>ODAJ012157154.1_pt1 | contig 11108 bp, 2 predicted proteins | sample 1539241 | NCBI WGS metagenome assembly ODAJ01 (sample SAMN02144231, study PRJEB22623) | gut metagenome | biome: sheep rumen | host: Ovis aries | place: New Zealand
TCTCCTATGAAAGTAAATTCAGTGAATTTACTCACCAAATTCAGTGTATTTACTTAGCAAATTCAGTGAATTTACTGAGATAGGAGGCATCGGAATAAAAAGCATCTGATATGGGCGTTTTACGAAGGCGGCACCTCCTGTCCTCGAAGGTGCCGCTTCCTCGGGTCGAAGGTGCCGCCTCCTCATGCCGAAGGTGCCGCCTCCTCGGGTCGAAGGTGCCGCCTCCCTTCATTTGACCTCCACCAATGAAGATTTCTATATGCGCACACCCGTGCGTACCTATTTATTAAAAAATCATGAAAATGTTTGGAGAATTCGCCAAAAAGCCTTATCTTTGCATGTTATGAGTCAAAAAACTTTTCAAACTAGATATATTTCGTGTGTCCTGCTGGCATTAACATGCTTGCTGACAGCATGTTCCGGTGGCGGTAGCAGTAGCGAGGAGCTCGATCCCCCCACACCTAATCCCACTCCAAACCCCACCCCCGAAAACCAGGAGATCAAACTCAATGCCAATGTGTGGAACATGATGGAGGGGATGCGTGCCACCACGTATGACAATGTTGAAGTTTTACAGGTCGCAGGTTTTAAGACTTATGTGTATGTCGACGGTGAGACCACAAAATATATCGATGGCTCTACTGTTAGCTATGCCGACAGCAAATGGTCGTTTGACGACGGTAAGCATTACTGGCCTGCCAGTGGCTCGCTCAATTTCTTTGCCCACTCACCAAAGGATTTGGCGAACACTCATTGCACCTTTGACTCCACTCCATACGATGCAGAAGAAAATCCTGATGGTTATTCCGAGGATAGTCCCCGTATCGTTTGTTCAAGTCTGCCAGTTGCATTCACCAATAATGCGTATGATACTAAGGAACTGATTTATGCCTATACAGCTAATCAGAACAAAGCAGGACAAGGTGTGTCAGGTGTGATGATGACCTTCAAGCATCCCTTTGCTCTCATTAAGTTCCAGTTGGCTAGTTCACACCCCAATATCACCATCAACAGCATCACCTTCAAGGCAGTGAAGAATAACGGTTCTTGTATATTCGATGGCACAGGAACTACTTGGACTCTAACTGGCGATGCTGCTAATCTGGTGGCAAGCTATAGTCCTGGTGTGTCATTCTCTACTAGTTCTGAGGTTCAGCTTATTGGAGGCCCCTTCTTGGTCATCCCACAGTCGTGGGCTGGTGAGATAGAGGTCAATGCCAGTTGGACAGAGTGGGGCGAGGAAAAGAATAATCAAACGCTAAGTGCCACTGTACCCACAGACTGGGATCCGGGCTACAGTTATACCTATACCTTCACTATAACTAAGTTCGACCTGATAGTGAATATATCTAAATTCACGGAACAGTGGTGAGAGGTGATGGATGATGTAAGATGGATGATGTGAGATGTGAGAGGTAAGGAATGAAAACAGAAAACTACTACATATGCTAACAATAAAGAGACAACATACCCGTATATACTCCCTCCTGCTGACCCTGTTGCTCCTCGGCGGTATGGTGAATGAAGCATGGGCATATAAAGTGACATACCATGTGCTGACGTTGGAGATTGACGCATCGAAAACCCACATGGTGTCTGCTGTTAACGGCAAGCGACTGGAGGCTGTTAGGGCTATTGTGGACAACGCTACATCCATTGAGCTGCCGGCTCACTTCAAAAGTCCGCTGGCAACAAACTTTAAATACTATGCAGCTGATCAGGTGGAAGCGAGTGCCGTGACGGAGTTACATTCTGGGTCTAACAGGGTGAAGGGCATTATCTATAACCTTATAGACGGAGCCAAAGAGACGGCAGAGGGCGCAGCCGTGAATGCCAATATGGACATCTATGTCACCTACGATTATGTAGGCAACAGTAACTCCATCGCCAAGCTCGATGGTACGGGAAAATACATCATCGGTGTGAAGAATGGCTTCCTTGCACTGAACAGAGGACGTAATAACCGCCCCGCAGTGGTGCCTAAGAACATGGTCAGCGACGCACAACTGATTAGCGAAGACTTTGTGAAGGTAAATGTTGACGGCAGCGGCATCGGCACTTACTGGAGCAGTGGCGACAACAAGAATCCGAAGGGAGACGTGGAGTCACAGTTTCATTTCGTGTTTACGTTGGAAGGCAACGACCCTTACAATATTATCATACGCACCGCCTACAATAAGAACAACACCTATATGGAGAAAGAGGCAAACAACAAAAAACATTATAAATATTATAAAGAAAGTAGCCTCTTTGCTCCTTCTACAAACAACTGTTATCTGGCCAGCGACGAGCACAGGGAATACAACATTGACTATGTCAACAACACGCCTTTTGCTGAATATCCCCAAAATTTGACAGAGGGTACAGGTACTGGTTGGACTGACACTCCCGGTTTTTTCCACGGTCAGGGTGCACCTATCTGGAGCACCTTTGCCCTGTTGAACAACACTACGGGCGATGGCTATGTCTTTATGGGTAGTAGAACATACGATAACAATGGGGCGTTCAGCACCCCTGGAGGTTCAAATAACAACTATCAGTACAAATACCTGAAGTTTGATAACGCCAACCTGACTATCAACAACCAGACTCCTGCCAATGCTACTACGAACTACTCAACCGACCAGAAGTTCTACGAGATTAAGACGGTCACCTTCATAGTGACGACACCGTTTGGCAATACGGTGACAGCATCCGTCAAGATGAGTGAGTACAAGATTCTCAACGACGACATCATCATGAGCGACATCCCTACGTCGCTGGAGCGCAAGTATTGTACGTTTAGAGGGTTCTATAAAGACGCTGACCTTACACAGGAAATCACCAAGTATTCCGAACTGGAAGGTAGCACGAACATATATCTGAAGTACGAGGTGTCTGCCACCATACCCTTCAAGGCCATCGCGCCTGGCAGTTACACCGATGCCACGTGGAAGGCTGCCACTTGGTACGAGCTGACCGACGGGGGTAGTACGGAGGAGAATGGTAAGAAGCTGAAGTACGACGGCACAACAAGCACCTTCATGAACAACGGTGCGCATAACAAGTTTACGAAGACCAGCGAGTATGCCTTTATAGGTGACCCCTACGAACTGCAAGTGGTGCTGCGCAGTGCGACCTCCGGCGATATTCCTTCGTATGTGGGTGCAGTGAGTGAAGGCAATCTGGGTATCAGCACCAGTGGCGGCGACGGTTATCACTGGGAGATAGAAGACGACAACACAGAAGGCAGTTTTCTGCTGCGAAAGTTTGGTGGAACAGGCCATTGGAGCTGGGATGCCGGTCATAGGAGCGAAAATATCTCATACACCACGGATGCTCATTCGGTGAGCCTCACGTATGGCAATGCTCAAACCGTCACGTTCAACATCAGCGATCTGACCTATGCCGACGGTAACTACATCAAGGTGACGAAGGGAGGAACAGATGAAGCTCAGGTCATTTCTACCACTCCGGCCCTAACTACCGGCATCGGTAGTGTGGCGTCGGATGGAACCGCCACAGTTACGGCTACGATAGCAGCCAACAGCACCGGAGCTGACAAGACGTTTACACTCACCATCACGGAATATAACAAAAGCAACGTGAGGGTAGGAACAGAAACCGTCATCACTGTCACACAAGCTTCTGACGCTTATACGGGTAACACCGTTGAATACAGCATCTCGTCTTCTACCCGTGTAAAAGTGTTGGAGTTGAGTAACGCCAAATACACCTACCACATTGTGGACAAGTCGGGACGCATCGCAGTCAAAGCCACTACCACGCAGCCTATCTACTCGCCCCTGTCGATAGCCAGTATCCCCAGCATTATTGTCAGTCCGTTTATTCTGGACGAGGAGGTGACGTTCTATAGCAGCTACAGCGGTGGCGGCCGTGGCAATTTGAGCGTGAGCGATGTGATTACCGAAACTCCCGATGTTGACAACCCGGAAGTTGGTGCCAATATCTATGTGACCTACCCGACTACCCACCTCAACGATAAGCCCTTTAGATTGAGCGAAGACCAGGAAATATTCGTTAAGTTGAATGGCCAGTATGTTTATTATGACGGGGGCACGCTCAAGAGTAGCGCAGAAAAGGGCGACAGTGACACCTATAAGTGGAAACTGAGAAACCGCGACCCCTACGCCATGCTTCTCGACAATATGGCGGCAAGAACAGCGCTTGGAGTTGCCGATCAGTCGGAAACCCCCGATATATATGATGATAACGGAACAAAAACTAACCCATCAAGACAGAAGGGTGCTTGGGTGAAATTAGCAACAACTGTGGGTGATGGCGTAGCACTTGAATTCACAATTACAAGAAGTCAAGCCCAGCCGTTTATTGCCAAGAGCAGTGCTCGTGCCGGTGTATATGAAGTAATGGTGGCGACAGGTGAAGACGTGAATGCCAGCGACACTTATTACAACATAGGTCGACCCGATGCAACTACCGTGAAGATATATAGCAATGCCACCTATCAGGTTAGTGACGACGAAGAGATAAAGTTCGTACTTGAGGAGAATGAGACCTATACTTATCACCTGATAGACAAGTCTAAGCACGAACTGCTGACCGTGGATAGCAGAAGCCCTGAGCTGGTATTGCCGGCAGAGTATCAGAGTCCGTTGGTGGGTACAGCGAACTACAGTTATTATGGCATAGACCAGTTTAACGTTAGTGGAGAAGGTGCCAATGCAGTATATACGCTGAAAGGCAGTCCCACGAAACTGACGAATATCTCCGGATTGCTGGCAACGTACGTTACGCCTATTGCGACGACTGATGAAGCGACATATAACGCTGCAAGCAACAAAAGGGAAGCGTCTACCGTGGATGACATGGAGTCGGATGTGAAAAAACTGAAAGTAGCAGGACATTACTACTACAAGGTTGTCGACACATATTATGACGTAGAAGTTACCAAACCATACTATACCGACATCTACGTCACATACGAGAAGAACAACCTCGTGACGTTCAACGATAACGGCAGTCCCTATCTGCTCAAGTTCCTCAATCCCTATGCAGAGGGCTACTATCTGGAGAACGGTGGCGACAAGATAGCAACAGACAAGAAGAGACAGGCCGTCTATCCCTACACCAATGGTGACGGTAGCTTGTTTATCTACGGTACGGAGATGAACGAGGAGCAGATGGGCGGCGGTGCCAACACCCGTCCGCGCTGGATATGGTACTTCACCAATCCTGGTGGCAGTACGGGGAACTATGCGGACGACCCCTACCACGTGACGATACACTCCAAAAACACTATCTCGTATAATGGGGTGAGCCACCCCACCTATCTGAAGACGGAGGCAGTACACTTCAATCAGGACGCAGATCCCAATACGAAACATATTGTCACCCGAGGCGATCTGCCTGGCATCACGTCAGCGAACCCTACGGAGTACATGATACTGGGTACACAGGGCAACTACCGACTGGTGACCACCGATATGATAGATGGCGCACGACGAACCGTCAACACACTTGAACAGTACTGGAAGACGTATAATATCGTGAAGCAGGATGTGCTGGGCATCATGACTAACACTGAGCCAGACATCTATGTAGTGCCGGATGACCAACGGACAACTTTGTTGGAACGGAAGCCCGAATGGCACAGCTACGAGGTGTATGCCTACGCAGTCCGATGGAATGGCGGCTCGAAAATAGCAGAGAAGCTGGAGCACTGGTTCCAGACCTTCGGCATGGGCAACGGTGCCTTTGACATCGAAGATGCCAATATCCCACCCGTACTGGTGCTGCTCGACCGTCACGGTTGGGAGATTATGCGCAAACCGCTTCCCACTACCACCTATCCTTACGGCGACGAACTGGAGGCACTACGTGCCTATGACAGTCCGATGGTGAAGGAGTATCACTTCTTCAATAATGCCACAAAGGCTTCGGGATGCCACAAATATACGCTCAGAACACGAAACGACGCTTTAAGAGACGAGATTATGGTTAGCGGCACTCCGTACACCTCCACCTCGCTTGCTGCACTGCCTCCGTTGGCGGCATCAGGCGTGAAGGACGCTAATGGCATCTTCCAGGACTTCTACGTCACCTATACCGTGAAGGAGGAGTATGAGAAGAGTTATAACTACAGTTTCACCGACAATGGTGATGGCACCTTTACGGAGACAGGAACGCCCTCGAAGTTCTTGGTGCTGCAAAATGGTCGATTCTTCAAGAAAGAGAATGATTCTAAACGGAACTATATTTCCAAGCCCATCTGGGAGCATGTTGTAGGAGCTACTAATTCTAGTGAAGGTAACGTATACGATTTGATACTCACTCCGAAGGACGGTCAGGTGAATATCATGAATGGAACCAAGATTGCCGACTACAACTTCTGGTATATTGGGCCCAATCTGGACATCGACCGGGAGATGGGTATCAACTGGGGCACTGCAACATCTGGTGCTGAGCCGCTAACGGAAGCAGCCACCAAAGCACTCTACTACGACCCTGAAAAGACGAAGATTGCCTATATGCAAACCACGGGCTTCGACCCCTATAACCTGCAGATAAGGATTGCTGACGCGACAGACAATAGTAGCAACCCTCGCTATATCACTTCACACATGAATAAGGCGGCCTTGGTGGAAGGTGCTATGGTAGGTGACTATTCAGACACTGGAGGCTCATTGGATATCACTTTAGAAAATGCGTTCTCATGGGCAACAATAAAACCTGAAGACGATACTGGCAGCGAGGGCTACGACCACACGAATCTGGCGATTAGCAACCAGACCTTCATGGCAGTATCCGATGGCAATGGCAATATGCAGCTGATGCCACGCTTCGACCATACAAAGCGCATCGATACCGATAAGGCATCACCTTACTACACGACGCTGAAAGATCCTGTTGATCATGATTTGGCGAGTGTTGATAACAACAATTCAATGGGTCCCCAGACCACCTTCCTGGTGCGTCCGCAGGTGCAGAAATACATTATTACAGACAACGATGGTCGTGAGGCGCTACGCTACAAGAGGGCAGGAGAGTATTATCCCACCATCACCGAACACTTCAAGAGCCCGATTGCGAAGGACTTCACCTACTATTCTGGATTGGCGGAACACGGAGATGTGACCGGCAGTTCTGAAACTGAGTGGGAACGGGAAGCGGCAGAGTTTAAGAGGACCGCTACGACAGAAGCGTTAATGAACACCCGGATAAACCTGCTGCCTACGAGTGGTACCTATTATTACCAGATAGGTACCCGAGGTAGTTTTACTTACAAGAAAGTTGAGGTGACGAAGGGTTTAGAGGAACAGAAGATTGATGGTTCGTTTGCCGCAGCGGGAGTGAATGGCGATAATCCTACCATTTATGTGCGCTACAAATACGATGAGGGAATTGACTCCGACGGAGATAACATCTTAGGAGGTAAGTGGTTTACTGTCAAGTTGGCTGATAAGGATTTGCAGGCAGATGGCACCATCGTCTACGAGAACGGTTCTACACAAGGCACCGGAGTGAACCTCTATACCGGCACCAAACCGGGCACTATTAACAAGGATGCAAAGGTGTGGCAGTGGAAGTTCCTTGCAGTACTTGCAGACCCGAGTTCCGACTATTATGAAGAGCCGGACCCCTATGCTGTGCGTATTTATAATCGGAATGCCAATTACACCACAAACCCGTCGCTGAATCCCAGCCCGATGAATATAGGCATTAAGGTGCCTAATGAATCGAGTGGTGCAGACCGCTTTGCCTTGCTTGCTCACCCCGGCGGTGGTTATGCCTTGGCGGTAGATGGTTTGGGGACATATTCCTATTCGTTCCTTAATGGAGCCGACATGACCGCTCCAGATGACGTAAGCCATGTGGCGGCTACGACTGAAACGGAATCCGGTTTCACCACCAAAAACAATGTCATCACCACAGGTGCACAACTCATATTGAATGACGACGTTGACTATAACTATGTTTATCATGTCATTAACAAAGCAGGCACGCTTGCCGTCAGCGCTACCCAAACCAAGGCAGAGGCAGCGGGGAATGGCTACGCCCCCTATCTGCCGGAAGATGCACAGACGCCTCTGCTAAATATGGAGGACTATAAGTATTACGCTTATGCTCCACAAACCGGTTCTACTTATACTGTGATTCCGTATTCCATCATCGCCACCCTCGCTGGCGGCTACGACGACGAGGTGTGGGTGCGCTATAATGACTACGATGCAGAGTCTACGCCCTACCTTGTGCCGAATAAGCGAAACGCAACTGGAAGTACCATTGCCAGAGCGGAAGGTTCTAATGACGTAGCGATGAACATCGAAGGAAAATTGCCTTATAACATCATCTGGGAAACGGACAATATGATGCGGTCATCAGATGGGTATGCTATTTCTGATGGAGGGGCACAAAAATTATCAGGTGACCAACAGTATGTCTGGTATTTTGAAGGCGGTGATCCCTATGATCTCAAGATTAAACACAAGGGTGGCAAGTATGTGGATGGTACCACTACTTTGGTAGCAGAAGGCAGTGCCAAGTCCTTCATGCTGCTCAAGAAGAGTGGGTATGACTATGGTATTCTGCAAGTGACAGGGACAACAGGTGATGATGCAGGTAAGAAACTTACTGGCTTTGGCGGAGCACTCACGGCAGATGACAGTACCGCCCCCACTAAGTTCATCATCTTCGGTCTGTCCGTGCACGACCTTATTTATCATCTTATTATTGCAAAGACAGGTGATACGGTAGACATTCCCTATCGAGACGAAGATACCCCCGGCACTTTGGGAACCACACCGATCACGGGTACCACCCAGCGAGACCTGACTTCAAAGAAAGACGACGATGAAGCGAATCCTGTTGGTAGTAAATACCAGTTGGGCGAAACCCTGTCGTGGGGCGGTGCAAACCACACCTACAGCTACGATGCAGGTACGGTAAGTATTGGTGACTTGCTGGAAGTACCGGGTGTGTTCTATCGCCCGAACTGTACGTTCGAGTATTATATTGAGGGTGTGTATAGTAATGATAATAGCACTCCAGAGAATGCGTTGAATAACAAATACAAGGGCTTGAAATTGAAGAACCTGATGTCGGATGCAGACCTCATCGACAAGACGGTGGTGGTGAATATCGTCTATCAGTTTGACCAGAGTGTAGCCACGAATACCGGTCTGGGCTTTGTGACCAGTGTGGATCGGAACCTCTGGTACACGATGGAAACCGTAGAGAGTGGAACGCCTCATCTGGCACGCTACACCAGCACAGGGGGACTGAATACCGCCGCAGGTCGTGAACTGCATTACACCAATGATTTTCTCTGGACTCCTCTGGGTGATGTCTATGGCTTCTATATGTACAATAGATATGCGACGAAGAACCTTGAGCATACTGATCACGTGATGACTACATCCGCACTTAGCGCAGGTACAGCCGTTACTATGGGAACTGCAGGAGCAAACTCCATCTACGAGCTGATTGCCGGTGCGGAGGAAGGAACGTTCCGTTTCCACCCTGTAGCCAATACCGAAGCCACGAAGGTGTATGTCACGAAGGATGGCAGCGGCAGCCTGATACTCGCCAGCACCTCTCCCTCGGAATGGGCATACGGACTGGATATAGCATTGATGCAACCTTACTATCAGGGAGCTGGCAATATTGGTGGTCTGAATGACGCAGGTAAAGCTGCTTATGAGACTGCCATGAGCACCGAGCCATTTAAGATTACAGATGTTCAAGCGGTTGTATATGACGATGCCAACATCGTACACTTCTCTCCAGGTTACTACCGTCTGTACTCTCAGCCTGGTATAACAGGTATTAATCCTGTTCGCTACGCCAGCGGCTATCTGCATGAGACAGAGAAGACGGCTGTGAGTGGGGGTATCCCCATGCACTTCTACAGTAGGCAGGGTGTCCTTGCCTCCTTTGCCGGTGAGGATGACGGTCTGGGATCTGGCTTTACGATATCAAACGCCACACGAGGCGATATCCCTATTGCTCCTACAGAGAATGATCCTTCGACAATCTTCTATGTCACTGGTATTCTGACGAGTAATAATACCATCAGTAATGTGACTATGAGTACGCAGGGACTGAACGTCATCGAAAACAAGATGGGCAAAGGAACTGCCACCACATACAGGATGATAGATATAGGTGGTGGTATTGTAGTACTTGTGAATCCTGATGATAATAAATATTTCAATTTCACCCAGACAGGAAATAACTATGACTTGAAATATTCTGTTGCCGATGGAGCAAGAATTGACGACGTGAAGTGGTGTATGGAACCTGCCAACAATCTTGGACTGAAGGTGACGATGAACGACGGCGGTGATGACCATTACTACGCCACCTTCTATGCGCCCTTCGATGTATTGCTACCTGCTGATGACAAATACAATGCATTTACCTGCTCTACATGGAAAGACACAGGACTGACAATGGATAAAGTTCCTGCTGTCGATACCTACGCAGCAGGCAAGTTTGTACCGGCAAACACACCAGTCGTTATCCGGACAAGCGACAATAGCGGCAGTATCAGTCTAACCCTACCGAGCACAACAGCATCTTCATCAATTAGTTCCTGTGTCTTTACTGGTGAGTATCTGGAGCAGATGCTGGCAGCTGATGCTTCGCACGATGTCTATACCTTTGGACTGCCGTTTACCAGTGAGGTAACTATTGACCGCAACGACGGTAGTATCACGGCACCAGCTGTTGAGCAGGCTGAGACAGGTGTGGGCTTCTACATCAACGCCAATCCTAACAAGGAGTCCGAAACCTCTCAGTCTTTGTGGCAAAGAAACAACCGCTACGTCATGCATAACAAGATTTACTACCGAGCAACAGGTAGTGGTAGTAGGGCTCGTGAGGAGTCCATGCGTGGCATCCAGTTCGTGCCAGTGTACTTCGGTGACGAGGTGGGTGAGGAACAGCCTGGTGAGGAAGGAGAGAATCCGTCTGAGGGTGTCGCTTTCCAAGGGGATGGATGTATCTACGACATGATGGGACGTAAGGTCGCTACTCGTCAACAGGTGGAGGACGGCTCATGGCGATTGCTGCGCCCAGGTATTTACATCTTGAATGGCAAGAAGTTCAGGCATTAACTGCATTCATGTTTTCCGTATCTTTGCAGG
>ODAJ011227739.1_pt1 | contig 11107 bp, 19 predicted proteins | sample 1539241 | NCBI WGS metagenome assembly ODAJ01 (sample SAMN02144231, study PRJEB22623) | gut metagenome | biome: sheep rumen | host: Ovis aries | place: New Zealand
AAAAAAAAAAAAAAAAAAAAAAAAATAAGCGATAGTTAAATTAATAACTATCGCTTATTTTTTTTTACTTATTTTCATTTTCCATCTAAACTTTTACTTTATCTACGACCCTATCATGAAGAGCATCTCCACGATGATTTCCACCTAATCTTTTATATGTAGAATACTCTGTTTCAAATTCTTCATATTCATCTACAGTGATATAATGGCCTGTCTATAATAAATGTTCACAATAATCTCTAAACTATTTTCCTTGAATTGATAAAACACCACTACTAACATGAGCTAGATCTTCGTGAACGTCATTTAATTCTTTATGGATTTTTTCATCCTCTTCTTTAGAAGAATATTCAACAGCGGTTATTTCTTCTTCTAATTTAGTAATTATTTGACCGCACATATTTTTTTCCTTATCTTCCCATTTCTATTCTAAATCTTTCTTTTTCTATTCAATAGCTGCTTTTTGTAATTTTATATAATGTTTAGCAAACCAGGCAATTGCGCCAGATGCAAGAAGACAAACCCAATTAACCCAATATTTAGCGATCCATTCTAATACTTCCATAGATTTCCCCCCTTTTTTATATTGGTCTCCTTCTAAAGAAATTGAACATTGTACAAGCAACTTTAACAAAGTTTGCCCTTTACCATTTTTTTCCGGAAATTTTTGGTCGAAAGCTATTAAATAATTAAAAACAAAAATTAAATTACTATGCGGGAGGGAAAAATTCCCGTGAATTTTTGGTAAAGGAGGTTTAGCAATGCCATATCAAAATTATTATTACCAACCACCCCCCATGGCTCAGACACGTCAGCCATCACTAGGGCTTAAAGGACGTCCCGTGTCTAGTCTAGAGGAAGTAAGAGCCGCAGCAGTCGATTTTGATGGAACAGTATCTTTTTTTCCAGATTTGGCCAATGGAAAAATTTATACCAAACAATGCAATATCGATGGCACGGCCTCGCTTAACATGTACGAAGTAAAAGAAATACCCAATACCCAGTAGTCTACAACGTATGTCACACGCGAAGAATTCAATAATACAATGCAAGCACTTAAACAGATATTGGCCCAAGCTAATCTTGTAAAGGAGAGTCCCGATCAAACTCAGCCTCAACAAACTTCTACTCCTGAATTCAATTTTTAAGAAGGAGAGGTAAAAAATGAATAATATAGCACAATTTATTCAAATGATGCGAAATGGTGGCAATCCCCAATAGATGATGATGAATATGCTCCAATAGCAAGCAGGAAATTCACCAATAGGTCAAAATCTGCTTAAATTGGCCCAAAATAATGATGGAAAGGGGATAGAGCAAATAGCCCGCAATTTGTGTGCGCAAAGAGGCCTCGACTTCGATAAAGAATTTGCTGCATTTAAATAGCAGCTAGGACTATGAAGGAGGAAAACTTAATGTTTAACACAAATGAAGGTTATAGTTTATCTGATATTGCCGCAGTTTCTGGTGGCAACAATAATGGCTGGGGCGGAGGTTTCGGCTCTGGATGGTGGATTATTCTGTTATTCTTGTTTGCTTTTGGCGGCTGGGGCAATGGCTTCGGCGGAGGCTGGGGCGGTAACAATGGTAGCGCTATAACAGCCGATGTTGGTTACAACTTTGACATGCATGATGTCTCTAGTGGTATTAGAGACCTCGCTTCTAGCACCGCCAATGGCTTCTATAATTTAAATACAGGTTTACTCACCGGTTTTTCTAATACTCAATCTTAGATTTGTAATACTGGATTTGATACTATTCAAGCCATTAATGGTCAAACTATTAGCGCTCTTCAAAGTGCCAATGCGCTTTAGGCTCAGCTAGCCGCTCATAGCGCTGATGAACAGCTCTGTTGCTGCTAGACGCAGGGCAAGATCGATTCTAATTTTGCGGCCCTTAATTACAACCTTGCCACTGAAGCTTGCGCTGATCGTGCGGCAATCACTACTGGCGTACGCGATGTTATCGATAACCAAAATGCAAATACTCGTCAGATCCTTGATTTCTTGGTTCAAGACCGCATTACTGCTCTCACCACTGAAAATGCAGCTCTTAAAGGACAGATTTCTCAGTCTGAGCAAAATGCCTACTTAATCAATGCTTTACGTCCAGCGGCAGAACCAGCCTATTTAGTCGCCAACCCTTACACCGGAATTTATGGCACCTATGGCTATAATGCCCTATATGGCGGTGTATTAAGCAACGGCTTTTTAGGTTAATATAAGGAGGTTAAGAGAAAATGGAACTAATTACAATAGGCGAATAGACAGTCGAAAGTAAAAGCCCAATTATATTCCAAACTGCGGTTTCTGCAGGTTCTCCCAGTATTTGGTGGCGTGAAGGCTCCGGCTTCGTAAATTTACGAGGCCTGGGGCCGCAGGCCCGAGCTCGTTTCCGTGTTCTTTATCATGCTAACGTAGCGCTCGCCACTGATGCCACAGTAGAACCAATAGCTCTAGCAATTACTATAAATGGAGAGCCAATTAATTCTTCTTAGACCTTAAGCACTCCCGGCGCAGTATCTGAATACAATAGCGTTTCAGCAACTACATTAATTGACGTTCCTTTTGGATGCTGCACAAGTATCAGTTTAGAGAATATTGGAACAACCTCTATTACAGTTCAAAATGCTAACTTAATTGTAGAAAGGGTGGCTTAATTATGGAAGATATTAAAACCATCAAGCAGCAATTAATATCTTAGGTTCAAGGTCAAATGGGAGATTTAAAATGCGTTAATACTCATGAGCTTGGAGCTGTAATAGATATGATAAAAGATTTAGCACAAACAGAATACTATTGTAAAATTTGTGAACAAATGGAAAAACAAGAAGAAGAAAACGAAAAAACTAATAACTATTATTACTCTGAAAGATATTATCCAATAGATGGTAAAATGTATTACCCAGATAACTCTAATAATAATCAATCTTCTTCTAATAATTAGTCTTCTTCTGGTGGTCAAACTTCTTATTATACTCCATATCGTCCAAATCCTTACTATGGGTATGAAGAAGAACCTTACTACGATAAAGATTTTATTTTCTAGCATCTACGCGACGAAAGAGAAGGCCGTAGCCCAGTAAAACGTAAGATGTATATGGAAAAGAAATCTTCTGGTTCTTCTGATTCAATGAAAGAATTAGAAAGTTATATGCAAGATTTAACTTCTGATATGATGGAATTATTAGATAAAGCCACTCCAGAAGAAAAGAGTATTGTTCAGAAGAAAATAAATACTTTGGCGACTAAAATCCAAAATGTTTCAAATTAATGGAATAGAATGGAAAATAAAATTTTGCTCTGCTAATCATCCTAAGTTGCGGCGATAGAACAATTCTTTCGCCCTTGGAAGTTGTGATAACTCCACTAAAACAATTTATATAAGTGATGCGGTTCCTATGAGAAAACTTAAAAAGGTATTATGCCATGAAATTACACATGCCGCGATGTTTAGCTATGGGGTTATTATTGATTTAAATCAAGAGGAAGTAATTGCTGATTTAATAGCCACTTATGGTTCTGAAATTATCGCAGTAACAAATAGGATTTTTAGTCATATTAAAAAATAGGGAATAGCTTAATTGCTATTCCCTATTTTTTTGTTTAATTTAACTTGTTCTTCAATCTTAGTAGTAATATAACTTTCTAAATCACCAATGAATTCTGTTAAATAATAATTAGCTTCTTCTGTTAAAGAGCTACAAACTGTATCATAAACTCTGATAAATGCTTCTTGTTGAGCTTCTCTATCAAAAGCGTTTTTCTCTTTTAAAGCGTCTACATAAGTTTGATTAACCGCAATAACAGCTGCAGTAATAGTATCATTTAACATAGTAATATACTTTTGCACATACTAATCTTTTGTAGAAGATTTAATATTATTAGCCTTTGCATTAATCCATTTAAGCAAATAACCTGTTAAAAGAGTAATCAAAGGAAGAAATATAATTTGAGTAATTTCTTTTAATAATTCATTAAGTTCCATAATGAAACCTCCTTATCTAATTCTTATCCAAATACGACCGTTGACTTCAATATCTTTCTATCCGTGCCAAATCTCATAAGTAGGAATTTCAGAAACAGTGCCTATAATGCGGCTAGGATATTTTTGTTCTTCTTCGGCAGTCATCATTGAAACCGTTCCATTTGGCCCGGAACAAACTGGAGCACCAATTTCAAAAGTAGATGGATCGGCATCTGGATACGCTAATACTCTACCTGCGGCCGCAATTGGTACTGAATTGTTCTCCGTCTAACCTACTGCAAAGCCATATGTATCGGTAATAATCTCACATCCACGTTCTAGTCTTGAAGTAGTTATCGATAAAGTACCGTCGCCTTTTTCTTTTACTACTCTACCAGGTTGAGTTATATCAACGCTTCGGTATTCTGCATAGTCATTCCATACTCCACCATGAACATAATTACCATAAATATTATTCCACTTAACAGCAGAAGAGCCTATATTTTTTGCGCTTTCAACTGATATTGGCATAAAGTTGCCGGCTAATCTTTCATTACCATCCCAATCTAATGTTCTTATATCGGAACGAGTTGATTCTGTTCCATTACCAACGATCTCAACATAATTGCCACGGCCTGAAGAACTACTACCACTTTTATTATCAATTAAATTATATTCGCCAAATACGTGCTAGCTTCTATAATTTGCGACAGTTCCAAAGCCTTCTGTGTGTGAATAGAGACCAATGGCATTGGTCCTATTACCTTCTGTGTGTGAATGGACACCAATGGCATTGGTCATATAACCTTCTGCATGTGCTCCTGTCCCAGTAGCATTAGTGTCATAGCCTTCTGCGTGTGAATGGTCCCCAGAAGCTTTTGCGTACTAACCTTCTGCATGGGAATAATTTCCAGAAGCATTAGTTGTATAACCTTCTGCATGGGAGTAATTACCAGAAGCCTTCGTCAGATTACCTTCTGCATGTGCCCCAAATCCGGAGGCATTAGTATCATAACCTTCTGCGTGTGAATAATTTGCGGTAGCAGTAGTGATAGTATTATAACCTTCCGCATGTGAACCATATCCATAAGTTTTAGTATCGTATCCTTCTGTATGTGATATTTCTTCATAAGTAGCGGTATTATAACCCTCCGCATGAGAATAATGATATAAAGCAGCTGTATTATAACCTTCTGCGTGTGAATAATAATTACTGGCTATTGTATTAGAACCTTCTGCGTGTGCTCCTTTTCCTTCCGCTCTAGTCTAATAGCCTTCTGCATGAGCGTGATTAGCAGAAGCTATTGTATTGTAACCTTCTGTGCGTGAGTAAGTGCCATTGGCTATTGTATTGTAACCTTCTGCATGTGAATAAGTGCCATTAGCAGTAGTCTAGTTTCCTTCTGCGTGTGAGTAAGAACTAGAAGCTTTTGACCTATTACCTTCTGCATGTGAGTAACTTCCGCTAGCAATAGTCTAATTACCTTCTGCAATAGATCGGGCGCCATTTGCAGTCGTCTAATAACCTACAGCAATTGCATTTACTCCTAGATCTGTACCGGATTTCTATCCACCATTAATAAAGGCAGTAATGTGTTTTGATTCTGTATTAATAATTATTGCACTGTCTCCAAACGTTCCATAACTATCTGTAAAATAAGCAAGTGCATTAGTAGTAGTTAATAAATTGGCCGCGATAGCACTAGTCGCAACACCTATGAAATTATTAGCAAAAATATTCTTCCACTAGCTATTATTACTACCTAAATCGTAACTGCCATTAGCCTATGGCATAATATTTCCATTCACAGCTATTGATTCAGCATTTATATTAGTAGCATTTAAATTTCCTACTAAAGTTGAAGAACCAGACACAAGAAGGTCTTTAAGCGTTGCCATAACTTAACTCCCCCTTTTTATTTTTTATATTACAATATTTTTTCTCAAAAGTCAAATCAATATTCATAGAATTCATAAGCCTCTATCTCCTCACTTGTCTTTTGAATAACGACCTATGTGTATGATTCATTCTCTTCATAAGTTTGAAAAATAATCTATCCATTTGCTTTAATTTCCATTATAACATCAGCTCCTTTACTTCATTCTCATTTAGAGCTGTTGTATAAAATCTAAAATCAGACAATGAGCCATCAAAACCCGCATCAGAAGTACTTCCACCAAGATAAACATAATCTATACCTGGGAAAATTTTATTATTATCAAGACTTTTTGTATTAACAAGCTATCCATTAACATACCCTTTAAAAACATTATCTTTAAAAGTTATACAGACATGATTCCATATACCTATTTGCCTTAATGCACTAGACGAACAAATTGATGTTGAAGATCCATCAATATTTTCTTCTTCGTCTATACTCCTAAAATAAAAATAACTTGTATATATCTATAAAATTTTATTAGAGGTACTTCCATAGGGGTAGAAACGTATTGGACATCTTGATTCTGCTATATTATTATATTTTATCCAACAACTAATTGTAAACTCTGTTGGATTATTATAATTTATCTATTTTCTTATCATTGAATAATTGGTTCCAGAACCAAAAGATAAAGCTTTCTAAATTCTCGGACCATCAAGCTTTATTGCTCCAATTGCATCGGTATAAAAAGATGTATCATTATTATAACCAGAAGAATCATATACTTTATTATTTAAATATTCTTCGTTACCAGGAATCCAAATAGGTGAAGGATATTCAGCTTTTTCAAGCATTGGACAAGCAATATAAAATTCTATATTATCATTATCGACTTCTCCAGAATCTAAAGAAGGTATTTCAACTATGCCGTCTATTCTAGTGAGACTAGTCGCTTCTGTTCCTATCTATTCTGAATCATTTGTAAAAATTTGACCTATCGCGGAAACCCTTTGCCATTTATTTGTTAAAGTTATCTCTTCATACTTTTTTATTATACTTGTATAACCACTATCGCCACGACCCTGTATGCCTACTAGAATCTTTTTACCCATAGATGGATAAGTGTTATTTATATCTTTTGCACGTATTAAGCAGGAAAAAATATATGTATCACCATATAAAAAAACTAAATCATTATGATCTACTTTTCTATATCTAACATTAAGCATACTACGTTTATTAGTGGCCGGTTTTTGTCCACTACATTCAAGAGTATTATATCCATCTACAACCATTGAACTTTGAGTAATATCTTCTACATTACTATCTGCACTATTATAAACATTCCAACCACTTTTGCAATAGCTCTAATCTTTAGTTAATAAATTAGAAATTTTCTAAGTATTAACGTCATTTAACATATATCTAATCATTAAACCCTAAGATAATTGATTTACTTCTTTTTGATTTAAACAATGATTATAGACTCTTATATCATTAAAATACGCATCACAACCATTAACTTCTAAACTCTAACTATTATCAACAAGTCTTGATCCTATAAATAGTTTTGTCCTATTAGAATTAAAATTAATCGTTTTTGTCTTAGTATCAACCAATTCTCCGTCTAAATAAAAACTCAACTTTGAATTACCATAAGTTACTGCATAATGATGCCAATTGGTATCAATCTAATTTGGATAATTAAAAGTATTATACCCATTAAAGTATACATAAAAAGTTAAATCTTTAATATATAATCTAAAAAAACTATTAGCAGAAGAGTATCGGCTTAAACCAAATAAAAAATGATCTATTTCAAGGTTATTTAATCTAATCCATCCAGTTAAACTAATTCCAGAGTTTTCAGTAATGCTTGATATAATATCATTACCAGCAATAAAATTAGTGCCATCTGTTACAATATGATAAGAAGAATTAAATTTACTATTTTCGGAACTAAAATTTATATTCTCCCCAGGAGATGATAGCCAATTAAAAGTAATATTACTAAGACCCTAATTATGTAGGTCTTCCATCAAAGGCAACCAAACTTGTAAACTCATTGTTCAATCAACTCCCTTGTATAAAGATTTCCAGATGAATCTATCTAGGCGCTGGTCTAATAAAGCTCTTTGACTGCGGCCGCACTTATAGCAGTTGCATAAATGCGTACATCAGAAAGATATCCATAAAAAATGTAAGAAGTATGATCTACTAATCTAGAAGTTCCTATACGTATAGAAGCTATATTCGCCAGAGGTCCAGTATTATTAGATGTCGTAACCTTACTTCCATTCTTGTAAATTGTTACTTTACCATTGTCATAGGTAGCTACTAAATGATACCATTTATTTGATTCCATAGTACCAAAATCAACAAATTGAGCACTACCAGAATTTCCTAACCTTTTAAAATAAAATTTTCGATCATAGAGATAGAATTGAGATGTAGAATCAGAATCGAATAACGTAATTGGATTTCCAAAAATATTTCCATACTTTATCCATGTGGACAAAGTTAGCTATTGTGGGCACTCAAGTAGAAAATTATTAGCTAATATGTAGCTAGATCTATCAAAATAAATAGATGAATCATACTTTGGAGAATCTGGAAAAACACCTAAATCTCCAGTGATATTTCCATTATATAAAAATCCAGAACAATCGTGGATTGTTTCTTCTTTATTAAATAATAACCTCATATTACGAATAATAACAGTATCTCCTGCTGTACCTTTATAACATCTTGCTCTGAACTTATCCAAAATACTAGTTGAACCTTCAAGGGGCAAAGAGTAATGAACCCAACTTCTTGTCAGCGTTTGCTTAACAGTACTTGCATAGGCATTTCCATTAGAATTTCTAAAATATACATCCATTTCCATATCATCTGCAGAACCTTTTGCAAAAAAATCAACTATGTAAGAAGTTCTAGGACAGGACTTTAAATCTGGCTTAAAATCAAAATTAACATAGCTTGCATTAGTTGAGTTCCTAGTAATTGTAATGTCTGGCTCTGGTAATATCCAATTGGGCTAATTACCTTTTAACTAGTAATGTAATATTAATCCTTTAGATAATTCTTCAATTTCTTTCAAAGAGAGACAATGGTTATATATACGAACATCATTAAGTTTTCCGTCCCAGTAAGCAAATGTATTGCCAGGAGTAAGAACACTTCTTCCTAAAGCTATTTTTATATTATTCTATAACTAAAACGCTTTACCTATAGAATTATTATACTAACCATCTATATATACGTTTATTTTATTATTGTTTATAAAAGTAAAAACAAAATGATGCCAAGTTGAATTACTTCCTAGATAACCACTAATATCAGAAACAAGTACTGAATAAGTATTATTTCCACTATTATTACGACTATAGATATATAAATTATCTGTTGAATTTTCAGGGGCGCGCTAACATATAGCCACAATTAAATTATTCTATGCGTCTCTTAAATCTATTAATACATGCTATTTAGTATCAATAGAACTATAACTTTTTTCGAATTTTACCCAACAAGCAACACTCATTTTACTATTTGTCGCAAAATTTATATTATCATTGGATATTATATAACCATTTCCTTCACCACCAAAAGAATAACACATACCAATTTTTCCATCAGTGGATGGAATAGCTCCATAATTTGAAAATGTTAAATTTGCTAATCCTTGATTATTCAAATTGCCATTTAAAGGCAGCCAAGCTTGTAAACTCATTATTTATCCCTCCTTAGACAAAAACGAAACTTAAAGTCTCATTTGTTGAATTATATTGAAGGGAAACAGATTTAGAGCTTGCGGCCGCAGCTGACGCGTCTCCATTAAGCTTCAGTACAGCTATTTCTGGACTAGTACCATAATTTGCATTAGAAGTAGCTTCAATATTCGCCCAATACTTATGATTTTCTGCAATACTATTAACATTTTGTGCAAAACTATAAACAGTGTTTACGGCATTAGCTGTTGCTGCCTTATTAGAAGCATTACTGTTTATATCATCATCAAGTATGGTAGTTCCATAATTACTTGTTGTAGCTTTTGATAATTTTATTGCATTAGGCGTTATACCTAAAACAGAAATACTTATTTCGTCAGAATCAGTACTTGTGGCTGCGTTAAGACTAATATTAGGATTTATGGAAACGAATGTGGGTCCTCCGTTCCATACAAGAGCTTCATCGTTATTTCCACTTATTGTTTTAACAGCCTAACCACTATCTAAAACAAGAATACTATTACTAGTAGTACTATTATGACCAATGAATAAGACTCCGTCAATATTGTGTTCAATTTTTGCCCAATCATTATTTTGAGTAACTGCAACAGAAGAATTATCTTCTATTGCAATCAATATATCTCCAACTTCGCAATATTCTCCAGCATAAATATTAGAGGCACTGACTCGATAAGTCCAACCTTTTTCATAACTATTTGGCAGACTATTCGGATTATCAATTACTCCTTTAAACTACATAGCATCTACCACTCCAAAAGCACGCTTAACAAACTCAGTAGTTGCTATTTCTCTGCCGTTGGAGCTATCATTTGGTGTCTAAGAAGTAGGTATACCGGTAAAATTAGCTGAACCATTTACCTAAATACTGCCTACTGTTAAATCAGTAGCTGAAGTACTACCTAATAAATCACCATATATATTCCATTTCTTTTCAGAAGAACCAAGATTATATTCTTGAGAAGAATTTGGCATTAAATTGGTTTTAAAAGTCATATTAGCCATTAATCTTTTTTCTCCTTTCTTATTATAAATTTCCTTCTGTAATTACTACATTACCAGAAGAATCAACAGTAAAAACAAAATCAATAAATTCAGTTGTACTTCCATTAGGAACTGTTATAGTGAAACTGCGAGTTCCAGAAGTAGGAGGCACGATTTTTGCTCCAGTGATATATTTTACCGCTTGTGCAGTTGATGAAACACCTGACTAAGATTGTGCAAAAGTGTCTTCACTAGAAATATAACCGTTTGTTGTTACGCTTGCGGCCGCAGTTACAGAACCGCTTCCATCAAAAGCAATTGAACATCCAGAAGTATCGGAATCAGAAACAGTTATATTACTATTTGAATTATACTAGCAATTTCCACTTCCTGCTGTCAAACTTATTGCGCCTGAAGCTGTTGGAATATTAATTTGTGCATCAGCAGTTACTGTAGGAGCTACATTAATTGTACCATCATTAGTGGCCGCAGTTACTGGCGCATAACCGGCAGTAGTTACTTTATATT
>ODAJ011921180.1_pt1 | contig 11105 bp, 6 predicted proteins | sample 1539241 | NCBI WGS metagenome assembly ODAJ01 (sample SAMN02144231, study PRJEB22623) | gut metagenome | biome: sheep rumen | host: Ovis aries | place: New Zealand
TCGTATTCTGTTGGTGATGGCTACCGGCACGGGCAAAACCTACACCGCGTTTCAGATCGTTTACCGTCTTCTGCAAAGCGGGCTGATTCAAAAAGTCTTGTATCTTGCCGATCGGAATATTCTGGTGGATCAGTCCATCCAGCAGGATTTTGCCCCTCTGGAAAAAGTGATTCATAAGATCAACTATGCCAAGGATGATCCGAAAACGATCTCGGCCTATCAGGTCTATTTCTCACTTTATCAGCAGCTCACTGGCAGTGAGGAGAATGAAGACGCAGAGGACGATGATGTTCTGTTTAAGCTCAAGCAGCTTTTCCGGCCAGACTTTTTCGATCTTGTGATCGTCGATGAGTGTCACCGCGGCTCGGCAAAGCGCGAGAGCAACTGGAGAAAGATTCTTGAATATTTCTCCTCTGCCGTACAGATCGGCATGACCGCGACGCCGAAGGAAACAAAGTATGTTTCCAACATTGATTATTTTGGTGATCCGCTTTACACATACAGCTTGAAAGAGGGCATCGAAGACGGCTTCCTTGCACCCTTTAAGGTCATCAACATTCAAACCAGTATCAGCGACGGCTGGCGCCCCCACAAGGATCAGTTGGACTATTACGGCAACCCGATCCCGGATCGCATTTACAACAACAGCGACTATGATTACAACATCGTCCTTGCCGACCGAATCCATCTGGTGGCAAAGGAAATTACCGAATATCTGAAAGCCACCGACCGTATGGCGAAGACTATCGTCTTTTGCGCGACCGAGGATGCAGCGGAGCGTATGCGGCAGGCGCTGGTGAATCTCAACAAGGACATGGTAAAGAAGAATGCGGACTATGTGGTGCGCATCACCGGCAGCGATGATTACGGCAAGGCAAAGCTGGATTATTTCATTTCTGTTGGAGAGAAATATCCGGTGATAGCCACGACCTCGAAGCTGCTTTCCACCGGAGCGGACTGCAAAATGACGAAGCTTATCGTGTTGGATGAGATGATCGGCTCCATGACGGATTTCAAACAGATCATCGGACGCGGCACCCGGCTGCGCGAAAAAGATGGAAAACTGAGCTTCGTCGTCATGGACTTCCGCAATGTGACGCGGCTTTTCGCCGATCCCGATTGGGACGGCCCCATTGAAATTGACCCCGACTATCCGCCAAAAAAGAAACCAAATCCCGGCCCGGAACCAGATGTGCCTGCACCTCCGATCACGCCGCCGGATACGCGCCCGCCCATGCCATATGTTGACCGCGACGGCTGCCGTGTGGAAGTGACACATAAGCTGGTGTCGGTGTATGACGCGAACGGAAAGCTTCTGCGTCAGGAGAGCATCACGGATTATACAAAGTCGAACATCCTTGGCCGCTATGCGTCGCTTGAAAACTTCATCCGTCAGTGGTCGGCGGAGGATAAGAAGGCCGCCATTCGCGATCTGCTCCTGCAGCAGGGAATCGACCTAGAGCTCATGAAGGCCGATCAGAATATGAGTGATGTGGACGATTTCGACTTCATCTGCCATGTGGCCTTCGACAAGAAACCGCTGACCCGCCGGGAGCGCGCCAACAACGTGAAGAAGCGCGACTTCCTGAGCAAGTACAGCGGCGTCGCCCGTGAGGTTCTGGAAGCGCTGTTGGACAAGTATATGAATATCGGCATTTATGAGATTGAGAAGACGGAGATCCTGCAGCTCGATCCCTTCCTGAAATACGGCAAGCCCGCCAAAATCGCCGGATACTTCGGCGGAAGAAGCGGTTATCTAAAGGCTTTGCAGGAACTAGAAGAAGAAATCTACTATGTGGGATAAAAGGAGGTTTTTATGATATCCGAAACCCAGAGAACTGCTATTCTGAAATCTATTGATTTCGGTGACATCGATGGATATGGGGACCCCAATCTGGATCATTATTTTTTAGACAATGATTACTGGAATAAAATCACAAATGAAGACACATTTTTTGTTGCTGGAAGGAAAGGAACCGGGAAATCTGCTATATATAGAATGATAGAAGAGCAAAGTATAGAGAAAGGCGCTATCGTTCATAATACGGATTTTGGGGATTACCCGTTTAATAGATTGCTGAGTCTGTCAGATGATGGGTTCTCTCGTCCTAATCAGTATCAAAGCATTTGGCGATATATGATTTTTTCTGATTTTGCTCGATTAATATCTCTTTACCCAGTGGAAGACGATTTCAACAATAGGCATTATCAAGAATTGGATCAGTTTGTCCGGCTGTGCCTAGGCAATTCAATTGCCGATTTGTATAAAGAGCTGCTATCCCGTACAACGAAGACAGAAATTGGTCTTTCGGCGCTGCAGATAAGTCCTACTATTGGGATGGAAAAGGAAAGCACTTACAATTTGACTCAGTGCAAAGACATTTCTCAATTGAATCAGCGGTTGCAAGGAACCCTTATAGATTATTTCATTACATGCAGCGCAAACAGAAGTATTTTCATTCAATTTGACCGCTTGGATGACAACTATAATTCACTACAAAAAATGGATGATTATCTGTGCTGTATTGCGAGCTTACTTAAAGTCACCTATTCTTTCAACTTGGAATTACGGCGGAGAAGAATTTCAGGAGCGAGAATAATTGTGTATCTGCGGGACGATATTCTGAGAGAAATTAGCAAAATTGATGCCGAAAGTGCTCGATGGGAAGCGTTTACATACTTCATTGACTGGACAACAACCAACACCCATGATTATTCCACATCTGAACTTTATGCAATGATAAATAAACGCATATATGCGTCGACATCTGATTCCGCGCTGGATTTTGATCAAGTTTTTGACGAAGAAGCCATTAATCTACGAGTTAGGAATCAACAGCCGTATAATCCTTTTAGGTACATTTTAGAAAGAACAATGCATCGCCCCCGTGATGTAATACAGTTCTGTAAAAAAATCCAGAAAGAAGCGTCGCGAAAGAGACGGCTCGATTATTCAACAATTAAAAATGCCGAGCGCGAATATTGTACTTGGCTCGTATATGAAGAATTGCAAAACGAGATCAACCCTGTTATTGATAACGTTGATGAACTATATCAATTACTACGCGAACTCGGGCAGCACTCTTTTTCTCTAAATGATTTCTATGCAAAAACGAAGAGCTTTTGTGCAAGCCAGAGTAAAATGAAAACGCCTGAAGAACTCGCGCGATTGTTGTATGATGCTGGTATCTTGCAGAATATCAACACGTCGTTGTCTGGTGTGACACGTCGGCGTGCTTCCTTTAGAAATACCGGCCCATTAGACAAAAGCATGAAGTTGATTATTCACCCCGGTGTATGGAGGGGAATAAACGACTAATTCACGCAAGAAAAGAAATGATGGTGACCTATGACCAACTTATCGAGCTTTGTAAAACGCCTGCGGGATATTATGCGCAACGACGCGGGCATCAACGGCGACGCGCAGCGCATCGAGCAGATCGCGTGGATGCTGTTTCTGAAAGTCTATGACGCCAAGGAGCAGGACTGGGAGTTTGACGAGGAGGACTATACCTCCATCATCCCGGAGCCCTGCCGCTGGTGCAATTGGGCGCACGACGAAACCGGAAAGAGCCTGACAGGGGACGCGCTCCTGAACTTCGTCAACAACACGCTCTTTCCGGTGCTCAAGGGTAACAACATCACCGACGGGAACGGCAAGGTGCTGATCCGGGGCGTTACCGTCACGGCGGAGACCCCCGTCAAAAAAGCCATCGTGCAGACCACCTTTGCCGATGCCAACAACTACATGAAGGACGGCGTGCTGCTGCGTCAGGTGGTCAACGTCATCGACGAGCTGGACTTGGGCGACTACGAGGAGAGCCACGCCTTCGGGGAAATCTATGAAGCGATCCTCAAGGAGCTGCAAAGCGCGGGCTCTGCCGGTGAGTTTTATACGCCCCGCGCCGTGACCGCGTTCATGGCGCAGATGATCCGGCCGCAGATCGGCGAAACAATGGCGGACTTTGCCTGCGGTACGGGCGGCTTTCTCACAAGCTGGCTGCGGGAGCTGGAAAAGCAGGTCAAAACCACTGACGACCGCGAGCAGTACGGCAGGAGCGTCTACGGCATCGAGAAAAAGCAGTTCCCCTACATGCTCTGCATCACGAACATGCTGCTGCACGGGCTGGACGTGCCGCAGGTCTATCACGACAATTCGCTCTTGAAGGACGTGCTGGACTACACGGACGACGACCGCTTTGACGTGGTGCTGATGAATCCCCCATACGGCGGCAGCGAAAAGGCCGACGTCAAAAATCATTTCCCCGCTGACCTTGCAAGCTCCGAGACTGCCGATCTTTTCATGTCCGTCATCATGTACCGCCTGAAAGAGAACGGGCGCGCGGCGGTGATCCTGCCCGACGGTTTCCTGTTCGGCACCGACAACGCCAAAATCAACATCAAGAAAAAGCTCCTTTCGGAGTTCAACCTGCATACCATTGTCCGTATGCCGTCGAGCGTCTTTTCACCCTATACCTCCATCACCACGAATATTCTGTTCTTTGACCGCACCGGCCCCACGGAGGCGACCTGGTTTTACCGTCTGGACATGCCGGAGGGCTACAAGCATTTCAGCAAAACAAAGCCCATGAAGCCGGAGCATTTTGTCCCGGTCATCGAGTGGTGGAACAATCGCCGCGCGCTGAACGTGGACGGCTTTGACAAGGCGCGCTGCTACACGGTGCAGGAGCTTACCGGGGAACTGGGCTATAATCTGGATCAGTGCGGCTATCCCCATGAGGAGGAAGAGATCCTCGCGCCGATGGATCTGATTCAGCGTTATCAGGAGGAGCGCGCCAGCCTCAACGCGGAGATCGACCGCGTGCTTAATCAAATACAAACTCTCTTAAATACAGATAAGGAGAATTAATCATAATGGCAACACATGGTATGTTGGTGTGTAGCTTTTTTATCAAGAAACGTTTTTCGCGGGGGACAGTGGAATTACTACCATTAAATCAACCATATTCTGTTACAACCGACGATGGTGAGACGGTGTCCTTTGAAAACATATTCCATATGGTTTTTAGTTTTTGCCAGAAATACACAACACTCTCTGACGACGAAAAACGGCAAAAGGTGTTTTCAATCAAACCTAAGAGTATTTATGAATTTGACACAGCAACATATCATGCGATCACCTTTATTGTGAAGTCAGGCAGCTATGGTGTAGAGGGAGATATTACTGATCGCCGTACGCAACAGGTTACGCATCGAATGAATGCTAATGAGGCATCAGTAAAAGAATTTCAAGTTGTTGTATATGTTCCAAAAGATACCGGAGATGTCTCTATAACGAAGGGAATTTTTGTTTTCCAAAGCATAGCATCATATGGCGTAAAAACAATTACCGTCGACTACCTTAAAAGTTATTTGTCTGATTGTGGATTAACCCTTAATACGCGAAGTGTTTCAGTCAGAGCGTTTATTGAGAAGCTAATCGAGCAAGGAAGTCTTTATAAAATAACTTTGATAAAGAATCAGCTGTCTCCCAATAGAACAGATAATATGCTCATTAATACCGGCCGTGAAGAAACCTCTTATATTCATCCGAATCTTAAACCTGAATGGTTACAATCAATACTAATGGTTTTTCAAAAAGCAGATGAAACAGGTATATGTGAGATTCCTGCTGGTGAAAACTATGATGATATTTCAATTCAATTTAAACTTGGAGGTCATCCCCGAACAGTCAGACTTAAATATTTAGAAAAACTGAGCATAGTTGAAGACGTTCCTGACGAAGTCATTAATGATAAGAACAAATTCGCTCTTTGCAATTATATGATTCAAACAGCAGATGCATACAAGCAGAAAATGGTTTTTAATGTTGGTGAAGGATAATGCAAAAACAATGTGGCTTGCTTTTAGTGGTACTTTCTCTTATAGGTATATTTCTCTGCTTGGTCAGGAAAAATGAGCCTTTTTTTAATCTAAGGAAAGTAGTAGCGGAACACCTTAAAATTTTTGAAAACTGCCCAGAACAGTATTTTGTCTTTTATGGTTTCCCACTGATATTTGCGATTGGTCTTTCCCTTGTTTATCAAGCAGGAGCGGCTTTTTACTCAGAGCTTAGCGTGGTATTAGGGATTCTTCTCTCCATGCTTTTAGCTATGCTGTCAATTCTGGGCGGTTATGATTTTTCCACCGTACAGGACAAAGGCCAGCGGGAACGAGGAATGAAAGGCATTGAAGAAACGACGAATGCGATTCTTTTTGACAGTGTACTGATAATCGGTTTGCTGTTATATGGCTTGACAATCATTGTCGTAAGCGGGGCATCGCTCCCACAAGTCTTTTACAAATTAAAGGCAATAGTATCAGGATTTGCTTATTATATTTTTGTTGTTATTCTTTTAAACCTACTTCTGGTTATTAAACATATGAGCAACCTGATCAAATACAATCTCACAGTGACACGAGGAAGAAAAGATGACGCCTCAAGAACTAAGAAATAGCATCTTCCAGCTTGCCATTCAGGGGAAGCTGGCCGAGCAGCGCCCGGAAGAAGGCACTGCCGCCGAGCTGTACAAGCAGATACAAGCCGAGAAGCAGGCGCTCATCAAAGCCGGGAAGATCAAAAAAGAAAAGCCCCTGCCGGAGATCACAGAGGATGAAATACCGTTCGAGATTCCGGAGAGCTGGATGTGGGTATACATAGGAGATATCTTTCTTCATAATACCGGCAAAGCACAAAACGCCTCTGGCTCAACAAACGGAACCATCCGAAAATTCATAACGACTTCTAACCTTTATTGGGGATACTATGATTTTTCCAAAGTAAAAGAAATGCCGTTCACTGAGCAAGAGATTGAGCGCTGTTCTGTCCGTAAAGGTGACTTGCTGGTGTGTGAGGGTGGTGACTGTGGGCGCTCCGCTATTTGGACTTATGATGAAGAAGTATGTATTCAAAACCATGTTCACAGACTAAGGCCGTATCATGAACTGTCAATAGAATACTACTATTACCTATTCTACCTATATAAATTCACAGGACGACTTAGAGGCCGCGGTGTAGCCATTCAAGGCTTATCCAGCGAAGCAATTCATAAAGTGATCTGTCCCCTCCCACCCCTTGCCGAGCAAAAGCGCATTGTTTCAAAGATTGAAGAGTTGTTACCACTGATCGAACGTTATGAAAAAGCGTGGAGCCGACTGGAGGATTTCAATAAACGCTTCCCCGTAGACATGCAGAAATCTATTCTGCAGATGGCCATTCAGGGCAAGCTGGTCGAACAGTGCCTGGAAGAAGGCACCGGCGAGGAACTGTACAAACAGATTCAAGCCGAAAAGCAGGCGCTCATCAAGGCAGGGAAAATCAAAAAAGAGAAGCCCCTTCCGGAGATCACAGAGGACGAAGTACCATTTGAGATTCCGGAAAGCTGGAAGTGGGCGTCCGTCGGAAATGTTTGTGTGAACATCCAGTACGGCTCATCACAAAAATCTGCGGTTTCCGGGAAAGTCCCGGTACTGAGGATGGGAAACATTCAGGGCGGCAAAATTGTTTATGACAAGCTAGTATATACTTCTGATGATTCTGAGATAGAGAAGTATCCCCTTGCGGTTAATGACCTACTGTTTAATCGTACTAACAGCAAAGAACTTGTGGGAAAGACAGCCATTTTTAAAGGAGAAATGTCTGCCATATATGCAGGGTATTTAGTTCGTATTTCACCCGTTCTGCTCAATTCCGACTATCTGAACTATGTTATGCAGTCACAGTATTATTGGGCTTATTGCCAAACAGTCAGAAGTGATGCGATAGGCCAATCAAATATTAACGCAGAGAAATTAAAAAGATTCGTTTTTCCGCTCCCACCCCTTGCCGAGCAAAAGCGCATCGTCGCCCGGCTGGAAGAATTGCTGCCCCTGTGCGAGAGATTGAAATAGAAAAGAGGTATGGCTATGAGATTAAAAAATATGCTGTTGATTAATTGCGCACCGTTTGAGCATTTAGAATTAGACTTCGGAGACGAAAATATTAATATTCTTTCTGGTATTAATGGTGCTGGCAAAACGACAATAATCTCGTATATTGTTGACGCCTTTTATGAATTGGCAAAAAAAGGATTCAGCAATGAATTTGAAAGCATTCACACGAAGTTTTATCGAATATCTTCTGGCTTATTTTCTGTTAATTCGTCAAAAGTGTCAATTGTATATCTTCGATTTTTACAAGAATCAGGAAACATTATTGATTATGTTGATATAAGAGGCAACTGCTCCAAAGAAGAATACGACTCATTTATACATTTTTCTAATAAAATAGAGTATTCAAAAATTGAAAAAAACCTAAACAAAAATGATCTTGTAAAGTACTGGACGATTACTGAAAAGAAAGAAATAGAAAACTTGTTCTCAAGCAATTTACTAACATATTTTCCTGCATATAGATATGAAGCACCTTATTACTTGAATGACCCATACAAAGTACATCTTGAGTTTGCGAAAGACTTTGGCTTTTCAGGCTACCTGACCAATCCAATAGAGGTTGCGTCTGATTTGCCTGATATTGCTAATTGGATTATGGATATTGTCCTCGATCAGCATATTTATAAAGGGAAAGCAGTAAACGTTTTTTCCGAGTTGAATGCAATTATTACTAGTATTCTTTACAATAAAGTTAAATGTAGAACCCGAGTAGGTATTGGGCAACGCTTTGCTGGTGCCGGCAGAATTGCTATCATGGATAGGGATAATGAAGACCATCTAGTGTATCCAAGTATTTTTAATATGTCTTCTGGTGAACTAGCTTTATTGTGCCTGTTTGTTGAGCTTCTCAAGCAAACTGATAGAAACTCAAAACAAATAAGTGATATTTCCGGTATTGTACTCATTGACGAAATCGACAAACACTTGCATATCAAACTTCAAAAAGAAGTGTTGCCCACTCTAATAGCATTATTTCCAAATGTCCAGTTTATTGCATCCTCACATTCACCGTTTCTTGGTCTTGGATTATCTGAGGCTGAGATTGTGACATATAAAATCTATGACCTTGATAATAACGGAATTCCTTGTCCTCCCCAAGATAACGAGCTATTCAAAGAAGTTTATAATATGATGATTTCTGAAAACAGTCGTTATGCGGCCAAGTATAATGCTCTGGCAGAAAAAATGCGGAGCAATACAAAGCCACTTGTAATAACAGAAGGGAAAACAGATTGGAAGCATCTCAAAGCGGCGATGACGGCACTTGGTATTGGCGATTCGGATTTTGAGTTATATACATATGAAGACACTCTTGGTGACACGGTTTTATTACCGCTTTTGAAAAACTATGCTCGGTTTAAGCAGCCTCGAATGATAATCGGTATTTTTGACCGTGATAACTTTTCAAAACTAAAATGTGATGAATTAGAATCACAGGAGTATATTACGTTTCAGAATAATGTTTATGCTTTTGCAATTCCGCTTGTAAATGCTGACGAGTACGGAAATGAAATTTCAATTGAGCACTATTACAAGAGAGCTGACTTAACAAGAGTGGATTCAAATGGCAGACGGCTCTTTTTGGGAGATGAATTCTTTGAAAGAGGTATGGGAAAAAACAAACAGTTTCTTACAAGGTGTTCAGAGATTAATCATAAATCTAAGAATAACGGAATAGTTGACGATAAAGTATATGATATTACTGCTGATCCAGAAGAAAAACACTCTATTGCTCTATCTAAGAACGACTTCGCTGAGCTGATTCTAACGCGAGACCATTTTGCTGATGGTTTTGATTTTTCTAATTTTACAAAGATATTTGACGTTATCAGAAAAATCATTTCAGAAAACAGCACAGCAGACAGCGAATAGCATATGCTAAATCTTAGGTGGCCCCCCTATGCCATTTGACCCAAACAATATCCATGATCCTCAGTTCTCAACCAAAAATCAGATCATGGATCGAAAATCCGCGCGGATCGCGCCGCGCGACTTTGCCAGCCCTACTTATTGACCACGCTGATGCAACTCAGATGGTGTCTCTTTTTCAGAGGCACCATCTTTTTCAATGCCCAAAATCCGATCCACGTTTGCCTTGACCACGAGCAGCTCGCGCTTTTTTTCCCGAACCCTGCGATACTCGGCATAGGCTTCTTTTTTCTGAGACAGCAAATCTGCATATTTGGCATTGAGCGATTTGACAGACGGAAAACTTGAGATCCCGGACTCATCAAAATACTTTTTGGCCGCCTTATGCAGAAGAATATCCGCTTCATGTTCCGCAAGATATTTTTTGGAATATCCAGCCTTGCGATAACCCACATAGATCTCCCGCGTCTTGGCATAGTTGATAATATGCGTTCGCATCACTGAGATCTCCGCCATGCGTTTCTCGGCGTCTTTTATCTCTGCGGTGAGTTGATTAAACTTGTTTGCCGCGTCGGCGGTTTTCTGGGAAAGCTCCGCATAATCCAAAAGATTATGCTCTTGCAGGTACAAAACAGTCTGCGCCATCTGTTTGAGATTAAAGGACTTTGCCCAGCGCGCGTAACCCGGCCCCTTGCCTTGCTGCATCTTCTCCTGAATGTCCACCAAAAGACTGACTCCCTCTTTGGCTTTCGCTTTTCTTTTTCGCTCCGGCCTTTTCTTTGCCCCGGAAATGATAGCGCGCAGTTCATCAGCCGAGTATCCGGCACCAAGTGTATCAAATCGAGCGAATCTGTGTTTCCCGCCTATCCTGATGGATGGATTCTTGTGCCGCTTTATCTCACAGCCGGAGGATTCCAGCATTGAAAGCAATTCGCTAAAGCTCTGCGGGCCTTTTGACAGCGATTCATCAATGGCGGCTCGAAGCTGCTCCCGGTGCGATGTCTTTTTATCTTTGCCAAGCCAAATGTTATAGGGCTTGCCTTTGCCTTTCGGCTTTTCGATTACCGAAAGATTGTGCTCCGTGCAGATCAGATCGCTGAGTTTGCTGACGGCCCTGCCGGAGCGCAGAAAGTCTCTGAATTTGTGCTTGCAGTCAAGGGCAGTCGAGTTCCAGATGATGTGATTATGGATATGCGCACGATCTGTGTGAGTGCATACGATAAAGGCAAACTTGCCTTTCAAGAATCGTTCTGCAAATTCGTAGCCCACACGGTTGGCCTCTTCCGGCGTGATCTCACCGGGTT
>ODAJ014753257.1_pt1 | contig 11095 bp, 5 predicted proteins | sample 1539241 | NCBI WGS metagenome assembly ODAJ01 (sample SAMN02144231, study PRJEB22623) | gut metagenome | biome: sheep rumen | host: Ovis aries | place: New Zealand
CCCAGACAGATGGGGATAATCAGTGCGCCCACCGCTGTGTTATAGGCCACTGCCGCAGCAGCTGGCCAGCCCATGTCGAACACGCCGAGTTGGAGGTCGTACAGACGTGAGATCTCACTCAGCGGACTACCAAAGTTGTTCGTCAGCAGGGCGGTCACGATACCGAGTCCCACGAAACCGACACCCACGTAGAGTCCAGATTTCAGAGACTTTCCAAACTTCATGCCGATGCACAGTCCGATGATAGTAAACAGAATAGGCATCATCACCGACGCCCCCAAACTGATAATGTAACTGAATACTTGTTCCATTTGTTTTATTTCATTAGTTTTCCGCCACAAAGGTACAAAAAAAAAGCGAAACGCATTGCATTTCGCCATCTTTTTTTACGTTATCGTTAACGGAACTGCATTCTGGGGCCAGGCCCCAAGTTGCAATTTACATCGGCAAAGGTACAACATTTTTCGCCCGATTCCAAGTTTTTCGGCCTTTCCGAGTTAGCCAAAATCACGCTGGCGAAAGGTAACGAATCGCATGACGAAACGTAACGTTTCAGCGAGCGAAAAGTAATGAATCGCAGGCCGATTCGTTACGTTTTGTGGCGGGCATCGAGTTCGTGCATGTCGCCTGCCCGCGCGCGGAGTTTCAAACTGAGAGTGCGTGTCACCCAAAGACACGCACTTTTTCTTTTTTTCTTTTTCTATATCTATATCTTCCGCGCGCATTAATAGGTATGCGCGGGAGTGGAGCAACTTTGCAGCATCTTTAGAGTAGAGTTGCTGCATCCATAGACTCGTGAAGCGTGAACCATCGATCACAAACAGACCATACTTGGTGATGATCCGATTCACGTCTGAACAGTGCTTTTTCAGCTGCTAGGGTCTGGCACAAGGAAAACCCCTCGCACTGGGGTCTGGCACTGACGTAAAGTCGCTCGCGACTTTCTCGTCAGGTCCTGACCCCAGCGTGAGGCAACAAGCGCAGCTGGGCGCGCAGTAGTTCTGACCCCTTTGCGCCACCCCTTTGCGCCCAAGGATTTGACTATTGAGATTATTTTAGCCAGACATCCATTTCTCCTGCGCCTCGGTGGTTCCAGGCATAGTAAGGAATGAGCGTAGCGCAGCCTTCTTGAGCCTGAGCTTTAATGGCTGTTACAGTAAAAGTCTTGCCATCACCCTCAGTGTTTTTGATACAGTAACCTGTTTCCACCCTAAACTTTGGTTGCTGTGCCAATTGCAGATCGTGGAGGTTGACACCTTCGTTGTCAGCCCACTCTGCGCAATAAACTAACGGTCCGCGCTCAACTGCGATACGTCCGCAATCATCAGCGACACGAGGATTGGCCACGACTGTGCGCACAGGCATATCGAAGTGTATGCAAACGACATCGCCTTTCTCCCAATTGCGGTCGATAGCAAGGTAGCCGTTTCTTAGTTGGAAGTGTGATATTACAGTGCCGTTGACGCTTACTTCATAGCCCGGTATTACCTTATCACTAAACGTATAGAGATCGCTGGGTACCACTTTGTTCTGTACCCACCCAGGAATACGGACCATCATGGTGAACTGACGATCTGACGATTGACGATTGGCGATATCATTAATCTTTATCTTGATGTCGCCATCCCAAGGGTATTGCGTGGTTTCTTCGAGCGTTACTTCTTGACCTGCAACGTTTATGGTAGCGGTATTGGCCGCAAAGAGATTCACGTAGAGGTCATTTTGGCGTACACCGTAGAGATAACCTGGCATCGAAGGGATAAAACGGCTGAGGTTCGATGGACAGCAGGCACAGCCGAACCACGGCTGGCGCGTCATGGTGCTATCAGCATTGAAGCAGTAGTGTCCATCACTTGAGAGCGGATTGGGATAGAAGAACTTCCCACCATCGACGCTCATACCACTGATGACACCATTGTAAAGGGTGCGCTCCAGACAGTCGATATACTTCGCCTCGCCGTGGAGCAGGAACATACGCTCAAACAGGTACACCATCGAGATGGCAGCACAGGTCTCATTGTAGGCTGTGAGATTAGGCAACTCATAGTCAGCGCCAAAGGCCTCACCTTCATGACGGGCACCAACCCCTCCTGTCAGATAGTATTTCTTACTGACGATATTCTCGAAGATGGTGTCGATGGCCTTGATATAAGAGGAATCACCAAGTAAGGCTGCCACATCGGCCATACCTGCATACATATAACCAGCTCTTACAGCATGCCCCCAAGCCTCTGTCTGTTCGACCACGGGCTTGTCGCTCTGCGAATAGACATCTTTTCGGCCTGTCTTGCCACGATAATCAAGCAGGAACTTCGCCTCATCAAGGTACTTTTTCTCGCCTGTTATCACATAGAGTCTGGCAAGCGCCATCTCCGCAATCTGATGACCAGGAACCACATAGGCCTGGCCGGCATTGGCCCCAACCTCCTTGACGACACAATCTGCATAGCGCTTGGCTATGTTCAGGAACTTCTCCGAGCCAGTAGCCTGATAGTGGGCACATGCTGCATCCACCATGTGACCGAGATTATAGAGTTCGTGGCTCAAAATCTCTTCTTTCTCCCAACGATTCTTGCCGCTCCACTGGTGAGGGTGCCCAGGATTGATGGTGCGCGCTGTATAAAGATAGCCGTCGGGTTCCTGGGCTGCACCGACCACATCAAGTACGCTGTCGATGTAGGCCTTCATTTTCTCGTCAGGAAAAGTCTGGAGCACATAACTTGCTCCCTCGATGGTCTTATAGACATCGGTATCGTCGAATGAGAAACCCATAAACCTTGCAACGTCCCATTCTGGTGTCTTTAGCCCAGGATGCCCTGGGTGCTGCAGCGTGTAAGCGGCCATTTCGAAGTTTTTGTAACGGTGCTCGCTTTCACACTTCGAAAAAGCCAAGGGAATGGTCACCTCTCGGGCTGCACGGATACGATCGCCCCAAAAGGTGTTGGGCGTAACCTTCACCGAGGTGAATGGAACTTGGGTATAGGGATACCCACTCTGAGCTAAGACAGCACCTGAAGAGAGTGCCAAGAAGCAGATAAAAGTTGTTATTCGTCTCATGATGTAATCGTGTAAATTATCAACAAATGGAGTGTGCTCTCGATATCGCCATATCAAGCAGCACACTCTCTCATTACTACTAACTTAATTTATTAACAACAAACCTAACCGTCGATGGAGCCATGTTAGTATCCTGGATTCTGTTTCAGCTTGCCATTCGTGAGAATCTGGCTGTTGGGGATAGGATACAGATTCTTAGTGGCATCGCTGGCATCGTGAGAGAACCAGGATAGTGTGGTAAAGGCATTGAAGCGCACCATGTCCTGACGGCGACGACCTTCCTGAGAGAACTCCCAGCCCAGCTCGTCAAGCATGCGTCCATACTGGATAGAGGTCTGATCGACGGTAGTCTTCTCGGTGTCCTGACGACCATAGGCATAGATGCAGTCTTTCATGAGTTCCTCGCCGCTGACTGTGGCTTTCTCTGGATGGGCTGTAAAATTACGCTGACGCACCTCGGTAACGAGTTTGGCCGCCTCGTCGGCACTGCCCTTACGCAGCAGGGCCTCTGCCTTCATCAGCAGCACATCGGCATAACGCAACAGCGGGAAATCATTGCTCAAACGGTTGGTGATGCCCACGGCGTATTCAAACTTACCCCAGCGGAAGCCATGGATCTCCTGTGAAGCGTCGATGCTGGGCACCTCGTTCACGTAGCTCAACGGCGTACCAGCCAACTCACCCATGGTGCAGTTGAGGATATTCCCCGAGGCGTCGTACTGCTGACCCTGGATGAAATCGTCCTTCAGGCGCTCATCGTCGGGATCAAAGCTGTCGATATACTGCGGTATGCAGCAGACACCGCCCCAAGGTGTTGCCTGGAAACTGTAGGTGGCCTGGTTGGCGGGCTGCAAGGTGTACATATGATAGTCGAAAGCATTCCAGTCACTGACGTAGGTCTCGTCGAAGGGCAGGGAGAAGATAATCTCCTTCGAACCTTCGTTCTTCGCCAGGAATACGTTGCGGTGCTCGCTCTCCATGGCGTACCTGTTGCTGTTAATCACCTGGTTGCAAGCTTCGATACACTTATCCCACTCAGTATAGGCCCCGTCGGAGAACACCTGGGCGTTGAGGTACATCTTGGCCAGCAGCGTATAGGCTGCCCATTTATTGAAGCGTCCGTAATATTCCGTGCCGCTGTCTTCGCTCAAGTTGGGGATGTTCTCAGTGAGTTCCTTGATGATGAAATCGTAGACCTCCTTGCGGCTGCTCTGATCAGGCAGGAAACCTTCTTCCACGTCGAAACGGGTTATGACGGGCACATTACCGAAAAGGTCGACGAGGATATAGTAATAAGAAGCGCGCAGCACCTTCAGCTCCGATACGAAGGCCGTCTGCTTGTCGCCCAAATCAATCTGCCCCGACTCAATCTGGTAGAGCACACGGTTGCAGGAGTTGATACCATCGTAGGTACGTACCCATGACTGGAGGGGGATATCGTCTTCACTAGTCCATTTATGCTGGTGCATACGCTTATAGATACCACCGTCTACCCATCCGTTAGGGCGTGCCGGGATGACATCCTGGTCTGCACTGAGCATCTGGGCACGGGCAACACCATTCCAGAGCAGGAAGGTTTTGCGCCAGGGTACGTAAGCAGAGGCCAGCAGTGAGCCTAAATCGTCGTTCTGAGGCTGGAAACCGTCAGCAATGATGCTGTTATAGCTTGTCTCGTCGAGTTTTGTACACGAAGTGAAAAGTGAACAGGGAATAGTGAAAAGTGCTGCGCATGCCACCCAGCGACTGATTCTATATATCTTAGTAATCATAATTCTTTATTCTTAACTTAATTAGAATGTAATGTTAGCACCCACAGTGAAAGAACGGGTATGAGGATACTGGTCACGGTTGTCATAGCCAGGGGCGAGACCAGAGGTTGACACCTCGGGATCGACACCTTTGTAACCAGTGATGGTAAGAGCGTTGTTGACAGAGCCGTATACGCGGATGGAACTGATAAACTTACAGATATCGCGGAAGCGGTAACCGAGGGTGATATTGTCGATTTTCCAGTAGTCACCGTTTTCCACATAATAGCTGTTGAACTCCTCGGCACAGCCGCTGTTGAGAATGGCCTTACCAAATACAGGCTCATAGGCAGACTTCAGACGGTTCCAGTCCTGACGGCTGCGGTTCTCGTAGAACATACGGGCACAGTTGATGATCTGGAATCCGAAGGCACCACGCATATTGATAGAGAGATCCCAAGCCTTGTAGCGGAACGTGTTGTTGAAGCCGAGATACCACTTGGGAAGTCCGTTACCCAGCACCTTCTTATCTTCGAACGAGTGCGTAAAGTCATCATAGCCAACCAGTTTCCCGTCCTTGTCCTCATAGATCCACTTACCCTCATTGTCAACATCCACCACCTTGAAGCCATATATTTCGCCTACGGGGTGACCAATGCGCACGATATGCGATTCCGTCTTCACGGGCTCCTGGATCCAGCCTGACATGAAATAGTCGCTGGAGGCCTGATAGAGATCGTTGGAGAGACTCTTCAGCTTGTTGGTGTTCGTAGAGAACGTTACGGTGGTGTTCCACTCGAAGTTATTGGTCTTGAATGGGATGGCATTCACCATGACCTCCAGACCGGTATTGCTCATCTCGCCCACGTTGGCACGGGTTGTGGTATAGAGGTTAGGGGGTGAAGGAACGGAATAGTCGTAGAGCAGACCCTTGATGAGTCGGTGATACCAGTCGACAGATACATTTATACGGTAGTTCAGTACGCTGAAGTCTACACCCACGTCGAACTCATGCTTCTCCTCCCATTTCAGGTAGGGGTTAGCGTTCTGTGTGGGCTGTAGGGCTTGGATCCATTGGCCGTTGTAGAGGTAATAGTCTCCGTAGCCAAGCATCGACTTGCCGAGGAACGACTGGCTGGGCTGTGATCCCGTGACACCATAGCCTGCACGCAATTTGATGTCATCGAATACGTTCTGCTTCTCCATGAACTTCTCCTCAGTGATACGCCATCCGAGCGATACAGAGGGGAAGGTACCCCAAGGCTTCTCAGTACCTGCAAGCTGGCTGGCAGCCTCATGACGGATGCTGGCCATCAAAAGGTAGCGGTTCTTAAACGTATAGTTCAGACGTCCGAAGAAACCTATCAGGTTACTCTCCAGCTTATAGCTGTACATATTGGCGAGTCCTTCCTTCAGAGCCTTGCCAGTACCAATGTTATGATAGCTGTAGAGGTCGGTGGGGAAGTTCCAGTTCTGCTCATACTGGTTCTCGTAGTTCATCTTCTGATAGCTGTAGCCTGCCAGTACTGAGAGGTTGTGGTCGCCGAAGGTCTTACGGAACTGTGCGGTGATTTCGAGCAGTTTAGTCATATCCGTGTTAGCACCTGTGGCTGCATAGCCATTGCGTCCGTCACGCAGGGTCGAGATATGGTTCTTGGTCTCATAATAACCGCCATACTGATGTGTCTTGTCGTAAGAAAGAAGCGCTTTGAACGACAGTTCCTGAATGGGGTTGAAGGTTATGTTGGCATTTACACGCAACTGGGTGATATTCTGCTTACCATCACACTCATAGATACGTGCCACTGGGTTGTCGTATTCGAAGATACCTGTGTTCTCATACCAGCTACCGTCGGAATTCTTGACAGGTTCCGTCGGGTTGTGGATGAGGGCCTGTCGGTAGCAATAGGTATTGAAGCTGCCTCCGTCAGAGGTTGAGGTGTAGCCTGTCTGGTTGCCGATGATACTGAAGTTCAGCAACAGCTTGTCATTAAACATATTATGATTAACCTCTGCACGTCCCTGGAACTCCTGTTTGTCTGAACGCTTGAAGATACCTTGCAGGTTACGGTAGTTCAGGATGAACACGTAGTTGGTCTTCTGGGTACCGCCCTTGAATGAGAGGTTATGCACGTGACTGAACGGGGTACGGGTGATCTCATCGAGCCAGTCCGTATCGTGGCCTTTATCCCAGGAGGCATCTCTCAGTCCATTGCTGATCTGCTGACGGTAGTCGGCAGCGTTGCAGAAATCCAGTCGCTTGGCGATGGTAGAGGTACTCAGATAACCGCTATATTCCACGTGGTTGATATTGTCGCCCTTTGCTTTCTTGGTAGTGATGAGCACTACACCGTTGGTTCCGCGCGATCCGTAGATGGCAGCAGCCGAACCGTCCTTCAGCACGTCGATGCTCTCAATGTCTTCAGGGGCGACAGTGTTGAAGTCACCTGGCACACCGTCAATCAGGATAAGCGGATTGGTAGTAGCACCGAGGATGGTTGTGTTACCACGCAAAGAGATCTCGGTTTTCCCTGTAGGGTCACCACTAGGATTGGTCACCGAGAGACCTGCGATTTTGCCCTGAATCAACTGGCCTGCATCGTTGATGGCACCCTGGGTGAAGTCTTCGCTCTTCACACTTCCTACAGAGCTGGTGATATCACCTTTCTTCTGGGTGCCATAACCCACTACCACCACTTCGTTCAGGATATTGTTGTCTTCCTTGAGTGTGACCTGGAGTTCACGGCGACCGTTGACGGCTACTTCTTGGCTGGCACTACCGATATAAGAAACCACGATGGTGGCTTTGGCAGGAACGGAGAGGGTAAAGTTTCCGTCATAGTCGGTAACCACACCGTTGGTTGTTCCTTTTTCCATCACACTGGCACCGATCACTGGCTCGCCTAGCTCATCTACCACGGTTCCTGTCACAGAGATCTTGTTTGCCTGCTCCTGTGACTTCTTGGGAACGATGACAATTTGCTGGCCTTTCACTTCGTAAGTGCAGTCGGAGTCCTTCAGCAGTTCCTTCATCACGTCGAGAACGCTTTTGTTCTTCTGGTTCAGTACAACTTGCTTGTTGACATCAATCTGAGAGGAGTTGTAAGCAATCTTGTAATTACTTACCGATTCGATTTTCTCGAATGCCTGTTTCAGTGTCACTCTTTCGTTGTTGAAAGAAATGTTCTGGGCATTCAGAGACAGCGTGCCAGCCAGTAACATGGCTGCCATCAGCTTCAGGATGCGATTTTTCTTTTTCATTTTAGTTACAATTAATGCTAGATAATTGGGGCTATACGAAAAAGACAGCATGAAAGGGGCTTATACCCAATCAGAAAACGTTAAAGAAGTTTAAAAAACTATTCAAGGTATATGTCCTTACCTTTAATCTGATAATTAAGGTCAGGAATGAGCATTCGCAGAATGTCAAAGACCTTCTCGATCGAGTCGTCAGGACTGAAATGGGCACGGATGATCTGCTCACTATGCTTATTGTTCATCAGATGGATGGTGACATCGTATCTGCGCTCTATCTGTTCAATGGCAGAGCCGAATTGGATGTCATTGAAATAGAGCGCACCTGAGCGCCAGGATAAATAGTTCTCTATATTCACACGGGTAATTTTCACTTCACCCGTCTTGGCATCGTATGTCAACTGGTCGTTTGGACTAAGTATATAGGGATTATCTTTCTTCTCTACATCAATCTGTACAGCTCCAGATTCCAAAGTAGCCGTGATGATGTGTTCGTTAGGATAGGCATACAAGTTGAATGTTGTCCCTAACACCTTCAGGCGCACCTGATTCACGTCGACGATAAAAGGCTGCCGGGGGTTCTTTGTTATCTCGAAGTAGGCCTCACCCGTCAGACAAACATTGCGTTCCTTTGCCACGAAGCGCGATGGGTAGATGAGCGTGCTGCCGCCATTGAGCCATACTCTCGAACTGTCGGGCAGTGTGATGAGTTCACGCTGGCCGTAAGCTGTGAACCGATGCACGAAGCTGACATCTTCGTAACCGTTTAGCTGGTTCTGGCTTTGCTGGTAGAACCAGAAGGATGCGCCAAGGATCAAGATGGGGACAGCCCAGATGGCCGCTATTCGCAGCCACATCGGTAACTCTACTTGCTTAGGCGTTAAGGAAAGGCTCTCGTTTAGGCGTATCCAAGCTTGGTCTACCACTTCTTTGTCCATGTGTTGGCCGTCCAACTCGTCCCATACTTCACGCATAGCAGGCTCTGCTTCTTCCCCAGCCTGTACTATCCTTTGCCGGGCTTTTGAAGTGAGTTCCTCAGATACTTCATGACTTGAGAAGAACTTGATGATATGACGGATATAATTGCTCATTTTCTACCTTTTATTATTTAATGACATGAAAAACTGCTTTCACCCCCAATTCAACAACAGCAAAATAAGAATCTTTAGCATTTTCCGTATTTCCCCGAGTGCTAAGTTCAGATGGTTCTCTACGGTCTTTTTCTGTAGTCCCAGTCTTTCTGCTATCTCGTCGTTGCTCAGTCCCTGCTCGCGACTCATACGGTAAACGGTCTGTCGCTGACTGGGCATATTCTCTACAATCATATCTACCAGCAGTTGCAGGTCTTGCGCCTCAATCTCTTGCTGTGCCGAATGAAGGTCAGAACCAATATCCCTCACGGCGGAAATGTCTATCGTAAAAGCCTTCTGCGAGGCGATATAGTTTAGTACGGTGTTCTTGGTAATGGTGTAAAGGTAGGCATCGAGGTCGCGCACGTTTACCAATCGCTCTCTGTGTGTCCATAGTTTGATAAATACCGTTTGGCTATTGTCTTCTGCATCATGCGTATTTTTGAGAAAGCTCATGGCAAAAGCAAAAACCTTTGGATAGAATGCGACAAAAACCTGACGGAAAGCCTGATGGCTTCCCTGTAGCAGTGATTTTATGACATCTTCTCCTATCTCCATTTCTACAAATTTGTTAGATAAACGAATGCAATGAATGCAAAGGTACGAACTATTATTTGTTTGACCAAATTTTAAGGCGAAAAAGTATTGGTAACGTTTCGGTCTGCGATTCGTTACGTTTCGCACACCGCGTACATTGCCTCATCTCAGACATAGTAATCCCTTTTTTAAAGACATAGTAACAGATTAACAGAAATCCCCATGACTATACTCAAAACCGACACCAGTAAGTTCATGTACAATTGACACTGGGGACACATGTGACACCATATTCTGATATTCTCTCGCGTACCGCGCGTATATATGCGTATATATGTGCGCATTATATTATAACCTACGCGGTACGCGTGAAAAATTTATATTTTAAGGTGTCATAGTGTCACCCGCCGCCCGCAAACTCATAGGAGTCCCTGTGAGGGGGAAATGCCACTTGGGGCCTGGCCCCAGAGGCAAGTTTCTGGAATTAATAGTAGAACTTTTTTGAATTAATAGTAAAAAGTTCTGGAATTAAATCCCGTAAACGCTCCTTTCAAGAAATTTATGGTCCAGACCCCAGCGAGAGGCGGCGCGAGGCAAGGAGATTTAGTCTTGGAAGTAGACGCGCTTGACGCGGTTGGAGACACCAGTGAAGACTTCGTAAGGGATGGTGTCGAGGGCGTCGCTGAGGACGGTGACGGGGAGGTGTTCACCGAAGATCTCAACCTTGTCGCCCTCCATACAGGGAATGTCAGTCACATCGATCATCGCCACATCCATACAGATGTTTCCCACGTACTCTGCCTTCTGACCGTTGACCAGACAATAGCAGTGACGATTACCCAGATGGCGGTTCAAACCATCGGCATAGCCAATAGGAATGGCGGCAATGACTGAGTCGCGATCGACCTTGCCCATACGGCTGTAACCAACCGTCTCACCAGCAGGCACATGGCGCAGTTGAAGTATCGTGGTCTTCAGCGTGGAGACAGTATGGAGGATACGATTGTCGCGCGGATCGACACCATAGAGGCCAAGACCCAGTCGACACATATCCATCTGACGCTCAGGGAAATGCTCGATACCGGCAGAGTTGTCCATATGGCGCAAGATATGATGGCTGAAAGCACTCTGAAGTTTCTCACTGCCCTCCTCGAAGAGTGCGAACTGACGGGCTGAGAACTCATCGAAGCCATCGCTGTCGGAGCCTACGAAATGACTGAAGACCGAACGCGGGATGATGGCATTCTGATGCTTCAGACGGTCGATCAGTTTGAAGACATCATCCACAGGATCGAACCCCAGACGATGCATGCCTGTATCGAACTTGATATGTACAGGCCAGCCGGTGATGCCTTCTTTTCGAGCTGC
>ODAJ012146717.1_pt1 | contig 11092 bp, 6 predicted proteins | sample 1539241 | NCBI WGS metagenome assembly ODAJ01 (sample SAMN02144231, study PRJEB22623) | gut metagenome | biome: sheep rumen | host: Ovis aries | place: New Zealand
AGCCGAGGTGGAACTGTCTTTTCAAACCGAAACCTTCGCTAAACCGGCATTCATTGGCGAGGAGGTCACTGGCGACCGCCGCTATTATAATAGCCAGCTGAGCCAGCATCCGTACCGTGAATGGCGAACGGACAAGTAGGTTCGGAAATATCCGTACTTTTTTATCAGACTTTAATCTTTATCGATAGAATGATAGTTGAATATCGTTCTATCGTTCTTTTTTAATACTTTTTAAAGTTGCCAATTGATTTATATCAAGAAAACGGGGCTAAAATGTATTAAATGTTTAAAATTGATGTCGCCGTGTGTTATTTTTTTTCTATATTTGCCCCTAATAGAACTTGACTGTTTGTGCGTGTGTGCACGTGCATGACCATTTTTTTATATTGTTTTAACAAAGCCCTCGGTTAGCGTATGGTGAAAAGGCGTATGGCATTCGGTTTAGCATTTCTGCTTTTAATGTTTACAAAGCAGGTGTTTGCGCAGCAGGTTACTTTGAGTAACAACCTGCTGTACGATGCTTCGTTGACGCCCAACCTCCGTATCGGTATGCGTCTGTCGCCCCATTGGTCCATGGGCCTGAATGCCGGTTTCCGCCCTTGGCCTACTGACGATGCGACGTCGCGTAAGTGGAAGCACCTGCTGCTGTCTCCCGACATACGCTATTGGACGGACTCTGTCAATGTCCACCATTTCTTTGGACTCAATCTCATTTACAGCCATTATAATGTCGCCGATGTCAAGTTCCCCTTTGGCCTTTGGCCGGAGGTTCGTGACGAGCGTCGTCAGGGTGACCTGGGTGCTGTGGGTGCTTATTATGGTTACTCGTGGCCATTGGGGCGCTACTGGAACCTGGAGGCACATATTGGTGCCGCCTTGGGCTATACCCGCTTCGAGCGTTATGCCTGTGGCCATTGTGGCCAGAAGTTGGGCAAGTCCAACAAGCTTTTCGTACTCCCTCAGGCTGGTGTCAGTGTGGTCTATAACATTCCAGGTCGCCCACGCCAGCAGGTTGTCGAGCCTGTCGTGGTGCCCCAACCGCCTGAGGAGCCGGTGGCCAAGGTGGAGGTGAAGCCTTTCGTACCTGTGATGCACAGCGTGCCCGACTTCACCGGACGGGCAGGCCAGTTGCAGAAGGACAACCCCGTTCTGGCACATATCTCGCAGTACCGCCCCTACGACCGCACACGCATCCTGCGCAAGGACAAGGATGCCCTCTATGTGCATTTCGACTTGGGCAAGTCAGCGCTCCATGCCGACTACCGTCAGAACAAGCCAACACTGGAGCGTATCGTAGACATTACCCGCCAGATACTGGCCGACACGACGAGCAGTGTCAAGAAGATACAGATCATCGGTCTGGCCTCCATCGAGGGCAGCATAGCCAGCAACGAACGACTGGCTGAAAACCGTGCCCTGGCCCTGCAGCGCTATATCCAGCAGGAGGTCACCATCCCCGACTCGCTGTTCGACACCGTTGGCGGTGGCGAGGCATGGGCCGATTTCCGCGACCAGCTGGCCGACATCGTGAGCGATCCGGCGACTACCAATGCACAGCAGTTGCAGCAGGCCATTGACGTGATTGACAGTGAGAGTGACTTGAACCAGCGTGAACGCAAGTTGCGCCAGCTGAACAAGGGACGTACGTGGGCTTACATCAAGCAGCACATCCTGAAGGAGCAGCGCAATTCCGGCTATATACATATTTATTATGACTATGTTCCCGACCAAGCAGCCAAGGTCATCAATGATGCCAGCGAACTGCTGACCACCGACTGTGGTGACTGTCACCGCGAGGCTTTGCGCATGTTGCAGAGTGTGCGTCATGACGAGCGTGCCCAGAATGCCTTGGGTGTAGCCCTCTGGCTCTGTGGTCAGAAGTCCGAGTCCCTTAACTGTTTCCGTCGTGCTGCTGCCAATGGTAATGCCGATGCCAAGGAGAATCTCCGCCAGCTGGAGTCTGTCCAGCCTTAACCTGAACTTTTTATTAATCGAACTAAATAATTGCAATTATGGATAAGAAGATTAAGTATTTAATGATGTTTGCTGCCATCGCAGCACTCGCCACAGGACTTACGGCCTGTAGCAGCGAGGATGATTTGGCAAGTGACGAACAGCAGCGAGGTGTCGTGAAGACGGAATTTACGATATCAATACCCCAGTTTACTTCCGGCACGACACGACAGTTTTCAACCGTGGTTCAGAGTGCTGAAGATCTTAACAGTTTTCGCGGAATTAAAGACATTGAGCTTTATCCGTTCAATAGTCAAGTCAGTACCACTTTCCCGTCAACAAGTACGGAAATCCCCTCAAAGATTGTATTACTTGGTGGAGTAGCTAACAAAAAAGGTGCAAGTGGTTCAACTGACAATTCTATCGCCAGTACTGGTGCGTTATATAATACTAGTAAGTCGCACCTATATGAAGACGTAGAAATTCCAATTGGCACCCAGTCTTTTATGTTTTACGGTGAAGCTGCGACCGATAATTCTACAACAGGCGATAAAGTTTCTGGTACTTTGGAAAAATCGCTTTCAACAAGCACTAATCCGTCATTAGATGACATTACGTTTAGCCTTAAACAAATTTGTTCAGATGGAACGGTAGGTACGAACGGAATAAATATAGCCGCCTATTTGACATCGATAGCCAATGCCCAAACGACTGGTGGAAAGAAATGGAGTGAAACTCCAAATTTTGGTCTTGGCGTTCTTTATGATAACTTTACCAAAAATACCGCAGGTTCGTGGACTAACGTGAAGGCCTTGGTTCAGGAAATGTACACTAATTTGGCCGAGAAAACTACCGATGCACAAGAGACGAAAGATATGAAGAAAGCAATTAGGGAAGCTATCATCAACAAGACAACCTATGGTGTGCATGATGACGATAATGATGGGGTACTAACTTTTACTAATGACATGGGTAGTTATCCCAGAGACATTAATCTTCCAGATGGTGCTGCCTATGTAAAATGGAATCCATCAACTGCTGCTTTTGAGGCAAAGGCTGATAATGCCAATACAGGTATGAATATGGCCTCTTTGTCATCATACGTTTATCCCGCCAGCCTTTATTACAGGGTCCTTAGTAACATCAAGACTTCGTCGGAAGCAAAAGGAGCCAAAACCGATGTGTTTAATGATACAAATGACTGGAGTGACATTCTTGCTAAATACACTACTGAAGAAGGTTATGATATAAACAAGGTCAGTAGCAAGACTCGCTCCATCGTTATTGAAAAACCTGTGCAGTATGCTGTTGGCAGGTTAGATGCCCATATTCAAACGGCAAGTGTGACACTAAAGGACAATGATGCTGGATTTACAGGTTATAATGTTGATGCTTCAACAGGTACATACAAGAATGCGTTTAAGGTAACGGGAATCTTGGTAGGTGGCCAAAAACCTGTTGACTATAAATTTGAACAACGTACAGGAAATTCATATTCAACTTTTTACACAATTTATGACCAATCCATTGATGGTGACATTTACTTAAATTCAGCTAAATCTACCACTCCTATTTACACTTTAGCTTTGGAAACTGCAGCGGCAACAGCTGCAGTGTCTGAAAGTTATACAGATGCAGCAGTAACGATAGCTGTTGAGTTTGAAAATAATTCAGGGAGAACCATTGTAGGTTATAATAATGAATTGATACCTAATGGCTGCAGATTCTACTTGGTAGGAACTTTGGATCCTTATTCCAACACCAGTCAAAAATATGCTGGAACAGATGATGTTATTAAGAAGGCTTTTGTGCAGGACTATAAGACAATAGTTACTCTAAAGATTGAGAGCTTAAAAAATGCTCATAATACACTTCCTGATTTGAGAGTACCTCAGATGGAAATGGGTCTTGCAATCGACCTTAGCTGGAAGACGGGTATCACGCAAGATATCACCATCGAGTAAAAACCGGCACTCGAGTCAAATCATCGAATGACTCGAGTCAAATGACCAAATGACTCGAGTGAAGGGAAATGGGGACTCGGACGGATATATTATTAATGAGTAAGAACAACAAAAAAAGAAGTAAGATATGAAAAAGACTCTGCAAGTTGTCCTGATGGGTGCGATAGCACTGACAGGCGCAGTAGGATTCACTGGCTGTTCGTCGAGCGACGATGAGGCCATCAACAATCCGAACTACAACCCGGCAACGAACGAGGTGTCAACCAGTTTCGTGTTCAATGTGGCAACCAGCAATTCGGCATCGACCCGCATGTCGGCCTACGACACCCAGGCCAATGTGACATCGGCCAGCGACTTCCGTGGTATTGGCAACGCCTATCTGCTGAACTTCAAGCAGTACAACGGTTCTGCCCTTAACGACGGCAAGTCGGTGGCTACGGCACTGACAGCCGACAAGCTTCACGCGTTTGGAACCATCGTGGGTGCCAACAAGCTGGATCCCACCATCTCAGCGGCTACTTCCGACATCAGCCAGTCGCGCCGCGTGATAGAACTCTCGTTGCCCACGGAAACCAACTCGCTCATACTCTATGGAAAGGCCATCAAGACCGGCACCGACAATGCACAGGGCAAGATTACTTGGAACGTAGACCAGAACCTGGCAAACACTTCGTTCTCGATGTGCCAGATTGTTCCTCCTACGGCCGATGCCTCCACGCCCTCCATCTATCAGGCAGCACTCCTGCAATACGAGAACCTGATAGCCAATGCGCTGACGGTCATCGTCAACAGCTACGTGCCAAACGGCACCAACCTGTCGTTTGACGGTAACACGCAGGCACTTTCAAGGGACTTGAGGTGGAGCGACTACGTCAGCGTATCGAATGACCTGACGCTGGTGAAGAAGACCACGTCGCCCCTGGACCCCACTGGCAACACGGAGATGAGTGCCTTGGGTCAGCTGCTGTCTAATGCTTTCTTCACGCTCAACACCATCTATCCCGACGAGCTCCGTGCGGGTAGCGGCACGGCCGTGTCCTACATGATGAAGGACCTGATAGGCGTCCTCAACCCCGTCATCAATGCCATACCGGTTTCTGGCGAAGAAGCTGCAACACAGGCTGTGGCACTGGCTGTCAAGACCAACATTGAGAAGTTCTTCGACCCAGACAACGAGTATGCATGGCGTACGGCGGGCGACGTGAAAAACAACCTGCCCAACGTCCTGGCTGCCGAAAAGGATAAGGTGAACGATGCCAGCGACCTGAACATGTTCCCGAAGGATTTCAATCTGCCGCGTGGCTCCGTCATCCTGCAGTTCATCGTGAAAGCGAACAGCACCGCTACAGGCTATACGTTCGGCTATGCCTATAAGGGCACCATAGAAACCTACGCCATGGGCGGGTCTTCAACAGCTACCGACTCCTTCGACCCCATGAACTACGTCTATCCTGCCGAGCTTTGCTACTTCGGCAACAGTGCCGTCCGCGTGACCAACGATACGAAGGTGGCCAACGACTATCCTGACGGCGTGGCGAAATGGGACGACAACAACAGCTGGACGGGATGGAACGTCGGTCACGTGCTGTCTACAACGCGCAGTGTGGCTATGAAGAACGACATCAACTACGGTACTGCCCTGCTGGCCACCACCGTTCGCTACGGCTCAGACCTGCTGGAGGACAACAATTCCAACATACAGTATCAGCGCACGGGAACGACGGAAGCCAACAACACCATCGACGTTACCGCCAACGATACCCACTTCATGCTGACGGGTGTACTCGTAGGTGGTCAGGAATCAGAGGTGGGATGGAACTATCTGGCAAAGGCCGCCTCTCCGGGCTTTGGCTCAATGGTCTACGATAATGTCGGTGCCATCAACATCCCCGCAGCCACGTCTGCCGGCGGCGGCAACCCTTCGGAGGTAAACTACACCCTGCTGTGGGACAACTGGCAGGAGAGCCTGAAGGGTCAGAAGCAGCGCGACGTCTATGTAGCTCTGGAGTTTATGAACAATTCCGTCGGATTCTGGGGCGAGAAGAACTTCATCCGCAATGGCGACGTGTTCTACATCGTGGGCAAGCTCGACCCGGACGAAGGCCATAGCACCACCGACCGCAGCGAGGGCATTACGTGGCCTACCAACCACGCACTGCCTCCCTACAATGCCGATGGCAGCACCGTCAAGCAGCGTCGCGTGTTCATCCAGGACTATGTGACCACGGCCAATTTCGTCATTGGCAAGCAGTCGCTGCAACACGCACTGGTGACAGTGCCCGACCTGCGCTCCAGCCAGATCTCGCTGGGTCTCTCCGTAGACCTGAAATGGCAGACGGGCCTCACCTTCGACAATATCATTCTGGGCGACCAGTAGTAACTCCATGGAGCGTTGAGACATGAAGACTCTGCGACAGACATACCAAATGGTGAAGGGAATGGGAGCATCGCTCCTGTTTCCCTCCCGTTTCCTGTTGCTCGTCACCTGTTTCTCATGCGCCTTCACGAGCTGCTCCGTCATCGACGACGACCTGTCCGACTGTGGCTTTGAGGTGCGCTACGAGCTGAAGCTGGAGACGACCATCCAGACCAAGCTCCAACTGCAGCTCCAGACCGACCAGACGCTGCGCTCCAACCTGCAGTTGACCAATTCGCTGCGCAGGCACTTGGAGAGCATCTTCCGCGACCATGCCGACGACGTAGACCTCTCGTTCTACGACGTCCAGGGCGACTCCACCCGTCTGGAGCACGACCAGCACGACATGAACGGCAAGGAGCAGCACTATACGCTGAACATTCCGCGTCGCCACTACATGCACCTGGCCACGGCCAACGTCAAGCAGGAACTGGGAGTCGAAGCCTTCGAGGCCCAGAACTGCCACAAGGCCCATCTCTCGCATTTGCGCCCCGACACGGTGCCCTCGCACACCACGGGCCTCTTTACCGCCCGCCACGACATGGACATCAAGGACAGCGTCAACCAGACGTTCAACGTCCAGCTGTATATGGCTAATGCCGCCACCGTGCTGGTGGTCGACACCCTGGGCAGCGGCGTCCGCGACATCAAGGTCTTTGCCACCGGCTTCGCTTCCGGCTTCAACATGGCCGACAGCACCTACACCTTTGCCGAGCGTCCAGCCATCGTGCGAGCCACCCCCATCGAGGTCGACGACCGTCAGTATGCCTGCTATTCGACGGTCAATTTCCCGTCACGCGACAGGATTATCATTCCGGTCGGTGCCCCTCGCCGTGCATCGTCCGACGACGTGGCCGATGCCCTCTGGGAGTACCACCTCTATATCACGACGGCCTCGGGCAGCGTGACGCGCAGCGTGCTCCGCTCCTCCCAGCCCCTCCATGCCGAGCAGGTCCTGATAGTCCATGTCAAGATGGAACCCAACGGCCAGCCCGACCCCGTCGACCCCACCGTCGGTGTCAACGTCACTCTGAACTGGAATGACGGTGGGCAATATAATCATGAATTATGAGAATACAGAATAGGCAATTGAGTATTGGTAGGAATAAGAGAAATATGTAGTAAGGGTTCGCGCATAGCAGCAGTCTTAATAGTCAGCCTGCTTATCGGTTGCGATACCAGCGACAGCACCACAACGCCCACGGCAGACAAGGTGCCTGTCAGTTTGGCATTATGTGTGTCGCCGTCCCAGCAGTCAGCCTCAGCCACAACGCGCCAAGGGAGTACTGCTGTTCAGAGTGCAGAGAGCTTAGCGTCCTACCGTGGTATTACCGACATACGACTTATCCCATTCGACGTGCAGGGGACCATTGGCAAGGATGACGAGCCCGCCATGCGTAGCATCAATATGATAGAGCGCCAAGGTACTACCACTAATTACCTTGCTCAAGATGTTGAGTTGTCTATCGGCACGGCATCGTTCCTTGGATATGCCAAGGCTCCTGAGCTGGACAAACCAACTAACATGTCTGATGACACATGGACTGCCGTCAAGGACTTCAGTAATGGAAAGTTAGACGCTTGTGATGAGTTTACCGATAATACTTTCACGACACCCAGCGACATCACCTTCAACTTGCGCCAGATATATCCATCAACAAAGGCTGATGAGAAAGCTAGTGATTTGGCCGTATATATGACGGATATCGCCAAAGCAACGGGATGGAGAACTTCTACGTCTGGTGTCCTGAAGAGTCTTTACGAAGTTTTTACGGGTGGGGGAAAGCTGATGGCAGGTTCCAGTGCCAATATCGAGGCTTTGCTCACCAAGCTTTATGGCGACCTAGTGAAAGACAACTGGACGTCTGATGATAGAGCCTCTGTCATAGATGCTATAACGACAGCCATAAGAAAAAAAGCTACTATTAATAATAATACAGTCAAATTAAATAGCGACATCAGTGGTTATCCAGCCAATTTGAAGCTACCCGATGGTTCAGCAGCCATACAATGGCATACTGTGTTGAAAAAGAAAGAGGGTGGCGTAGAAGGTGAAATGGAGGAAGACCCCGATGCTTCCTGCTTCGTGGCAATCACCCATTCTGGCAGTGGACAGGACTTGAGCGACCAGACACGCTTCACTTATCCTGCCGAGCTGTACTACTATGCCAACAGTCGTATCAAGACTTCCATTAGCAGTCAGGCCAGCCACTATAGCTTGGCAAGTTGGGCGGATGTGTTAGGCTATTATGACAGCGACGATGGAGTGGTGACGACTACCACCCGTTCAGTAGCCTTGACTGACCAGATGAACTATGGGGTGGCCTGTCTGGAATTGCAAATCCAGGCTACTGGACTGAAGGATGCCACGGGTGATTATTTGGTAGACAATGGTAGCGAAAAGGTGTATTTAGGAAACTCAAATTTCCCTTTGACAGGTGTCTTTGTTGGAGGCCAATATCCGGTCGACTATAGTTTCCAGACAGGTGACGGCACTACCGACGAAGACCTGCTGAACGAGCGCATCATCTATGACAAGGCTGTTGTGCCTGGCATCCATCTAACGACAGACCAATCATCAGCTAACTACACGCTGGTGTTGCAGTCGAAACTGCACAAGTCTGTCAATATTGTGCTGGAGTTCTCAAATGATAGTAACAAGTCTTTCAAGGGTAGTGAGGGCGGCATTATTTATCCAGGAACCCATTTCTATTTGGTTGGCAAGGTGATACCTTCTACTACGGCTACTGACCCTATAGAGAATCAGCGTGTATTTACCCGTGACCATAAGACGGTGGTAACCATGACAGTCAAGAGCCTGATGAATGCCTACAATGTCATACCCGACTTGAAGACAGCCCAGCACGACCTCGAGGTGACCAGTGTGGCCGTTCGTCAGTGGAACGACAGGCCTGGTACGGACAAGAATCTGTATAATTGGTGAGTGGAGCGATGAGAGATATGTCGGAGAAGTACATTTATATTATAGGTATAGCACTTTGTATGGTGACGCTGGTGCTGACGAGTTGTTCGTCTGATAGTACGGACAACGCTGAGGACTCGCATGCCAAGCAGCGCGTGTTGCATCTGATAGCAGGACGGCAGACCTACAGCGACATGACGGTCAATACCCGTCAGCCATTCTCCGTGGGTACAGGCGGCGATGCGGTGAACTATGATGTACTGACGACTCCCGAGAGTTCCCTTCGCGTCTATATCACCACTTCCGGCCGTCTTGATTTTTATGGCGACTTCGCTTATGCGAAAGCAGAAGGCTCCGACACCTATAGCTGGACGAAGACAGTTCCTCTTGACAATGATAACTATTATATTTATGGTTTTATGCCGTCGAGCCTGATGAGTACTACAACAATAGAACCCTATAGTGGCAATAACTATGCCAACGGGGCTATTTTGACCATAGGCAATGCGCCCTCGTTGATGACTGATGACTTCAGTGCCATCGTCGGGGTTAAGCGGGCGCCTTCTAAGGCGGGCAACATCGCTTCGGCAGAAATGCAGCGAGGCAGCTATGAGTATGAGGTGACACGTGCCGATGCCGATAACTACATCTATCTGCTGTTGGACCATGTCTATGCTAACCTGCGCTTTACCATGGCTGTCGATGAGACGTATGCCCAATTACGCAGCATTCATCTAAAGGAGTTCACCATTACCCCCACCACTCCAAAGTTTAATGTCAAGGCAACGTTGATTCCAGGAACAGCAACTACGCTGACTCCCGTTTTCACGCCAACAGGCACCGGCACAGGAACCACGCAGACCCTCTGGGAGGGCAGTAAGGATATGGATATCGCTCTGAATAAGACCACAGACGCTGCCCCCACACTTTTGTATGGTACGGCAGACTATCAGAACTTCTATATTGCGCCTTCAGAGAGCAATGCGGAGTTTACCATTACCTGTAGATATGATGTCTGCGACCGTAAAGACAACCTGATTCGCAAGGACTGTGAAGCCTCCAACAAATTGAGCTTCAGTGGCTTGTCACTCAAGCCGGGCGACCGTCTCACAGTGCCTTTGATCGTGATGCCCACCTATTTGTATGTTTTGTCGGAACCAGACCTTGACAGTCCGGCGATAAAGGTAAATTAAGAGAAACAAGATGTTTGACCATAGCATGATGATAGCAATGAAGTATATATCGGAAAACAAGAGATGTTGGCGATGGGAGCAACGGCTGCTGTCTCTCACACTTCTGTTGCTTCAACTGTCATCGGCTGTTGCTCAGATTACCATTGGTGGCAATGTCTACGGTGGGGGCAACGCCGGCGTGGTGTCTGGCCAGTCTGCAGTTAAGGTCTATGGTGGCACTGTTAAGGGCAGTGTCTACGGTGGAGCCCGTCAGGCAGATGTAAAGGGTTCTGCTTTCGTCCATATCGATGGCAGCAAGATGTCCGACGACATTATCATCAAGACCGTCTGTGGTGGCAATGACATCAGCGGCACGGTAGGCCGTTCTCTCACGCTTCCCAGCGACTTGCAGAAAGCAAGCGAGAACGGAATAGATGCCACCTACAATGCTTTTGTCAAAACCAGCGAGGAGCGCCCTGGTCACCATATCTTTATCGGCACTGTTTACGGCGGCGGCAATGGCGACTATCAGTATGTTGAAACCACGAATGACAAAGGGCTTTACGAAGCGCGTGACAAGCAGAGTAATGATAAGGTGGTAGCCACCAGCAAGTCTCCTTTTGAAAAGCCTGTTCAGGACAAGGTCTATCTGGAAATCATGGGT
>ODAJ011585272.1_pt1 | contig 11091 bp, 14 predicted proteins | sample 1539241 | NCBI WGS metagenome assembly ODAJ01 (sample SAMN02144231, study PRJEB22623) | gut metagenome | biome: sheep rumen | host: Ovis aries | place: New Zealand
AATACTTAATTTAGGAATAATGATGTTTAAAGAAAAGAGATTTAAAAAATTATTAATACTTTCAAGAATAAAAATTAAAAAGTTTAAAAGAGGTTCTAAAAATGGAATAATAAAAGTAATTAAACTTAGAGGATATATAATAATACTTACTAATGGGACTATAAGTAAGTTATTAATTATGGATAATAGATTAATTTCATAATTTAAACTTGCTGTAATTGGCAGACTAAATAGAAATGCTACTAAACTAGTAATTAATAAATTATAAAAGTAATTCTTTTTGTAATATTTAGTTGATATTATTAATCCATAAGTAACACATACTGAATAAAGAAAACCATAGTCGTATATTATATAATTATTATTTATAATTAGTGTGCATATTGTAAGAATTAAAATATTTTTGGTTTTAATTTGAAGTTCATACTTTTCATTTATTTTTAAATAGGTAAAAAAGATAATACTTCTAATTAAACTTGCTGAATAATTAGTAATCGATAAATAAAAAATTAAAAATATAATCATAAATATATCTTTATATTTAAATCTTTTTAATAAAAAATAAATAATGGTACATAGTAATGTAATATGCATTCCGCTTAAAGCAAATAAATGACTTACACCATTTTTTTGATATATATTATAGCTTTCTAAATCAGTTTTATCGCCAATAATAAAAGCTTTAATATAACCTTTAGTATCATTTAAACTATTAGCTCTTGTAATAATAAAATCTTTTATAGAATATCTTAGTGATTTATTCTTTTCTAATACTCTTAATTCTTTTACTTTAAATAAATAAAAGATATTATGGTTATTTAAATATTTTTTATAATTAAATGTATTAGGTATTGTATTATTGTTTGGTTCGTAAAAAGAACCAGTTACTTCTATTTTATCACCTAAATGAATATCTAATTCTTCTTTAGTATTATAATAACAAATAACTTCCTCTTTATTCTTAATAGTTAATTTATACCTTTCGTTATCATAATTTATACTTGTAATAATACCGGTAAAAGATGAAGATATCTTTATTTTAGAGGTATGAGGGATAAAACATATTCTAATAAAGGCAATTACTAGAACAAGGGCTAATAATACTAAATAAGGATAATTATACTGTAATATTATCTTTAATTTTTTCAAACAATGATTCTCCTAAGCCAGATACATTTTTAATTTCATCAATAGATTTGAATCCATTATTTTCTTCACGATATGTGATAATTGCTTTAGCTTTTGATTCACCAATGCCTGATAGTGTTGTAAGTTCGTTAATACTTGCTATATTAATATTAATTTTATTATTAGAAGGATTATCTATATTTTTAGTAGTTGTTTCTTCTTTAATACAATTATTAACTTCAATAGTTTCACATTTACAAGGTATTGTTGTGTAATTACTTATTAATTTAGTTGTTAATTCATTTTTAGTAAAAATATAAATAACCATTTCACTTTTAAGTTTTTGACTTAAATTAATATTATTTGTTACAGCATTTTTAGAAAGTCCACCAGCTAACTTTATAGCGTCAATTACTTTATCATCATGACTTACTTCATAGACACCCGGCTTTTTAACTGCACCTTTAATATCAATATAAAACTTATTATTGGTAGATGTTGTTATCTTTTGTTCATTTGGTATAACACTTAACGTAGTATTATCTTCTAGTTCAATTTGATTGTTATTATTATGAACATACCATAATACAAAGATGAATAAAAAGATAAATCCTACTGATAAAATAATATATTTTTTATATCTTATAAAAATATCCATACTTGCTCCTTTCAATAGTTAATGTTACCCTTAAAGAGCGTATTTCCTTTTTTATTTTGTTATTTTGTTGATAACTACCTTGATTTTGTGGAAAACATAAAAAAATCTGCATTATTTTTTATACAGATTCTTCATTTTTAGGTTTTATAATATTTACAACTTGTAAATTCTTACCTAATTTTTCAATTACTTCACTTGCTGTATCAGCATCTAAAGTTTTATATAATTTATAGGCATCCGTTATTACATTACCATAATTAATAATATCATCTTGGATTTCACTATTTACAGCTTCGATATTGTCAAATAAATATATTAAATTACTAATTGAGCTTTTAATTTTACGATTTACATCTTCTTCAGTTATTTTTAGATTTTCAAATGTTTCTTTAATTCTAGTAATAAAATAATCAGGGTAATCTGTTTCGGTTATAAATGATTCAATATAATAATCATCAGTATCTATTAATCTATTACCAATACCTCTATTTATAATACCATTACTTTTCATTTCTTCGTTTAATAAAGAAGTAGCCCCAAAATTTATTCTAATTATTAAATTTAAATATAGTTTTAATTCTAAATTAGATAGCTTTAATGCTTTAAAATTATTTTTAGGAATTTTATATCCAATTACTACTTTAGGTTTTAAAACATTCATTTCTTTTTCATTATATGCATTATTAATATCAAATGGTTCTTTAGGAGTAATTAATTCTGGAATTTCTAATTCTGGAAAACCTATTTTATTCATACTTTCAGTAATAATTGCTACAGCTTCTTCTGGATTAAAATTACCAGTTATTACCATAAACATGTTCTGAGGATGATAAAAAGCTCTGTAAGCATTTTCAATATTATCTAATTTAATATCTTTGATATCATTTACTTTACCAGCTACCAAATATCTTCTTTCATCTTTAATAAAAATGTTTTCAAATAAGCCATGAAATACTTCAGTAGATGGATCATCTTCATACATCTTTATTTCTTCGGAGATAATGCCTCTTTCTTTATTTATTAATTCTTTTGTAAAATAAGGAGTATAAACAAAATGAATTAAATGTTCTAAATTTTCTTTAAACTTAGAATTGGAAAATACTTCATAGCAAGTTACATCATTAGATGTATAAGCATTAGCAGAAGATCCTAGTTTACTAAATACGTCAAAAGCATCTCCATCTGGCATATTAAACATTAAATGTTCTAAATAATGGGCGATACCTTTTGGATCATTAAAAATATTATTACCAACTTTATAATTAGTATAAATGGAACCATACTTAACATTTAAAGTAATATAGAAATTCTTCACGTTATTCTTAGGTACCATATAAATATCTAAACCATTATCCAAATGATGAACATATAAGCTTTCTTTAGTTCCAATAAATTCTATTTTATTCATTATTGCCTCCTTTAAGAGTATAAACAATGCTAATACTTATCTTTTTACTTAAATTATAAATATCTTCTTTAGTAACACTTTTATAATTTTTAATACGTTCATCAATACTATCTATTTCATTTAATGATTCATAATAATAATTATCTACAATTCGATCAATATCATCTTTAGCATAGTTTAAACTTGTATTTATTGATTCTTTAGCGTTATCCAATTCTTCATCAGTAATATTTTTTGTCATCTCTTTTAAGGTTTCTTTAATTAGTTTAATAGCTTTATCACCAGCATTAGCATCTACTCCAGTAGTAATAAGGATTAAACCATCATATTTTTGATAAAAAGAGTTAACTCCATAACACAAAGAATTTTCCATCCTAAGCTTTTTATATAATTTAGATTGAAGTGATGAACCACCTAAAATACTATTATAAACATTTACTACATAGTTTCTTTCATAATTAGTAATATTATTTAAATTAAGAATCATAACTACATTTGATTGAACTGATCTAAATTCATCGATATATTCCTTTTCTTTAATTTTAGGATTATTTACTTGCATATTTACTTCATGATTTTTTATAACTTTAAAATTAGCATAAGAATAAATATATTTAGTAATTTCATCCATATTTAATGATCCAACTACAAAAATATCAACATAATCATTTTGAATCATTTTAAGGTATGTATCATATAAATTTTCTGGAGTTATTTCATTTAAAGATTCTAAAGTACCTAAACTGTTATAGGCACTTGGCGTATTACCCAATTTTTGTAAGGCATTTAAGACAGATAATCTACTAGGATTTTCATAAGCTAAATTAATATTATCTTTAATTCTATCTTTTATTAAATTAAAGGTTTTATTATCAAATTCTGATGCATTAACTAAAGGATAAAATATTATATCAAATAGTAGCTTAATAGTTTCTTTAACACTAGTTTTATCAGTATATTCTGGGTTTAAAAAATCAGCACAAAAACTAGTAATAACACTACCTCCTACTTTAGATGTAAAACTATAAATGTTAGCATTATATAAATCTTCAAATTTTAATAATAATTTTCTTCTAGTTGGATATGCGTTATTACTTTCACATAATATTTTAGATAAAAACTGTCTTTTAGTAAGCTCCTCTAATAAAACATTATTTCTAAAAATAACTTCAACATGACTTGTTTTAAATTTATCGGTTTTAATTAAATGTAAATTATATCCTCCCATTGTTAGTTTTCTATATTCCATAACGGCACCTCCCTATTATTATAAGTATTTTTTGAATATTTATAATGACATTATACCACAATATTTGATATAATTTAAGATGAAAGGTAGGAATTTATGGAACCTATACATATAGTTACGGAAAAAGAAAATATTGCACCTCTAGTTTTACTTCCTGGAGACCCATTAAGGGCAAAATATATTGCGGAAAATTATTTAGAAGATGTAAAACTCATTAATACAGTTAGAAATATGCTTGGATATACTGGAACTTATAAAGGAAAAAGAGTTACCGTTATTGGTTCTGGCATGGGAATTCCAAGTGCTGCTTTATATGTTTATGAATTATATAACTTTTATAATGTTAAAAAGATTATTAGAATTGGTTCAGCTGGATCATTAAGTCCTGATGTTCATGTAAGAGATATTGTACTTGCAAGTGTAGCATATTCTGATTCTAATTTTAGATATGCCTTAACTAAAAGTACTTCTAAAAAAATAGCAGCATCTAATAATTTAAATCAAATAATTTTAAATACAGCTAAGGAAATAAATATACCAGTTAAAAAAGGGCGTATTTATACATCAGAAATATTTGATGTATATGCTTCAATTGAACATTTACTTAAAAAAATACCAGAAAGTGTTAATCTACTTGCTTGTGAAATGGAAGCATTTGGAATATTTACAGTTGCTAATTACTGTAAAAAAGATGCAACATGTTTAGTATCGATATCTGATAGTAAGTTTGAAGAAAATAAAGATTTAACGGCTGAAGAAAGACAAACTACTTTAAATCAAATGATATTCTTAGCATTAGAAAGTATCATAAAAAATAAATAATTTTGTAAGTGTAAAAATGAATTCCATAAAGACAAAAATACTTGACTATAATTTATATATATATATAATGTAGAAGAAAGGAAGGAAATATGGAAAGAAAAAACAATAATTTATTACTTTTAGTTGTTATATTATTAGGCATACTAGTAATTCTTTTAGGAGGATTCATTATTTATGATAAATTGTTAAATAAAGAAAAAGCAAATAATATGCCTCAAAAAGATAGTACTACAATAGATTATTCAAATGAAATTATTTCGCATTACTGGTGTGAAGATAAAGACAAAACGCCAACTACTTGTTTAGAATTTGACGAAGATAGAATTAGATATGGTGAACCTAATACTGATGCTCAAATTGATAGTGTTAAATTTGATAAAATAGTTAAAAAATCAGATTATGTTTATGAAATTTATGGAATTGATGGCTATAGTTATAAAGAGAATGAAAATGATACTGGTGATAAATATAATATTGTTTGGACAGTACGTTATAATAGCAACGGCAATTCAATTACACTAGTTGAAGGAAAAAGAACATATCTAACTGATACAAAAAAAGTTGAAATAGAAAAAGCATACAATAATATTGATTTATATAAAAGAAATAGTTCAGACTTTAACTATTAAGACAGATTATAAAGTTAATATAAAATAGAGATTTGAAAATCTCTATTTTTTTATAAGATATCTATAATATGGTTCGTCTTTAGATGGTTCAATTGGTTTACCATAAAATAAATCTAATTTATTATATAATAATTCAGCTGCATTTTTATATCTTTGATTACTTGATGCAAGCATTTCTAAAACAGTACCATATATATCATTATGTCCTTTTAAAAAGGTATAATTGGCAAATACTAGTCTTGCTATTTTAAGTAAATCTTTTTGTGTTAATTTGTCATTAAACTTTAAATACTCTAGTAATGCATATAAGTTAACTGAATCAGATATTGTTATTTCATCTTTACCAGTTATAATATCATCATTATGAATAGAATATTTTTGTGGTGAAGTATATAATAAATCTTCTGCTTTACCATCAATTGCTTTTTTAAAAATGATACCACGATATATTTTTTTAGTTTGAGTTACAATCGTAGGATTTATCTCTATTTGGTGATCATCTTCCCTATTATGACAAATTAATGGCTCTGAATTTCTTTTTATTAATAATCCAGCATAAACATCATAATTATCTATAACATATTTTTTCATTAAAAATCCCCCTCTTTTTAATGATGCATATTATAACAAAAAAACTTGAATTAGTCAACTAACTCAAGTCTTATTTGCATTGCGTCATCGCCTTTACGTTCATTTAATTTAATTAAACGAGTGTATCCACCATTACGTTTTTCATAACGAGGAGCAAGTTCATTAAATACTTTATTAACAGCTACTTCATCATTTTGTAAGAAAGCTAAAGCTTTTCTACGAGATACTAAAGATCCGTCTTTACCATAAGTAATCATTTTATCAACAAATTTTCTTACTTCTTTTGCTCTTGCATCAGTAGTAACAACATATTCATTTTTTATTACGTCTTTAGTAAGTCCTGCTAATATACTTCTTCTAATTCTAGTTTCTCTACCAAGTTTACGATATAACATATTACTTACCTCTTTCTAATCACGGAACTTTAGTCCCATTTCTTTAACTTTGTCTAAAACTTCTTTTAATGATTTTTTACCTAAGTTACGTATTTTAGTTACGTCAACTTCTCTCTTATCAATTAAGTCTTGCATTGTATGAATACCAGCTCTTTTTAAGCAATTATACGCTCTTACTGAGAATTCAATTTCTTCGATTGGAGTTTCTAATGTTTTAGTAATTTGATCAACTTTCTTTTCAGCTATGATGCCTGTTGCATCACTTATTGCATTTAAATCTGAAACTATTTTTAAGTGTTCAATTAATATTTTAGATGCTAAAGCCATAGCTTCTTCAGGACTCATTGAACCATTAGTATAAACTTCCATTATTAATTTGTCATAATTTTCATTGTGTCCAACACGAGCGCCTTCTACTTCATAAGCAACTCTTTCAATTGGACTATATAATGAATCTATTGGAATTAATCCTTGAATACTATCTCCTAAAATCTTTTTATTTTCAGAAGCATCAACATATCCACGACCATTACCAACAGTCATTTCCATGTCAATTTTGCCACCTTTTACTAAGTTACAAATAACTAAATCAGGATTAACTATTTCAATATCAGCATCATGTTCAATATCACCAGCAGTAACTACTCCTTCACTACTAGCAGAAAGTCTAATCGTTTTGTTATCTTTACTATGATTTTTAATTACAACGCTTTTTAAGTTTAGAACGATAGATGTTACATCTTCTACAACTCCATCAATTTTTTGAAATTCATGCATAACACCATCAATTCTAACGCTAGTAATAGCAGATCCTGGCATTGAAGATAACATTACTCTTCTTAGTGCATTTCCAATAGTTGTACCAAAACCTCTTTCTAAAGGTTCTAATTCAAATTTTCCATAATTATTTTTTTCAATATACTCAGTTATTTTATATTCTGGTTTTTCAAAATTCATGCTTTATATCCCCTTTCTTAATTTCTAGGACGTTTTGGTGGTCTACAACCATTATGTGGTACTGGTGTTTCATCGTTAATAGCAGTAATTTCTAATCCAGCAGTTTGTAATGAACGTATAGCGTTTTCTCTACCACTACCTAATCCTTTAACAAAAACTTCTACTTTTTTAACACCTGAGTCCATTGCAACTCTTGCAGCAGCTTCAGCAGATTGTCCAGCGGCAAAAGGAGTCTTTTTCTTTGATCCTTTATAACCAATAGTACCAGCAGAAGCCCAACTTATAACATTACCATTAACATCAGTAATAGAAACTACAGTGTTATTATAAGTTGAATGAATATGTGCTTGAGCTTCAGGAATATTCTTTTTAACTTTTCTTTTTCTTCTATTATAAGCCATAATTTACCTCCTATTTACCTACTTTTTTCTTATTTGCAACTACTTTACCTTTACCCTTACGAGTTTTAGCATTTCTACTTGTTCTTTGTCCATGAACAGGTAATCCTTTTTTATGACGAGTTCCTTGATAAGAATTGATTTCCATTTTATTTTTAATGTTCATTTGAACTTCTCTTCTAAGGTCTCCCTCAGTTACATAATTATCGATTTCTTTTCTTAAAGCAGCTTCATCATCAGATGATAAATCTTTAACCTTCTTTGCTCTATCAATTTTAGCTGCATCACAAATTTTAGCAGCTAATGGTCTACCGATACCATATATAGCGGTAAGTCCAATATCAATTCTCTTTTCTTTTGGTAATTCTACATTTTTAATACGTGCCATTTATACTCCTCCTAACCTTGTCTTTGTTTATGTTTAGGGTTTTCACATATAACCATAATTTTACCTTTTCTTCTTATAATTCTACATTTTGCACACATTTTTTTAACAGATGGTCTTACTTTCATGTTTAATCCTCCTATTTTCTATAAATAATACGCCCACGTGTTACATCATATGGTGATAATTCAATAGTAACTTTGTCGCCCGGTAAGATACGAATCATATTCATTCGAATTTTACCAGAAACGTGAGCTGTTACTATATGACCGTTTTCAAGTTCTACTTTGTATTCATCCTTAAAAACATCAACAACTTTTCCATCAACTTCAAGTTTAGTTTCTTTTGCCATTTTCTCACTCTCCCGTTAATATTTCATATCCATCATCAGTAACTGCTACTGTATGTTCATAGTGGGCACTAGGGCGTCCATCTTCTGTTACAATAGTCCAGTCATTGTCAAGGATACAGATTGCCTTCGTTCCAGCATTAATCATTGGTTCTACAGCTATTACCATACCAGTTTTTAAAATCATACCAGTATTGTATTTACCATAATTTGGGACATCAGGATCTTCATGTAAATCAGTTCCTACACCATGGCCAACTAGCTCTTCAACAACACCTAATCTTTGTTTATGAGCATATTCTGAAATTCTTGCTCCAATATTATTTAAATGAGCTCCATTTTTAATTTCTTTTAAACCAATAAATAATGCTTTTTCCGTATGATGCATTAATCTTTCTTTTTCTTTATTTACTGAGCCAACTGGATGAGTCCAAGCTGAATCAGAGTGATAACCGTCAATAACAACACCAACATCTAATGATACAATGTCGCCATTTTTTAAAATACGGTCTTCTGAAGGAATTCCATGTACTACTTCGTCATTAATACTAACGCAAATACTTGCTGGAAATCCTTCATAATTTAAAAATCCTGGAATACCGCCGTGTTCTCTTATAAATTTATCTGCTTCATCATTTAGGTATTTAGTTGAAATACCAGGTCTAATTAAAGACTTTAAATACTGATGAGTTAAATAATTTATATGACCAGCTTTTTTCATTATTTCAATTTCTTCTGGAGTTTTAATTGTAACCATATTATTTTATCACTTTCTCTATTTCTTCAAAAACCTCATCTTTATCTAGTTTATCAATAACTTTTAATAAATTATTATCTTCATAAAACTTAAGAATTGGTTTTACATTATCAACATAAGTATTAAATCTTATTTTAAATGTTTCTTCATTATCATCACTTCTAGAGATAAGATTTGATCCACAATTATCACAAATACCTTCTACTTTAGGTTTATTATCTAATTTATGAAAAGTACTGTTACAATTAGGACAAATTAGTCTTCCACACGCTCTTGCACCAGCAATATCTTCTTTTACATCTAAATAAATTACAACACCTATATTTTTATTTATTTTATTTAATATTTCTTCTAGATAATGAATTTGCTTTTCATTACGTGGATAACCATCTAAGATAAATGGTTTATCACTTTTTAAAGCTTCTTCTAATAATGTATTTACGATTTCATCACTTATAAGTTCTCCACTTTTCATCTTTATGTCTAATTCTTTTCCTAAAGATGAACCAGATGCAACTTCTTTTCGAAGTAAATCTCCTGTAGAAATATGATTATAACCATATTTATTTACTAATAAATCACTTTGAGTTCCTTTACCAGCAGCAGGTGGTGCTACAAATACAATATTCTTCACTATCTTCTTCTTCTCTTTCTTGTACCAGTATAACTACGAGATACAATACTACTTTCTAATTGTTTATAACTCTCTAATGCTACACCTACAACTATTATTAAACCAGTACCACCAATAGTAACTGAACTTGATAGGTTAGATACTTTACTAAATAAAATTGGTAAAGCCGCAATAACCATAAGTCCTAAAGTTCCTACAACAGTAAGTCTAGTTATAACGTATTTTAAATATTCAGCAGTTTTTTCTCCTGGAGTAATTCCTGGAATATAACTTCTTGATTTATCTAAATTCTCAGCCATTTCATCAGGATTTAATTCAAGTAATGTATAGAAATAGCCAAATACAAATATAAGTGCCATATATAATAAGAATCCAGTATATGAAGTATAAGCAATATAATTATTATAAAAATTCTTGAAAGCATCGTTTTTAATTACTTCAGCAATTAAAGATGGAATACCTATAATAGCAGAAGCAAAGATTACAGGAACAACACTAGCAGTATTTAACTTAATTGGAATAAATGATTTTTCAGCTCCATAAGAACTTTGAGTACGATTTGAATATTGAATTGGAACTCTTCTTTCAGCAGTTTGCATATAGATAACACCAATAATTATACCAATGTATACTATAACAAATAAACTAAATAAGATAATTCCAGCCCAGGTACTAAAAGCTGTACCAAGGACAAGTTCTTTAAATGCTGTTACAAACATTTGAGGTAATGT
>ODAJ012188194.1_pt1 | contig 11088 bp, 9 predicted proteins | sample 1539241 | NCBI WGS metagenome assembly ODAJ01 (sample SAMN02144231, study PRJEB22623) | gut metagenome | biome: sheep rumen | host: Ovis aries | place: New Zealand
GATTCGAACCCTTGACCTTACGGATGCGAACCGTACGCTCTCCCAGCTGAGCTACGCCCCCATTTATGACAGCTCTGCTATTATAGCACATTTTTCCCGTTTGTAAAGAAAAACTTGCGGTATTTTTAAAGAATTCCCGTCATGGGGCTTTCATTCATGTTGACAGGGCGGCTTTCTTTGATTATATTACAAAGAAGAATGGAGTACGTCTATGAAAAAAACACTGAGTTTGATCCTGCTGCTGGCCCTGGCGCTGAGCCTGACGGCCTGCGGCGCTCCCCAGGCCGGGGAAGATGAGCCCGCGGCGCTTGATATCGTGACTACCCTGTTCCCCGCCTATGACTTTGCCCGGCAGATCGGCGGCGATCGGGTGCGCGTCACGCTGCTGGTGCCCCCCGGGGCGGAGGCACACAGCTTCGAGCCCACGGCAAAGGACATGATCCGCATCCGGGAGTGCAGCCTCTTCTTCTGCAACGGGGGCGAGTCCGAGGCATGGGTGGAGGAGCTGCTGGCCGATGCGCCGGTGGAGACCCTGGTGATGCTGGACTGCGTGGACGCCCTGGAGGAAGAGGTCAAGGAGGGCATGCAGGAGATCTTCGAGGAAGAGGACGGGAACGGAGACGAGGACGGCCCGGAGTATGACGAGCACGTCTGGACCTCCCCGGTGAAGGCCCGGGAGATCTGCGAGGCCCTGTGCCGGCGCCTGTGCGCGCTGGACCCGGCGGGCGCGGCGGAGTACCGGGCGAATCTGGCGCGCTACAGCGCGGAGCTGGACGCGCTGGACGCCGCTTTCCGGGAGACTGTGGCGGCGGGGAGACTGCGCACCCTGGTTTTTGCCGATCGCTTCCCGGTGCGCTATTTTGTGGAGGAATACGGCCTGGACTACTTCGCCGCCTTCCCCGGCTGCGCGGAGGATACGGAGCCCTCGGCCCGCACGGTGGCCTTTCTCATCGACCGTGTGCGGGAGGAGCAGATCCCCGCAGTATTCTATATTGAGTTTTCCAATGAAAAGATGGCGGACGTGATCTGCGAGGACACGGGCTGCCGCAAGCTGCTGTTCCACTCCTGCCACACCGTGTCGGCCCGGGAGCTGGAGCAGGGCGTGAGCTACCTGGAACTGATGCGGGCCAATGTGACCGCGCTGAAGGAGGCCCTGGGCTGATGGCGATTCTGACATGTGAAGACCTCTGCTTTGCCTATGACGGCTGCACCGTGCTGGAGGGCGTGAACTTCAGTCTGAACGCGGGGAACTATCTCTGCGTGGTGGGGGAGAACGGCTCCGGCAAATCCACGCTGATGAAGGGACTGCTGGGCCTGAAGACCCCGGACAAGGGCAGCATCCGCTTTGGCGAGGGGCTCAAGAGCACGGAGATCGGCTATCTGCCCCAGCAGACCCAGCTCCAGCGGGATTTTCCCGCCAGCGTCTGGGAGGTGGTACTCTCCGGCTGCCTCAACTCCCTGGGCCGCCGCCTGCACTACGGGGACGAGGACAAAAAGCGCGCCGCCTTCAATATGGAGCGCATGGGCATCGAGGACCTGCGGGACAAGAGCTATCAGGCGCTGTCCGGCGGGCAGCAGCAGCGGGTGCTGCTGGCAAGGGCGCTGTGCGCCACCAAGAAGCTGCTGCTGCTGGATGAGCCGGTGACTGGCCTGGACCCCATCGCCACCGGGGAGATGTACAACCTCATCAAGCTGGTGAACCTCTGCGACAACATCACGGTCATCATGGTCTCCCATGATATCCACGCCGCGGCCCGCTACGCCACCCACATCCTGCACCTGGGGCAGAAGCAGCTCTTCTTCGGCACCGCGGCCGACTACCGGGAGAGCGCGCTGGCCCGCCGCTTTTTGGGAGGGAACCGGATATGAGCGAGTTTTTACATCTGTTTTCCTTCCACTTTATGCAGCGTGCGCTGCTGGTGGGCGGACTCATCAGTCTGTGCGCGGCGCTGCTGGGGGTGTCCCTGGTGCTCAAGCGCTATTCCATGATCGGCGACGGGCTGAGCCATGTGGGCTTCGGCGCCCTGGCCATCGCCTCGGCGCTGCATGTGGCGCCCCTGGCCGTGGCCGTGCCGGTGGTGGTGGTCACGGCGGTGCTGCTGCTGCGCCTGAGCCAGAACGGGAAGATCAAGGGCGACGCCATGATTGCCATCATCTCCTCCTCGGCGCTCGCCATCGGCGTGATCTGCGTTTCGGTGACCACGGGCATGAACACCGAGGTCTCCAGCTACATGTTCGGCAGCATCCTGTCCCTCAGCCGGTCCGACGCAATCCTCAGCGCGGTGCTTTCGGCGGCGGTGCTGGTGCTCTTCGTGCTTTTCTATCCCAGGCTTTTCGCCGTGACCTTTGACGAGACCTTCGCCAAGGCCACCGGCACCCGGGCGGAGCTGTACAACACCCTGCTCGCGGTGCTCACCGCCGTCACCGTGGTGCTGGGCATGCGGATGATGGGCGCGCTGCTGATCTCCAGCCTCATCATTTTCCCGGCCCTGTCCGCCATGCGGGTGTGCAGCAGCTTCAAGCGGGTGGTGCTCTTCGCGGCGGCGGTGTCGGTGCTCTGCTTTGTGACCGGGACCATCGCCTCCTATCTGCTGGAAACGCCCACCGGGGCCAGCATCGTGGCGGCGAATCTGCTGTGCTTCTGTCTGTGCTGCCTGATCGGCAAAAAATAACAGGAATCAAAAAGCGAATACAGGGGAAGCTATTAGCACTCCGAATATCGGAGTGCTAATATTCATATTCTGTTCATATCTTCCACTATATTTGTTCATAATTGTGTGGTACTTTATATACAAGATGAAACGAAAGAAATGAATGTTTTATCGAATTAATTGTGTAATGAATTTATGGAGGTAATAGATATGTTCGAACTGATTCCTTTCACCCATCATGTGAATGTGTATGATCCTTTCCGCGCCTTTGATGAGATGCAGCGCAGCTTTTTCAATGACCGCCCGGCCCTGGGCTTCCGTACTGACGTGATCGACACCGGCGACGCCTACCAGCTGGACGCGGAGCTGCCCGGTTTCAAGAAGGAAGACATCAGCATCGACGTGGAGAACGATTGCCTGACCATCAGCGCGGAGCGCAAGGTCGAGGATGAGGACAAGCGCCCCAACTATGTCAAGCGCGAGCGGGCCTACGGCTCCTTCAGCCGCAGCTTCGACGTCTCCGGCATCAATGTGGAGGGCATCGAGGCCGCTTATAACGACGGCGTTCTGACCCTGACCATGCCCAAGAAGGTAGAGCAGAAGCCCGCCAGCCGGAAGCTGGAGATCCGGTAAACAGTTTTGTGTTTTGCGTTTTGAGATTTGAGAGCCGCCCCGGGTTTCCCCGGGGCGGCTCTGCCAAAAATCCCCTTGCCTTGCCCGCCCCTTCGTGATACCATGCAGGGGAGAGGTGAGGCAGATGATTTTCGATACCCACGCCCATTACGATTCCGGCGCCTTCAACGCCGACCGCCATGAGACCCTGGAAGCCGTCCACGCCGCCGGAGTGGGCCTGATCCTGGACCCGGGCTGCGACGCGCGCAGCAGCCAGATGGCCATCGAGCTATCAGAGCGCTATCCCTTTGTCTATGCCGCGGTGGGCATCCACCCCGAGGACATGGACAAGTACGATCTGGAGTCCTACGCCGAGATCTGCGAGCTGGCCCGTCACCCCAAGTGCGTGGCCATCGGCGAGGTGGGGCTGGACTATTATTGGGACGATACCCATAAGGAGGAGCAGAAGGCCCTCTTCCGCCAGCAGATCGAGCTGGCAATAGAATTATGTAAACCACTCGTGGTCCACGACCGGGAGGCGCACCAGGACTCTCTGGAGCTGGTGCGGGCCTATCCCGCGGCGCGGGGGGTGTTCCACTGCTACTCCGGCAGCGCCGAGATGGCCATGGAGCTTTTGAAGCGGGGCTGGTATCTGGGCTTCGACGGGCCGATCACCTACAAAAACGCCCGCAAGGCCCTTGAGGTGCTGGAGATCTGCCCGCTGGACCGGATGGTGGTTGAGACGGACAGTCCGTATCTCAGCCCGGTGCCCATGCGCGGCAAGCGCAACGACTCCCGAAACCTCCGCTACGTGCTGGAGAAGATCGCAGAGGTGAAGGGCATCTCACCCGAGGAGGCGGAGCGCCTCACCTGGGAGAACGGAAAGCGCCTCTTTGGAATAGAATAAAACGATCCCGGAAAACCGTGGTTTTCCGGGATTTTTAGCATGTTTGAGGGATCAGCCGTACTGGGCGTAGACGTCGGAGTAATCCCGCCCCTCGCTGTCGGGCACGAAGCTGCCGTCCAGCTTGGCCAGCACCCGCTGGAAGGCGTTGCTGCCGTCGGTGTAGGGGGTGGGGCGATAGTCGTTGTAGTTGTCGCCGGCGTAATTGTCCTTCACCGGGCGGCTGGAGACGCAGCAGGGGATGGCGCTGTAGCCTGTGTAGCGGACGCTGCCGTCGCTCTCCCGCCGGAGCTGCACCTGGATGATGGCGGTGTCCATATCCGAGGGGGCGGTGCTGCCGCCGAAGACCCAGTTGCCCATGCTGTAGAGGATCAGACCCTTGCCGTATTCCTCCACCGGCTGCAGGCAGTGGGAGTGGGAGCCGTAGATCAGATCCGCCCCGGCGTCGATGCAGCGATGGGCCAGCTCCACCTGGCTGTCAAAGGGTTTGTAGACCAGCTCCTTGCCCCAGTGGAAGGCGCAGACCACGAACTCTGCCCCGTCGGCCCGGAGCTGCCGGATGGCGGCCTCGGCCTGCTCCGGGTCCGGCTCCAGGTGGTTGTAGGCGCAGTAGACGCCCACGGTCAGGCCGCTGTCGGTGGTGATGAGCTTGCTCTCCCCGTCCTTGCCATAGGGGATTCCGTGTTTGTCCAGGGCCATGTAGGTGAACTCCTGCCCGGCGGCACCGAAGTCCTCCAGATGGTTGTTGGCGGTGGTGACAAAGTCCACGCCGCCCTGGCTGAGGATCTCCGCATAGGCGGTGGGAGCCAGGAAGGAGAACTGCTCATAGGAAAAGAGCTTGGTGTCAGACAGGACGCATTCCAGATTTGCCAGAGTCAGATCGTCGTCAGCAAAGTAGTCCCGGGTGAAGGCGAAGGGGTAGCTGTAGTCCTGCTGGATGTGGTATTCGATGGAGCGGTGCTCGCTGGGGTCGATGAACTGGGCGGAGGCCAGGGTGCAGTCGCCCACCACGGAGATCACAAAGTCCTGCTCGGTGTAGGCGGGCGGGGTCTCACTGTCCTCGGGTTGAACCGTTTCGGCCTGGACAGGGGCGCTGCGGGGCGGCTGCCAGTTTTCCCACAGGGCCTTGGCCTGCCGGGAGCGCAGCACCAGCACTGCGATCAGCGCCGCCAGAGAGAGGATCAGAACCAGAAGGGAAGTCTTCCTTTTCATACACAAATCTCCTTGAAAGAGAAAGATCGCATGTCAACTTCTCTATTATAGAGGATTCCGACAAAAAAGGCAAGAAAAACCGCCGCGGGGCGTTTCCTCGCGGCGGTTTTTCTGTCAGTCTGCGGCCTCAGCCGCTGTTGCGCTGCTGCCAGGCGGAGTAGTCCACGTTGCCGTCCGGACCCTCGTAGGTGCCCAGGATCTTGCTCATGGCCCGGTCATAAAGCTCCGTCCCCTCCAGATAGGGGGTGGGGCAGTAGTCGTTATAGCCGAAGTCGGTGTAGCCCTCCAGCACCGGGCGGCTGGACACGCAGCAGGGGATGATGTTGCAGCCCACGTGGGAGAGGCTGCCGTCCAGATCCCGCTGGAGGCGGATCTGGAAGATGGCGGTGTCCATGTCCTTGGGACCGGTGCTGCCGCCGAAGGTCCAGTTGCCGATGCTGTAGAGGATATAGGCGCCATTGTACTCCTCATAGGGCTGCAGACAGTGGGAGTGGCTGCCGTAGATGAAATCGGCGCCGGCGTCCACGCAGGCGTGGGCCAGGTCGATCTGCTCCTGCTTGGGGTGGTAGACCAGCTCTTCCTGGCCCCAGTGGAACATACAGATGACGTAGTCCGCGCCGTCCGTCTTCAGCTGCTGGATGGCGGCGACACAGTCCTCCTTCACCGGGTAGTAGCCGTGGTAGTCGCAGTAGATGCCCACCTTGATCCCGTTGGGGGTGGTGAGGATCTGGGACTGGCCCTCCTTGCCGTAGGGCACGCCGTACTGCTCCAGGGCGGCGCAGGTCTCGTCTATGCCCTGCTGGCCGAAGTCCGCGGTGTGGTTGTTGGCGGTGTTCACAAAGTCCACGCCCCCCTCGGTGAGAATCTGGGCATAGGCCGCCGGGGCGCGGAAGTGGAAGAGCGAGCCGGAATAGAGCTGCTGATCCGAGAGGGTGCACTCCAGATTGGCGATGGTCAGCTCATCCTCCGCGAAATACTGGACGGTGTTGTGGAAGGGATAGGCGTAATCATCGCCCATGACGCCGCCGTAGGAGGCGGGATCGGTGGGGGACAGCTGCTGGTGGGAGGCCAGGGTGCAGTCGCCCACGGCGGAGATGACGAAGACCTCCGGTGTGGGCTCCGGTGTGGGCTCCGGCGTCGGCTCCGGGGTGGGTTCCGGCGTTGCGGAGGGCTCCTCGGTGGGGCTGGGACTGGGAGCGGCGGGCGTTGGCTCCGGCTGCTGCTCCTCCGCGGGGACCTGGGCGGGGGCCACAGGGCCGGGATGGGCGGCCAGATCCATGCGCAGATAGCCGGTCAGTCCCAGGGCAACCAGCAGGATCACCAGCGTCAAAACTTGAAACGTTCTTTTCATATGCAAACCTCTTTGCTACAGCAGTTTTCGAATTTCGGCCCGGTTGGCCCCGATCTGCCCCCGGACCAGGCCGCAGCCCGCCTCGGCGCAGTCCAGCGCATAGTCGGCCGGGCGGTCGCTGCGGTTGATTACGGCCAGGTATGCGCCGTTTTCCGCGCTCTCGCCGAAGACGTCCCGCCCGTCGGTGATATAGCGCAGGATCAGCAGCAGGCCCTGGTCGGCGGCGGCGAAACGCACCTGGCCGGTGGAGAGGGCCGGGGCGCTCCGGCGCAGATTGGCAAGAGCCCGGTAGTGGGCGTGCAGATCCTCCCGCTCCTCCCGGAAGGGGAGGCGATTGAAGGGATCGCCCACGCCGCACATGCCCTGCTCGTCCCCGTAGTAGATGCTGGGAACGCCCGGCAGGGCAAACTGGATTACGGCGCAGAGCTTTTCCAGCTCCACCGCCTGCTCCAGCGCCTCCGGCGGGAAGGGGATCTCCAGCTGCCGCTCCCGGGGCAGGGCCTTGATGCGGATATCCGTGGCCAGGGCGGAGCGCAGCCGCTCCACGTCGTGGGAGCCCAGCAGGTTCATCAGCGAATAATAGAGGGGCTTGGGGTAGTTGAGCATCTGCCCGGTGAGGAAGTCCCGCAGGGCGTAGGCGCTGCAGCGCCGCTGGGCAAAGTCCAGGATCGCCGTGCGCAGGGGGTAGTTCATCACCGAGTCCAGGGAGTAGCCCAGAGCGTAATTCCGGCGGCTGCCGTAGCTCTCCTTGAGCACCGCGTCCTCCCACACCTCGCCCAGCACCACCGCGTCGGGCTTGACGGACTTGGCGGCATGGCGGATCAGGCTCAGCACCTCATCCGGCAGCTCATCCGCCACGTCCAGCCGCCAGGCGCTGGCGCCCCGGCGCAGCCAGGTTTTCACCACGCTGTCCTCGCCGGTGACCACAAAGTCCTGCCAGGCGGGGTCGGTCTCCTCCACCTCCGGCAGGGACTGGAAGCCCCACCAGCAGCGGTAGTCGTCGGGAAAGTGCCGGAAATCGTACCAGGGGTAATAGGGGGAATCCGCTCCCTGGCAGGCGCCGGGGGCGGGATAGTGTCCGTAACGGTTGAAGTACACGCTGTCGTCCCCGGTGTGGGAAAAGACCCCGTCCAGCATCACCCGGATACCCATGGCCTCCGCCGCGGCGCACAGCCGGGTGAAGTCCCGGTTGCTGCCCAGGATCGGGTCCACCTTTTTGTAATCCGAGGTGTCGTAGCGGTGGTTGGAGCGGGCCTCTCCGATGGGATTCAGGTACAGCACGCTGACGCCCAGGTCCCGCAGGTAGGGGAGCTTTTCCTCAATGCCCCGCAGGGTCCCGCCGTAAAAATCGTCCGGCGTGTAGGAGGTCTCAAAGGGCCGGGGCTGCCAGCGGGGCTGCTCCTGCCGGGAGGCGTGGAGCTCCGGGGTCTGACCCAGAGCCCGGTGATAGGCCACGCCGGCCTCGGCGGTGCCGTCGTCGGAAAAGGCGAAGCGGTCCGGAAAGACCTGGTACATCACCCCCCGGCGAAACCAGGCGGGGGTCTCAAAATCCCGGCGGTAGACCGTCAGGCGAAAGCCGGTGCCCTCCCGGGCGTAAAGCCGGCCGTGATAGCCGCTGGCGTCGGGGCAGAGCCAGTGAGCCCCGTCCCGGGTCTGGATGCGGAAGCAGTACCAGAGGGCGGCGGTCTCGGGCATGGTCACAGTGACGGCAAAGCCCTTCTCCTCCCGCTCCATGGGGATCTCCCGGCGAAAGCCGTCGCCGTAGAGCAGCAGATCCGCGGTTTCCGGCTGCCCGGCCAGCATCTTGACCCGCAGGGTCACCGCCGTCCCCTCGGGCACCGCGCCCAGGGGGGAGCGGAAGCGCTCGTCCCCGGCGTTGTGCACGGCGGCGAGGCTGCTGTCGGAGCAGCTGCGCAGGATGGAGATGATGTGGGCGGTGCGGGGCTGCAGGGGATAGACCTGCTGCGCGTCCACGCCGGTGCAGCGCAGATCGCCGCAGCAGGCAGCGGCCACCTGGAAGGCGCCGCTCATGGGAAAGCCGCAGTCGTCCATCAGCAGGCGCACCAGCTCCGGCGCCGCGAAGGGGTTGGCGGGGGAGTAGAAGCACTCGTCCAGCCGCTCCAGGGGCAGACCCTTGGCGGCACAGGAGCGGGCCGCGGCATAGACCGAGGCCGCCGCCTGGAAATACAGGCTGATGACCGCCGGGCAGTCCTCGGCGTTGAGGCGCCGCACCCATTCCTCGTCTCCGCCCACGGCGCGCCAGACGCCGTTGACCCGGGCCACGTCCACGCTCTTCCGCCCCTCATAGTGGACGGAGAGAGTGTAGTCCGGGGACCACTGCTCCCGATAGCTGCCGCCGAAGTGGAGAATCATCCGATCCTGCAGAAGCTCCGCCTCGTGGGCATCAGCCCGGAGACTTACAGCATCCATAGATAGAGCTTCGCGTACTCCTCGGCGGAGAGGTCAAAGCCAAAGTCGGTTTCCATGGCGCTGCGCACCAGGCCGTGCATGACCTCGGGCTTCCGGTAGCAGTCCAGCGCCTTGCGCATGGCATCCCGCAGCTCCCAGGCGTCGTAGTTGGCGAAGGAGAAGCCGTTGCCCTCGCCGGTAAAGCGGTTGTAGGGCTTGACGGTGTCCCGCAGGCCGCCGGTCTCCCGCACGATGGGGAGGGTGCCGTAGCGCATGGCCAGCATCTGGCTCAGGCCGCAGGGCTCGAAGCGGGAGGGCATGACCAGAAAGTCGCTGCCCGCGTAGACCAGATGGCTCAGCGGTTCGCTGTAGCCGATATAGGCGCACAGGCGGCCCTTGTAGCGGTACTCCGCCGCGCGCATGAAGTTTTCAAAGCGCTCCTCGCCGGTGCCCAGCAGCATGAACTGCATGTCCTCCCGGCCCATCAGCTCATCCAGCACGCAGGCCACCAGGTCAAAGCCCTTCTGCTCGGTCATGCGGGTGACCATGGCGAAGATGGGCACGTCCGGCCGCTGCTCCAGTCCCATCTTCTCCTGCAGGGCTGCCTTGCAGGCGGCCTTGCCCTTCAGATGGCCCTTGTCGAAGTGGGCGGGCAGGTTGGGGTCCTTGGAGGGATTGAAGGCCACCTTGTCGATGCCGTTGATGATGCCGGAGAGCTGGGCGTGCCGGGCGTTCAGAATGCCCTCCAGCCCCTCGGCGTAGTAGGGGGTCTTGATCTCCTCGGCGTAGCTGGGGCTCACGGTGTTGATCCAGTCGGCAAAGACCACGCCGCCCTTCATGAAGTTGGCGCAGCCGTTGAGCTCCATGAACTCGGGGGTGTAGTAGCGGCTGTCCACGCCCAGCAGATCCTGGACCCGGTCAAAGCCGCACTTGCCCTGGAAGGCGATGTTGTGGATGGTCAGCAGATACCTGAGCCTCTCCTGCATGCAGCCGGGGTACTGGGTCTTGCCCAGCATGGGGATCATGGCGGTGTGCCAGTCGTTGCAGTGGACCACCTGGGGGGTGAAGTCCAGATTGGGGATGGCGTCCAGCACAGCCCGGGTGAAGAAGGCGTACTGCTCCAGCTCGGCGTCGCCGCCGCGATAGATCTTGTCGCCGAAATAGTGCTCGTTATCCACCAGATAGACGGTCACGCCGTCCAGCACCAGCTTTTCGATGCCCACGTACTCGCTGCGCCAGCCCAGGCGGGCGTAGAAGGTGAACAGGTGCTCGACCTTGTCGGCGTACTTATCCTTGATGACCCGGTGGAAGGGGGTGATGACCCGGGCGTCGATGCCCAGCTTTTTGAGGGACTTGGGCAGGGTGCCCACCACGTCGGCCAGGCCCCCGGTCTTGGACAGGGGGGCGCACTCGGCGGAGGCCAGCAGGACGGCGGGCAGCTCCTTGCGGCCCTTTTCATTCAACAGATCGCGAAATTCTTTTTTCATAATACACTCCAATATGTAGATTTTCCTTATTTCTTTCTGGGTTTATAGCGGAAAAAGACGGTGGACAGAGGGGGAAGCGTGAGGCTTGCGGAATAGCTCATGTCCAGGAAGGGCTTTTTGTGGGCGTGGATCAGGGGGGGATTTTTCACGCCGGTGCCGCCGAACTCCTCGGCGTCGCTGTTCAGGATCTCGTGGAGGCTGCCGTTCATGGGCAGGCCGATGGTGAAACCGTCGTAGCGCACGGGGGTGAAGTTGGAGACACATACCACGTAGCTGTTTTCTGCTTCGGCAGAGCGGAGGAAGGCCACGGAGCTGCGCCCCGCGTCGTCCACGTTCAGCCACTTGAAGCCATCCCAGGACCGGTCCACCTTGTAGAGAGCGGGGGTTCCGGTGTAGAGATGATTCAGGGAGCGCATGTAGAGCCGGAGCTGCTCGTGCTTGCGGAAGCCCAGCAGCAGCCAG
>ODAJ012125579.1_pt1 | contig 11087 bp, 16 predicted proteins | sample 1539241 | NCBI WGS metagenome assembly ODAJ01 (sample SAMN02144231, study PRJEB22623) | gut metagenome | biome: sheep rumen | host: Ovis aries | place: New Zealand
ATCTTCCAATGTCATTGTTGGAGTTCTCTTAACATCGAAGAAATCAAGATGCGCTATTTCAAAGCCTCGCAAATCGAAGTCTCCTTCATCGACTTCAAAAGTCGAAGGCCGGGGCTTTATCTCCTGTTCGGAATATGCACTGGCTGATGCCTGCAAGTAATCCTGTTCTTTGAATCCACTCCATCGGGGATTGATAATGACGAATCCTTTGAGCAACCCATCAGGAATGACGCTAAGTTCTGGCAGGATGGATTTGTTGCCGTACTTTGAATTGTTAAGAATGCGCTGAACCGCGATGAAGTCATCTCTGGAAATAATCGCTTCATGCTCATCAAGATACCGGCTCCTGGGGCGTTCGCCGCGATTCTTGATGGAACGGTGCGAAATGACATTCGGTGTAAAGGTCTTGCGGGTAAATACATCGCCACAATATCGTTCATTCCGAAGGGTACTGACCACACCATTGGATGTCCATTTGACATTTCCCTTATAAGACTTCTTGCCCAGCAGGATCAGCTTATCAGCAATCTGCTGCGTTGAGTAGCCGAATAAGCACATATAAAACATCAGCTTGGGAATCCGGTAAGTTTCCGGGTCCTTGATCAGCTTTCCGTCTTCGTTATGCTGGAAACCTAAAAGTTTCGGCGTAAGCGGCAACCCGTGATCGAGTCTCATACGCAGTGATGTTTCCATGCTTCGGCTTTTATTCCTGGATTCTTCCTCCGCCATAGTTGCCTGGAAAGACAAAGCCATTTGCGAATCTTCTTTCAGGGAAAAAATGTTTTCAGACTCGAAGAAGACACCAATACGAGGATTATGTTCAGCAAGCATCCGCACGGTTGTGACAAAATCGCCAACATTTCTGGCAAAACGGGAAACATTCTTTGTGATGATTAAGTCGATTTTCCCCGCCTTGGCATCCGCGATCATCTGGTTGAAAGCGTCACGATGAGCCGTTGAAGTGCCGCTGATGCCTTCGTCCGCATAAATATGGATCAGTTCCCACTTTGGATGCTTCGAGACGAATTCCTCATAGTATTTCTTTTGCAGCTCAAACGAGGTCGTTTGCCGTACATCATCGGTTGAAACGCGGGCATATACCGCTACACGCTGGTAAATGTCATTGTTGTAGTAATCCGTTGATATTGTTTCAGGATAATATTCATAGGTGCTTGGATCAACCTGTGCACGTACACGCTGCCGGACACGTTCCTTTTGCTGCTCGCTCGACCAGCGGTTATTCAACAGATTCACCCTCTTTCAGCCGAAAAACTTCATCCTTACTGTCCGGCAACACTTCCCAGCCAATCGGCAAAAAATACTTCTCATGCAGATCTGTCTGGTAATAGGAGGCGAGAGTAAAGAGATCTTCAGAGATAAAGTACATGCCAACGGGATGCCGCTGTGCTGCCAGTATTCTTGCAATAAAAGCAATCTCTGAAGGCTTCCTGGACACATTACTTACTTTCTGCGTGATGATCAGATCAATTTTTCCGGCGAAGCAATCATCCAGCAACCTACACCAATCTTTAGCGCTTTCCATATTTGGTGCAGATATGCCCTCATCTACATAGAAGTCAATCAGTTCCCAATTTGGGCAAAGCGCAATTGTATCCGCGAATTGCTGCTTATGATAATCCAAATAGTTTTCATACTTGGTTTGATTGAAATAACGAATGTAGACACCAATCCGATAGTGCTTATATGGCATCGGATACTCATGCTGGATCAGCTCAAGCCAGGCCTTATGCTTTCGCAGCAAATTCCGGTGGCGATCCTGGGTCTCGTTCCGTCTGAAGACGTTTTGCGACGAGATTATTGGGACTGCTTCATCTACGGATGGAACAGACTCTTGAAGCTGAATGCTCAGATCAGCCTGTTCACCGATCGCTTTTTCTTCGTTCACGATATTACCCCATTTCACTTTGTTCTGTCCGCGAGTGTTGATGCACAACGTGGTCAGAGGTTTTACAAGGACGGTCATTCGTCGCTTATGACCACCTTGATTGTATAGGAATGGAGCAAAGAAAAAAACAAACTGACAGTTAGGACTTTTCCGATATCCCTAACTGCCAGTTTGTTTTTATGAAAACCGAACTATGCTATTCTCTATTTGTCGCTTGTGGCCCTCAGTTGCTGAATGGAATCCTTGATTGTCTGGACTAGTTTAAGAATGACTTCTCGTTCTTGGGGGGTGCAGCTTTCCAATTCCTTTGAAATTTCATCTGCGGAAATAACTAAAGCAGCAGGTGTATCATTCCGAAGAATCCAATCGGTTGATACATGGAGAGCATCAGAAATTAAAAGCAGTGCACGAATATTCATGCTTTGCTTTCCCATTTCTACGTTGCTGAGGAAAGAGGTAGATAACCCAGTTGCTTCGCTAAGATCATTCTGAGACATTCTATGATCAAGCCGTGCTTGCCTGACACGTTCTCCAATTCCTCTTAACCCATCATCCATGCTCTCACCCCCTTCGACTCAAATAGTATTCTTGTACTATAATAGATGATCTTTCTCCATTTAGGAATATACTCGAATGGAAGCCTTATATTTGAGTGGAAGCAAAATGCAAAAAAAGGAGAAAGAAAATGGCCACAAGCAAGCAAGGAACGATTGACTGGCTGATGCTGGGCAATCGAATCTCAGACATGCGAAGAAGCAGGAACATGACTCAGCTGGAATTAGCAGAACGACTTGGCACTTCAGATGTCTATATCGGGTATCTTGAACAGGGGAAGCGTCACGGGACACTGGAAACCTTTATCAACATCGTGAATATTCTGGGATATTCCATGGATGATTTGCTGGAAATGTATCTGGTGCGCAGCGCCCCTGACGCTTTTGATACCAAATTGCTGGTGGAAAACTGTACGCAGGAAGAACGAGACCTCATATTTCACATGATCCATGAGGTACTGCTCTTCACACGCAGTCGGCAATAGCTTCCGCAGCAATCAAATTGTAAGCGATAAAGCTCAAAAAAAACACTAACCAAGAGTTAGTATTTTCGGCCCAAAATACGATTTCAGTCGCTTCAAATTTGGCAGTCCTCATGCTACCATTTTTATGACCGGCGACTATCCGCTCGGATATAAGACTTCAATTATCCACCTGGTCTGTGAGGTGAGCATTCATGAAAAGATACATTTATCAAGATGATTTTAAGGAAAGAGCTGTTATCCTCTTTCGCCAAGTAGGAATCGCCAAGGCCAGTAAAGTAACACACGTTACGCGCGCAACGCTTTATCGATGGAATAAAGAATTTGGAGATGATCTGCAGCTTCCGGAAGGCAAGGATCAGTGGCCGGAACTATCCGAGAACGAGCCAAATGCGGATCAATCCCCTGAGGAAGAACTCAGGCAATTGCGAGATCAAATCATTATACAGAAAGGGGTCAATCGAAAGCTGAAGAAGGCATTGCTGCTCATTCTGTCAGACGAAGAATAAGAGACCATAAGCCCGTATTGAACCAGAGGTTCAATGACATCTCAGCCGGATTATGATAATCTAGCACTGCTGTACATGAAGGAGGAAGATTATATGAATCTGAAAGAAGCGTTCCGGTATCAAAACAAACTTCAGGAGTATATGACCCAAGCTAAACTGATTCTAAGGAAGGAAGAAAATATTACCGAAACCAAAACAACGGTATTCAGAAGCAAAGTTGATTCTCAAGCACAGGACGAAATAACCACTACTGTTCCCGATACAGAGTATGCATCTCAGATCAATGAACTTGTAGGTTTTTTGCTCTGGCTGATGGAACAGAGAGAGAAGCTTTCCAAAGCAATCCGCCGTGCAAAAAACGGGTTGGCTTTCGACATTGATGGGGAAGTAAGCCTGAATAAAGAACGTCAGGACTTGGCTTCCACTTTCCGGCGCATGATTGATATCAAAAACTCCGAAAGACTTCTTTCTGGTGGTGGCAGGGGTTATCGTTTCAATGCTGAGGGAAATCAAGTCCTCTATGTTTGCGATATGAAACGTGTGACCACGATCACATTTGACCGGACAAAAGTTCGCAATATGTGTGCGGAACTGAATCGCCGGGCAGATTCTGTTTCCAACGAGATTGATCAATCTATGGTAAACACCAATGTGGACTTCATCGTTCCTTTCGACGTAAACGACAGCTTCGACGAAGCCTTCAATGCCTATCAGGGTACAAAATAAAGGACATACTTTCCGGTTGTCTGGAAAGCGGCGGAGCATAGCAAGGATGGAAACCGGTTCAGATGCAGATGAACTATAATGCTGCATACTTGCTCAAATGAGCATAAGCTGAATAAGCAACAGACTTGTAATCTGTGATATAGGCAAAGCTACCTGCCATATGGTGGCGCAATCATGAACAAGCAGCAAAGCACTACACAGACAATCGCTCTGCGTCCATGTGCTCTCTCGTTATTCGGTCATCCAGCCATCCAAGCTCACGTCTCATTATGTGAAAAGACACATACGAAGGTCTTGACCACCTTTGTAATTCTTTATGAAGGATACGCAATTTGTCAGCGGCAAAAAAGCAGCTTGCTGCGAATTTGCCACTAACATACTGCAAAATGGCGGAAGTCCCTGATGTGTGCCGCCGTTTTCCAGACAACCGGAAATAAAAAAAGTGGGCGGCAGGAATGGTCCTGCCGTCCAAGGCTTATCGGACTATTCAGTTGCGAGTGTGGATAATGACACACAAGAATGTCTTCAACAGGTACATCCAGGAGAGCACTAAGTGCAATCAGGTTATCAACAGAAGGCAGAGTCTGACCTTGTTGCCACTTGTAGATAGCCCGCGGTTCTTCAAATCCGAACCACTGCTGGAGATCCTTTACCGTCATCCCACGGGCCTGCCGCAGACGAACGATATTTTTGCCGGTCGCTACAGGATCAATGACCGGAAAAGCCCTTCTGTACATGCTTTCGCCTCCTTTGCTATGACAGAACGTTGCGTCTATTATATCAAAGAATAAGATGATTGCAAAGACACGAAGAGGAAAAGATGAAAAGAAACAAAGCATACTATCGGTGGCAGCGCAGACGGGCAATTCATCATAAAGCTTGGATTGTCCGCTATGCCTGGAAAGAGGTTTCACCTTTATTCTGGACGCCCTCGCGTATTGGAGCACTTTCCAAAGGGAAAATCCATTGTTCTTGCTGGATGTGCCGCAGGAAGTCCTATGATGAGCTTTCCAGAACGGACAAACGAAAACAAGAAGCTTATAAGCAGCAATTGGAGGAGATGACGAATGAGGACACTTGTACCGATCAGGAAACAGACAAAGCGCCAGCAGAAAGCATATCATGCTCAGAAAAGGAATACGTGGGGCAGCGTTAATCCTATTAGCCGGATAATCGAGAGCAAGAAAGTATATAAGAGAAACACAAGCAAGAACCTGGAACGAAAAGCACAACTTGACATTTGAGATGAGGAACCAAAGAACGTTAGGACGCTGTTATCGACGCTGGATGGATACTCAGAAAGAAAAGCGACAGCGAAAAATCATAGAATATGGTGGCTACGATCCTTACCGTGGTTATATCGATTATGATTTTGTCGATGGGAGATGGCAGCCAACCGGGAAGTATATCAAGTACATGCAAAACAGTCGTCTCCGCGTTTACTTCAAAAAGCAAACAGCGAAACGGATGCGCCGACAGCCTTGCATTACCGGAAAAGGAAACTATTATAGAAGAGTATTCGATTTCTGGTGGGAGCTTTATTGATGCAAAGGAGGGGTTGTCATGTCACATCTGTTGGTCAAGCTCATTTTTAGAGATCCTGTGCGAGAGTTTCCTGTGTGTGAAAATCCGTAGAAGAAAAAGAGTGGAAAGGGGGCAGCAGTATGATTTATATCACTGGAGACACGCATGGACAGTTTCAGCGAATCGAGCAGTTTTGTGAAAAGATCAAGCCCAACAGGAACGATACGATGATTATTCTTGGCGATGCGGGGTTTAACTATTATCGTAATTGGCGAGATGAGTTTGCCAAGAAGAAAATGTCTCAGCTGCCAATAACGATCTTTTCCATTCATGGAAACCATGAAGTCCGCCCTGCTGCAATCCCTTCCTATCACATTGCTGAATGGAATGGTGGAAAGGTGTATATCGAGGACGAATATCCCAATCTGCTCTTTGCTGTTGATGGGGAAATCTATGATCTAAATGGGTACCAGACGCTTGTTATTGGTGGAGCCTATAGTGTAGATAAGTTCTATCGTCTCTCAAGGGGATGGAACTGGTGGGAAGATGAACAGCCGTCACCTGAGATTAAGGCGCAAGTAGAGCATAGGCTTGCGGAACGCAAATGGCGTGTAGATGCAGTGCTTTCACACACTGTGCCACTGAAATACGAGCCAGTAGAGGTGTTTTTGCCTCAGATTGATCAGAGTCAGGTCGATAAAAGTACAGAGAAATGGCTCGATACAATAGAAGAACGCCTTGAGTATAAACATTGGTACGCAGGGCATTATCATACGGAAAAGAAAATCGATAAGCTGAGTATTATGTTCGAGTCTATCAGCGAGTTTACTGCATAGGAGAGAATATGACGCGAGAGGAATATGTGCAGCTTGCCCGCAAAACCCGTATTTCTTCACTAACTGTAAATACAGGTGATCCACTCCGCGATACATTGGAAGAGATATATTGGGAAGGATACAAAGCGGGTTACTGCCGTGCAATCGATGTTTTACAAATGATAGGTCCAGGCATTGCCAGTTCAGGAAGCGATTCCTTTTTCCTGCATAATATGAACAAAATAAAGTGTCGGCTGGAAGCTATGCAGCTGATTGAAGATTGTGGAAAGGAGGGCAATACTGAATGAGTATGATGATAACTGGATACACCGAAGCGCGTGTGGAAGATAGATGGGTGGACATTGACTTTTTTGTCTATGACCAGCACAGTGAACTAAAGATTGTTCCCTGTATTGAGGGACATAGTTTTGCATATGACGCATTGGAACAAGGCACTTCTATGTACTGGCTTTCCACTGCTCCTGACGACCTTTCCGATGCCGTAAAGAAGGCGTCTGCCTCTCCTGATGGAACGCTCATAGGCACTGATGACGATTACGATCACTTTTGGTTCTGCATCGATGGCTCCTGGTTTCAGAAAGTAAATCTAAACATGCCGGAGCATTGTGGCTTTTTCCCACGGCAGGCTATTGTCAACTACCTGAGCAATCCGGCTGAAAATGATCTCGATTTGGAAGTTATGCTGTCCATTGAGGGGTATCAGGCCCTTGAAGCGGAAGTAAAGAAGGCATATCAGTATTTTGAATATACCAGTGAATGGAGTAACAGACAGGTTTTACGAGATCTAAAGGATGCTGTTTTATCTCGTCTTGTTGCATTTAACCGGTCTAGAAATCTCCAAAAGCATGATAAAGCAATCTCACTAAGTGATGTGCGAGTTGTTCTTTTACGTGAGTAAAAAGGTGGTATATGTGTGATCTATTACACTTCTGATCTGCATTTGGGCCATGCAAATGTCATCAGACACTGTAATCGGCCTTTTGCGGATGTTACCCAAATGGATAAAACACTTGTTGAGAACTGGAATCGAATTGTACATCGCAATGATACTGTCTACATCGTTGGTGATTTCATTTTCCGTGCCAAGTGTACACCAGACGAATATCTGTCTGTTCTTAAAGGCAGGAAGCACCTGATTATTGGCAACCACGATAAGTCTTGGATGAAGAAAACAGATCTCAGCAAGTGGTTTGAAACCATAACGCCAATGTTATTTATCACAGATCAAGAGAATCCAGTTACGCTTTGTCATTACCCCATGATGACATGGCCTGGCATCAGCAGGGGTGGATACATGGTTTATGGGCATATTCATAACAATACAGACGCAGATTATTGGCAGCTTATAGCGGCCAACAATCACATGCTGAATGCCGGTGTTGATATCAACGCTTTTGCCCCTGTGTCTCTGGAGACAATGATCGCCAATAATGCCCGCTTTAAGAAGGCTCATGAAGCAGATGAATCTGAGCCCGAAATGACTTGACATACAATCTCTTCTGTTGTCGGATGGAGGAATGATTTCATGAGTGAAGGCAATAAGAACGAAAGAGTTGTCCTGGAAATGACCAGAGAGCAGGCTCAGGTAGTTGAAAGAGCTTGCGAACTGCTAGCTCGCCTTCGCCTTGGTCAATTAGAGCACATTACGGAGGCTTGCCTGGACTTTGGCTCATCTGAGTATTGTAAACGCAGAGATTATGTGAACCCATTCTTAGAAGCAGCGGCAAAAGTGATATTCGGAGTAACAACTTACGGGTATCCGAATAGCAAGGAAGATGATGTCTTCCACAGGGCATGGTCGGTATATGAAGTATTACGATATACCCGATGCTGGCACGACCATCCTGAAGGCGGCAGTTGGTCTGTCTGTTTTGATCCACCCTTAAACAGATTGCCTGCCGGAGAGCCTTTGCCTAAGTGTGAGATTAAAAGTCAATGATCCAGACACTATTTCAGAGAATTGAATTAGGCAATAGGTAACGGGAGGCAGAAACATGGAGAATAACAATAAACTCTTTGTCATTCCGGTGGATATGGAAAACCGTGATCCTCAAGACATCGCCAGAGATGCTGCCAATAAGATCGTTGCGCTGATGGATCAGCTGATGAAACAGATGAACGGGAATCAGGAGCAACAGACGCACGAGGAGTAAAGCAATGGGAACGAATTACTATTTTCTGACCAGGGATAAAGCAGTAGCTCAAGAATGTTTTGCCCCAAAAACTGACTGCGGAGTAGAAAATAAGGAATACCGCCTAGTTGAAGACCCCTATCTTGCGTATGAAGTCCACATATGCAAATTCAGCAGTGGATGGCGTGCACTATTTCAGGGGCATCATTGTTACAATAGCCTGAAAGAGCTGGATCGGTTTTATCTGGAGCATAGTGATCAATTAGAGATCTATGATGAGTACCAAAGGCTCATTACTTGGAATGAATTGCGGGAAAGTGCTATTGCGCGGGCTAAGTACCCCCCTGCCCCGCAAAAGTGGGTCTACGATTTGAATCCTCTGTGCCGATACAGCGCGAAAAAGACTCTGTATACGATTGACTGTACACCGGAAGAGGCTGAACTCTGGACCCCTTTTGACCATGTAATTTATCAAAAGACGGAAATGGATGCATGCAGCCGTCTGCATCTTCCACCAACCTACATTTGGAGAGTCAAGTATTGGAATGATCCAGATTATCCAGTTGACTGGACGGAAGGTGAATTCAGCTGATAAGAGAAATATGTTTGCCACATGAGAAAGCACCGCTTTGCGTAAAGCAAATTTATTCATGATAAGGACGACTTAATGAAGAAACTGGCCAATTTTTATTTGTGCTATGACTATAAATATGATTCCAACCTACGGGAGTTCGTCAGAATAGAATCCCCCGAAGGCTATTTACTTTCGCCGAGAAAGTACAGAACATATAAAACGAAGATTCTGCCGACTGATCTGCCCGAGTGGTATGTATACGGATATTTCTACAAGAGACACGGATATATGTCCGCAAAAGGTGTAAAATACCTTGCTTATCGTCCGCAGAAGCATTGGAACCATATGTTCAAAGATGATTTTCTTTTTGTTTCATATGATAGACCAATTACCCATACCGGAGATACGGTTATGTCGTACAAAGGCCACGACGAGCTGATATATGGAGGCATGATCATTGATTTTCTGCTTGCTGCTGAGAAATATTCCGGATACGATATTACGGAGATTAAGGAGCAGATTGAAGATAAGCGTCTGTGGCTGAAGGCAACTTTTCCAGATGCCTACCAAGCGGAAGTAAGACGAGATAGGCCTTTCTTTGACTGACCGAACACCAGAACCCAGTGCAGAGAACAAATACAGTGGGTTGTCTGATTGCTAAAGTAGTCGAATTCGACCACTTTTGAAAGGATGCTGTTATGCTGTCAAAAGAGACATTTTGCAAAGCGCTGCGAATGATTAAGGAGCAGGAAGAAATTGACGAGAAATTTGATCACGCTCTTGATTTGGTTTGCGATGGGCATTGTGTCTATGGCACAAAAAACAAATTCCTATCCGCTCTTCTTCTGGTCCTCAAAGAAGCTGTACACGACCAATATGATTATATTGGATGGTGGCTGTATGAAGGAGCGGAAGACTATATGATATGGGAAGCGGATACTTCACGGTCATGGTGTTTGAAGGAGCCAGAAGCACTCTATGATTATATCGTCGAAGAATGCCAATAAGTGAAGGAAAACATATTGTTCAGCAGAATAATACACATAGTGCCATCTTGAACCCATTAGGAATGATGGCACATCGATAATAAAGGCTGAAATCTGAGATGAAAGCCTTCATCGTTCATAGGTGATGAGAATGAAAGTAATCGAAGGAAAATTCAACACAGCGAAGGTATTTACAGATCGCTGTGATCAGGCGACTGTAGCACAAGTAACCAACTTGCTGAACCAGTCTTGTGTTCAGGGCTCCCAGATTCGGATCATGCCGGATTGTCACGCCGGGGCAGGGTGTGTGATTGGAACAACGATGACCATACGCGATCAGGTGATTCCGAATTTGGTAGGCGTTGATATTGGCTGCGGGATGCTGGCAACAAAGCTGAAAGAAAAACGCATCGACCTGCCGAAATTCGACAGCATTTCCCAGGCTGAGATCCCTGCTGGAATGAAAATGCGCTCTGAGCCGCATAGTTTGGCAAGCACAATATCCGCTGATGCCCTGGCTTGCTTTCACAAGCCCAATTGCCGGGTTTCGTCAGAAGTGTTTGCGCTCAGCCTGGGCACTTTGGGTGGTGGCAATCATTTTTGGGAGCTGGATCGGGATGAAGAGGATAACATCTGGCTGGTTGTTCATACCGGCTCCCGCCGCTCTGGCAAAGATGTTGCGGAGTACTACCAGAGAACCGCGTATGAAGATTTGAATTCTTTAGGCGAAAAACGAAAAGCTGAGATTGCGGCTCAGCGAGAAGCCTTTATCCTGCAAATGAGAAACGCAGGCCGGGCAAAGGAAATCAGCAAGCTGCTTGCAGAATGGCAGGCCAACATTGCTGAACCCGAGATTTC
>ODAJ012149235.1_pt1 | contig 11086 bp, 10 predicted proteins | sample 1539241 | NCBI WGS metagenome assembly ODAJ01 (sample SAMN02144231, study PRJEB22623) | gut metagenome | biome: sheep rumen | host: Ovis aries | place: New Zealand
CAGCCGCTGTACCGCTGGCTGCTGGGCCTGAGCTGAGGAGACGAGATGAGCATCAACTTGATTATCTGGCTGATCATCGGCCTCATTCTGTTCTTTTTCCTCTTCCCCACCTGGATCATGTCCGGCGTGCTGTATACCGTTCTGCTGGTCCGCAACAAGCCAGAGAAGTGGGGGCGGGAGTGCAGCATCCCGGAGGATGCGGAATACCGGGGCATGTTCGACGAGGGCATCGCCTGGAATGATCGCTATGCCGCCTGCAAGCGGCCCGTCTCCGTCACCAGCGACGGGCTCCGGCTCCAGGGCGAGTTCTTTGACTTCGGCTCGGACCGGGCGGTCATCATCGTCCCCGGGCGGATGGAGTCCTGCCTGTACTCCTACTACTTTGCCGAGCCCTACCGCGCCGCGGGCTACAGTGTGCTGGTCATCGACAACCGGGCCCACGGTCTGAGCGAGGGGAAGTTCTGCTCCCTGGGCGTAAAGGAATGCCGGGACTTGCTGGCCTGGGGGCGGATGCTCCACGAGGACTGCGGGATCGAGAAGGTCGTGCTCCACGGCATCTGCATCGGGGCCGCCGCTTCCCTCTACGCGCTCATCAGGCCCGACTGTCCCGCCTACATGGCCGGCATGGTAGCCGACGGCATGTATACCACCTTCTATGAGTCCTTCAAGAATCACATGAAGGAGGACCATCATCCCAACTTCCCCTTCTCGCTGGAGGTGATGGGCCACATCCGTCTCTACGGCGGCGCCAATGTGGTGACCGACGGGCCGATCCGCCGGATCTCGGAGCTGAGAAAGCCCATTCTCTTCCTGCAAAGCCGGGAGGACCGCTTTTCTCTGCCGGAGAAGGCCCAGGTCCTCTTTGACAAGTGCAGCGCCCCCAAGACCCTGCGCTACTTTGACAAGGGCGCCCATTCCCGCATCCGCGTCAACGCCCCGGAGGAGTATGACCGGGCCGTCACGGAGTTTTTGAAAACGGTGTGAACAGCTCTGCTGCGAACATAATTTTGCGGTCCCTGACCGCGGAAAGGAGAACCAAGCATGGATATTAAGCCCTCCAACGTTCTGACCATGGGTATCCTGGCCCTTGCTTTCATGGGCACCGGCATCCTGGGCATCATCTTCGGTGCCATCGGCAAGAACAAGGCCAAGGCCTACGTCGACTACTACGGCGAGACCACCGGCCAGGTGAAGGCCGGCAGCATCATGTCCAAGATCGGCTTCATCGTCGGCATCATCATGACTGTGATCTGGGTGATCTACATCATCCTCTTCGCCGTCGCAATGGCCAACTATTAATCCCCAGAGAGAAAAGAGAGATCGGGGACCCGCTCCGCGGGTCCCTCCTCTCCCGCTTCCCAACCGCTCGAAGAGAGGAGTATCATCATGACTTGTCCAAAATGCGGCGCTAGCGTGAATCCCGGGACCAAGTTCTGCGTCAACTGCGGCGCTGTTCTGAACTATCCCGAGCAGCAGAACCTGGCGCCTGTCAGCCCCGCCGCGCCGGCGATCACCCCCAGCAACGTGCTGACCTGGGGCATTCTCGGCGCCGCCTTCGCCTGCACTTTCTTTCTCAGCTTCCTGGGCATCATCTTCGGCGCCATCGGCCTGAAGAAGGCCAACTCCTACCTGGCCGTCTACGGTCCCGGCTCCACCCAGGTGAAGGTCGGCCACATTCTGTCCAAGGTGGGCATCATCGCAGGCAGCATTCTTGCCGTTCTGTGCCTGGTTTACTTCGCTGTCATCATCGGCATTGCGCTGGATTAACGATCCGGCCTGTTTGAAAACAAAAAAAGCGGGAACAATGAGAGAGGAGGCGGCAGTCATGAAAGCCGAAAGGACCATGCGCCGCTCAATCCTCCGAAAGGCGGTCAAAGCCCTCCTCATGTTCCTGCTTTGTTTTTTGCTGCTTTCCTCCTGCCTCACCGTTGCGATCACCCGCCTGGCCTTCGGCCGCCGGGATGAGGTCCCGCCTACGGAGCAGCTCTATGAAGAGGCCGAAACCGGTCCCCGCGAGGCCGTCTCCTTTGTATCGGACGGCCGCCGCCTGCAGGGCTGGCTCTACGGCACCCGCCGGGACTGCCGGGGGCTGATCGTGGTGATCCACGGCCTGGGCGGCGGCGCCGACAGCCACCTGCCGGAGATCCGCCGCTTTGTTTCCGAGGGCTACGCGGTCCTCGCCTACGACGGCACCGGCACCCGCAGGAGCGAGGGCTGGGGCGTGCGCGGCCTCGCCCAGGCCAGCGCGGATCTGGAGGCGGCGCTGGGTTATGTGCAGCAGGACACGGCGCTGCACAAGCTCCCCCTGCTGCTCTATGGCCACAGCGCCGGGGCCTATGCCGCCGCGCTGGCGCTGCCGGAGCACCCGGAGGTGCTGGGGGCGGTCTGCCTGGCCGCCTTTGACCGGCCGGAGGAGGAGATGCTGCTCCACGCCCGGCGCTATGCGGGCATCCTGGCGGATGTGGAAGAGCCCTTCCTGCGCGCTTCCCTGGCGCTGCTCTTCGGCCCGGATTTTAACGCCTCCGCGGCCCAGGCGCTTTCCCGCTGCTCCACGCCGGTGCTGATCGCCGCGGGAGCTGCGGACGAAGTCGTCCCGCTCCCGGTCAGTCTGATCGGGCGGGCAGATGAGATCAGCAACCCCAACGCGTCCACGCTGCTCTGCGCCGGCGGACACGATGATTTCTGGCTGAGCCCGGAGGCCCGGATGCTCCGCGCCCAGGTCCTGCAGGGCGCTGCGAGAGATCCACTGGGCTGCGCGGAGCTGGACGAGGCCGTGATGCAGGCCATTCTGGATTTTTACACAGTCGCATTGGAATCCGCCAGCGGCGCCGCCTGACCGTGCCGAACAGACAGAGCCCCGGCTTCCTCACGAGGAGGATGCCGGGGCTCTGTCCATTATCTTTTTTCCTGGGTCTTGCTCTTCAGCCACGCGTCCAGAAAGCGCATTTGCTCCGGCGTGTGGAACCAGTGTTCCCCGTTTTCCATCACCGTCAGGCCGGCGCCCTGCTCCCTGGCAAAGGCCGCCATGTTCTCCGGGGCGGTCATGCAATCCTTGCTGCCGCAGAGGATCTCGGTCGGCGTCTTCCAGCGGATGGGATGCGCCCGGACCCAGCGCAGATAGTCCCAGGAGAGCTCCTCACCGGGCGGGGCGGGGATCACGCCCTTCGCCTGCAGCTCTTCCTCCGAAACGCCGGCCCGGCGCATCATGTCCAAAATCAGCCGCTCCATATCGACGATGGGCGAAATGAAAAAGGCTTTTCGGATCATCCCGTCGATCTGCGCGTGCATGCTGAAATACGCGCCGATGCTGTTTGCGATCAGGCAGATGCTGTCGTACTCGTCCCGCAGGCGGATCACCGCCGCCCGGATTTCCTCGCCCGCTTCCCAGGGCGCGGCGCTCCGAAGGTCCAGCCCGATCACCCGGCTAGCGGGAAAGAGCGGCTTGAAATGCTCGCTCTCCGCGGCGCTGCCGCCCTTCCCGTGAACGTACAAAACCAGTTCTTTCATGGCTCGCTCCCGATCAGCGTTGCCCTGCAGGGGGCGCCCTCCGCCCCGCCCAGGTTCAGCGGAGCCGCGTGCAGGAAATAGACGCCCTCCTCCACGTCCTGCAGCCGGATTCCCTCCAACAGGACCACCTCCGCGCCCAGCAGGATGAGGTGCACCTCCATGGACGCCTCCTCCGGGCCGACCGTTTGGGATTCGTTTCCGAAGAGGCGCAGCCCCGCTGCGGCAAACACGCTCGCCCCTTCCGCCGTGAGAACGGCCTTCCCCTTGATCAGAATCCGTTCGGCCGCCCGGGCATCCCACTCTCGGGCGGTTTTCAGAATCTGCGCCGCGTCCTCCGCCAGGATCGGTCCCTCATGGGCCAGCACGGCGGCATAGCCCACGAAGCGCTCCAGCTCCAGCCGGTCGATGCTCTTCCCGTCGGCCAGAAAATGCAGCGGCGCGTCAACATGGGTGCCGTTGTGGGCGCACATGCGGAAGGCGCTCAGGTTGTACAGCGCGCCGTCGCTGATCTTCTGCAGCTGGCTTTTCTCCGGCTTCGGGTCTCCGGGATACACCGCGCAGCCGAACACCTCCTGGGAAATGTCATAGATTCTCATTTTCTCTCCTTTTCTCCTGTACGAGGCGAAAAAGTCCGCGAGGTTTCCTGCATTTTACGTCTGATGGGCAGTTTTCGATATCCCTTTCCGTCAGTCGATCGGGACGAGCTCATAGTCCCGGCTGCCCAGGCCCAGCTCCGCCGCGGCCTCCACGGTGTGGATGCCGTGCTTCTCCTCCATGCGCCGGATCAGCGCCGCCTTGCCCGGATCGTCGGCGTTCACCACCGCGTCATAGCAGGCCTGGTCCAGCGCCACCGGGTCGGTGGAGGCGAAAATGCCCAGGTCCGCCATCTCCGGTTCATGGGGGTTGCCGTCGCAGTCACAGTCCAAGCTCAGGCGGTTGGCCACCGAGATATACAGCATATTCTCCGCGCCCACATAGCCCATCACGGCCTTGCAGGCGTCGGCCATGGACTCCAGAAAGGCGTCCTGCCTGGCGAGTCTGACCCACATCAGCTTCGGATTGGTGGTTTTGCCGGCGGTGTGGATGTTGGCCTTGCCGTGGGTGGAACCGATGCCGATGGCGATATTCTTCAGCGCCCCGCCGAAGCCCGCCATGGCATGGCCTTTGAAGTGTGAGAGGATCAGCACGGAATCGTAGTTCTTCAGCCCGCTGCCGACAATATCCTCCGTCAAATGAAAGCCGCCCTCCACCGGGATGCTGAACTCGCTGAATTCGTCCATGAGCTCCACCGGCGCGATCTCCTTGTAGCCGCGCTTCTCAATGGCGTTCCAGTGTTTGCGCTTATCCTGCCGGTTGCCGCCGTAAGCCGTGCAGCATTCCACGATGGTGCCGTCCAGCTTCCGCACCAGCGGCGCGATCAGTTCCGGGCGCAGGTGGTTGCTCTTTTCGCTCTCTCCCGTGGAGATCTTCACCGCGACCTTTCCCTTGAGCTCCCGGCCCATGGCCTCATAAATCTTCACCAGGCTCTCCGGGCTGATTTCTTTTGTGAAATACACTTTTGCTTTTTCCATGTTGTCCCTCCCGATTCCGTCGAATGTGTGATTGTTTTCCTTCTCGCTCCCGCGATCCCGGATCGCAGTTTCGCATCGATACGCCCTGAAAAAGCTGCGAAAGCGGCCGGGCGCTTGCCTCAGGCCTTTCTCCAGGCGGCGTCCTTCAGCAGGGCGCGCCCGACGCCGATCAGGTCCGCCTTTCCCCGCTCCAGAAGAGACTCGGCCTCGGCAAGCTTTTTCACGCCCCCGGTCAGCAGGACAGGTATGGTGACATTCGCCATGACCTTCTCGGACATGGTGGAGAAGTAGCCCGGCTCCAAGTGGCCCGGACGCATGTAAAAGCACATGCCGCCGGACAGGTCCAGCAGATCCACGCCGGCCGCTTCCAGCAGTCTGCCCGCCTCCGCCGCGTCCTCCTCCCTGGAACCGCCGGGAAGGTAGTCCGCGCCGCCCAGGCGCACGGCGATGGGGACTTCGCTGCCGACGGCCTTGCGCACACAGGCCACGGTTTCCAGGGTGAAGCGCAGCCGGTTTTCCAGCCCTCCCCCGTACGCGTCGCTGCGCCGGTTGGTCAGCGGCGAATAAAACTGATTGAGCAGATAGCCGTGGGCGCAGTGGATCTCTACCCCGTCGTAGCCGGAGCGGACCGCTCTGTCAGCCGCCGCCGCAAACAGCGCCTGAATTTCCCCGATCTCCGCAGCGCTCAGTTCTCTCGGCCGCTTCGCCAGCTTCTTGGCCGGGATGTTCACCGCGCTGGCGGACACCGCCTCCCCGGTTCCGTTGCTGCCTGCATGGTTCAGTTGGACAAAGGCTTTGCTGCCGCCCTCGTGGATGGCCCGGGTGAGCAGCCTGTGCTCCTCGATCCGCTCCTCTTCCCCGATGGACAGCTGGCCCGCGGCGGCGCGGCCGCTTTCGGCTATGCAGCTGTGTTCGGTGATGATGATCCCGGGCCGGCTGAGAACAGCGCGATCCCGATAATAAGTCACCAACTCTTCCGTGACATGTCCGTGATCGGTCTTGTTGGTCTGCATCGGCGGCATGACCAGGCGATTGGGCACCGTCAGAGCCCCGATCTGTATTTCCCTATCCAACAGCATGCTTCTGCCTCCCCTTTCGTGCTTCCTACCGGAGCCTCATAAAAGCCGCTCATTCCTGAAAGGTTTTGATAGCGCCGCAAGACGCGCAGAGCTTCTTTATGCTGCGTCAACCGCAGCATACGCTGCCAAACTTGTCGTTTGGCAGCGAAATCAATCGAATCCTCGATTGATTTCGCCATCCGATGATCATTATTATACCCATGGGAGCGCCGCAGTCAAGGCAAAGCGTCGTTTTTTTGCCCTGCCGCGAGCAGGGACGGAAGCCGCGTCTCCCCGTCTTTCTCCGGCCGCCGGGCAGCAAGGGCTTTTCATCTCTGTTGATTTGTGGTATGATTCTCTGCATCAAATAGAACAGGATCGGGGCTTACAGTATGAAGCAGGAAAAGAAGCCGGCGCCCGCGCAGATCGAAGTGCGGGGCGCTCGGGTGCACAATCTCAAAAACATCGACGTGGATATCCCGCTCCATCGGCTTGTGGGGATCGCAGGCGTGTCCGGCTCGGGGAAGTCTTCCCTGGCGCTGGGAATCCTGTACGCGGAGGGCTCCCGGCGCTATTTGGAGTCTCTCTCCACCTATACCCGCCGGCGGATGACCCAGGCCGCCCGGGCGGAGGTGGACGAAGTGCTCTATGTCCCCGCGGCGCTGGCTCTCCACCAGCGTCCCGGCGTGCCGGGTATCCGCAGTACCTTCGGCACGGGAACAGAGCTTCTGAACAGCCTGCGCCTCATGTATTCGCGGCTGGCCAGCCACCGCTGCCCCAACGGGCACTATGTCCCGCCCTCTCTGAACGTCGCGGCGGAGCGGCCCCTCACCTGTCCGGTATGCGGCCTCAGCTTCTACGCCCCGGGGGCGGAGGAGCTGGCCTTCAACAGCCAGGGCGCATGCAAACGCTGCGATGGGACCGGCATTGTCCGCACCGTGGATGAGTCCACCCTGGTGCCGGACGACTCTCTCAGCATCGACGAGGGAGCCGTCGCCCCATGGCAGACGCTGATGTGGTCGCTGATGAAGGATATCGCCCGGGAGATGGGGGTGCGCACGGACGTACCCTTCCGGGAGCTGACGGAGCGGGAGCGGGACATCGTCTTTCACGGTCCCGCCGTCAAGAAGAACATCATCTACCAGAACAAGACCAGCGGCGCGGCCGGCGACATGGATTTCACCTACTTCAACGCCACCTACACGGTGGAAAACGCCCTCTCCAAGGTCAAGGACGAGAAGGGCATGAAGCGGGTAGAGAAATTTCTCAAGCAGAGCGTCTGCCCGGACTGCGGGGGAACGCGGCTGTCGGACGCCGCCCGCGCGCCGAAGCTGCGGGGCATTTCCCTCAGTGAGGCCTGCGCGATGACCCTGGCGGATCTGACGGAATGGGTGGACGGCGTTCCATCCTCCCTGCCGGAGGAGCTGCGCCCGATGGCGGAGCGCATCTGTGAATCCTTCCTGGACGCAGCCCGCCGCCTCATGGAGCTGGGGCTGGATTACCTGACGCTTGACCGCGCGGCCTCTACCCTCTCCACCGGTGAGCGGCAGCGGATGCAGCTGGCCAGGGCGGTGCGCAACCGGACGACCGGCGTCCTCTACGTGCTGGATGAGCCGTCCATCGGCCTGCACCCGGCCAATCTGGAGGGGCTGAACGGCGTCATGCGCGACCTGCTGGCAGACGGCAACTCCGTCATCCTTGTGGATCACGACACCGAAGTGCTGCGGCAGGCCGACTGGCTCATCGAGCTTGGCCCGGAGGCCGGAGCAGGCGGCGGCACTGTCATCGCCCAGGGCAGTCTGGAGGATGTGGAGAATAATCCCTCTTCCCGCATCGGCGGCTTTTTATCCGGGAAATCGACCATCTCCTCACGCCGGCCGATCCCGGAGGACGAGCTCTTCGCCCTGGGCAAGATCCATCTCTCCACCTCACAGATCCACACCGTACAGCCCCTGGAGGTGGATTTCCCCAAAGGTCGGCTGATCGCTGTGACAGGGGTGTCCGGCTCCGGCAAAACCACCATGGTGCTGGAGAGTCTGATCCCGGCGCTGGAGGCCTCCGTCAAGGGGGAAAAGCTCCCTCCCCATGTCCGCGGGATCTCCGCAGAGGGCATCGCCCAGGTGAAGCTCATTGACGCGACCCCCATCGGCATCAATGTCCGCTCCACCGTGGCGACCTATGCCGATGTGCACGACGAGCTGCGCAAGGTCTACGCCCGGACCTCCGACGCCAAAGCGCGGAATCAGAAGGCCGGTGATTTTTCGTACAATACCGGTTCTCTCCGCTGCCCCACCTGCGACGGAACCGGCTCCATCAGTCTGGACGTGCAGTTTCTCCCGGATGTGGACATTCCCTGCCCGGACTGTCACGGCTCCCGCTATGCCAGGGAGGCGTATTTCATCCGCCGCACGCCGAAGCAGGGCGGCAAGTCCCTCTCCCTGCCGGAGCTGATGGCTCTGAGCATCGATGAGGCGCTGGCTGTCTGCTCCGATCTGCCGCTGGTCCGGCGGCGGCTGCAGGTGCTCAGCGAGCTGGGGCTGGGCTATCTCACCCTGGGTGAGGAGACGCCCAGCCTCTCCGGGGGAGAAGCCCAGCGGCTGAAGCTGGCCAGCGAGATGGGCCGCGGCCAATCCGACGCTGTCTTTGTCTTCGATGAACCCACCATCGGTCTGCACCCCCTGGACGTTCAGACCCTGCTGCAGGTCTTCCGACAGCTGATCGGGAACGGCGCCACGGTCATCGTCATCGAGCACGACCTGGACGTGATCCGAAACGCAGACTATGTGATCGATATGGGGCCGGGCGGCGGTGTGCGCGGCGGCAGCATCGTTGCAGTCGGCACGCCGGAGCAGATCGCCGCCTGCCTGGAGAGCCGGACGGGGCCTTACCTGCAGCCCTTTGGGTTTTATACCGGGACCGTATAAAAGCCTCTCCTTCTTTACGGCTTTTTTGCGCCAAAAGGTGCGCAGCGGTTCTGCATGATACGGGAGGCTCGAAATCTTTGATTTCGCTTGATCCATAGCCTGCGGCTCATCTGATTTGAGAATTGAATCAGATACTAGTCGGGCCGGTTTCGATTTTGAAATTCGCTTTCAAAGTGACGAAAAAGGGCGCGTTGCAGAATGCGCTGTCATTGCGAGACCAGTTCGCAAACTGGTCGTGGCAATCCGTTTTCCAGTGCAAGTAGAATTGACTGGATTTGAACCAGCGGCCTGCGCGGCGATGGACGCCGCCCAGGCCGCTTCGCGGCCATTGATTGTATTGCAAGAGGCCGCCGGTGTACGAACCGCTCAAATTTGGGGAAAAGGGTGCAGTCCGATCGGGCTGCACCCTTTTCTATGGAGTGAGTAGAAATCAGCGGGAGAATCAGGATTCCTGACGCTCGGCGCGGATCTTCCGGTTGACCGTCTCAACATCCATGCTATTTTCCGTCATGACCAAGAAGAAAGCTCCCAATCGTTTTCGCTGTTGATATACTGTATCTGATTATTGCTGGTATCCTATGATACAAAAACACGGAGCAAAAACTGAACAGATATATGATTACAACTCTGGCTGGTACTCCGATTATGGGATTAAATGCAATCCTACCTATAAAGTTTCCATGGAAAAAACCAAATTGATAGCATACATCCAAGAAAAAGACATGCACGAGGTATACGCCAAAACTCGTTTTTCGCATGATTTCGCACACATTCTTTTTCTGCTTCCAGTTACCTGAAGGCCTCGTCTTGAAAAAAAGAAACAATCCTGTGGCCTGAAGTAAAACCAATATATCTTGAGAGCTGTACCACCTATCATCAAGTGAACCTGCTCTCCTGCTATATATACAGGTTATAATGAATAAAAGAATCGTTGAAAAAATACTTGTAAGATATAATGCGATCCGGGTCTGTTTCCCGACATTTCGCTGGAACAAATACCTTCCAAAGACAAAAAAACCTATATCGTTATCGGAAAGAAAGGTAAACTGTTGGATCATCCCAAGGAATTGATGGATTTGCTCGTATTTTTCAATACCATCCATACTTGCTCTGACTGTATGTATTCCAACACCTAATACGATCCAGAAGAATAAGATATACTTTGTTGCGTCTTTGCTTTCTTCGGAATCCATCACACGAACGATAATTGGGGCGATTGAAAGCACAAGGATATAAGACGGTAAAAACCACAGATGATATTTATAATTGAGCATACCATATAGGATTTCACCGAGATTCCCCCAGCATTTACCGGTTTTCCAATACAAATCAGCTAAAGTATAAAAAAGGCTCCAAGCAAAAAACACAACAGCAAATCTCAGGATTTTTTTCGCGGATTCCATGAAGGTTTTCTTTTTATAAAAAGCTCCGCTTAACATGAAGAAGAGCGCTATTGCGCTTCTGGATAAGCAATCGTACAGTATTGCTGTCATCCATTCAAACGTACCATATTGTCCACCTTTCCACGCTGCTGTAACATGCGCACATATTACCATAAAACAGGCAATTATCCTTAAATAATCCATCGAATAATTGCGTTTTTCACTTGCAGCTGCACACATAAGAAAGCCTCCCCTTCTTACATCCCGGTTCAAAATGATGACGCAGACGGTCGACGCCTGCCCCGCCAGCGGGTTAACGAAGATCATGCGGCGTATGACGACTGTGATCCTTGTCCATTGTATCAGCAGCCGCTTTTGTTTGCAAGAGACACTGCCGGTGCTGTTCTTCCTCTATCTTCAAAGGTTTCTGCCATTGACACGCTTGATTTGATAGTCATTCTCTTTCTTTTCAGCACTCCTGATTCATAGTAAACGCTGATCAAATCGCCTTCGGCGCCTCCCGGAGAATTTGCGCCCTGATTTCGTCACTTTTCCTTGCAATACACAAAGTATTCCTGCGAAAAACTGCCTTCATCAGAACACAAATTCTCTCGGGATTCGCTCTTGCCGATTGAATCATCGTT
>ODAJ011439902.1_pt1 | contig 11084 bp, 6 predicted proteins | sample 1539241 | NCBI WGS metagenome assembly ODAJ01 (sample SAMN02144231, study PRJEB22623) | gut metagenome | biome: sheep rumen | host: Ovis aries | place: New Zealand
ATTAAAATATTTCTCTGCCATCTTTGTGCACGAGAAATTATCTACACTTCGCAGACTCACCCATACAAGGTTCTCTTTCTCGGTGTCTTCACGAAGTGATATGCTCAACTGCATTCCCTTTATCTGTAGCGGCATATTCACCAGTCCTTCTGCGTCACCCTTGATATAGTGGAAACGTGTGAGGTCCTGACGCGACAGCGAGTAGTACGCTGCATGCTGCTTGGGGAACACTTTCAAACGCTGGTACAAGACGTAGCCTATCAGTCGTAGGCGCCACTCGCTGTAGTTATGGAAAACGTTGCGATAAATCTTGTCCTTGTTGATGCCAGTTGTCAACAACTGACTGATGATAAAGTATATCTCTGGGGAACAGGAGTTATAGGTGAAGCCTCCTGTATCTGTCATCATACCACAATAGATGCACGCAGCAATCTTTGAGTTGATGGAACTGAAATCGCCCAACTGCCATATTATCCTGAATACCAGCTCCGAGGTGCTGCAAGCATCGGGGAACGATGCACACACTACAGCATCTACCGAGGGCTCCGGATGATGGTCTATGAGGACCTTCTTTGCTGTTGCCGCTTTCAGCAGTTCGCCCATCGCCGCCGTTCTTTCCGGTTTGTTAAAGTCCATACAGAATATGAGGTCAGCCGTTTCTAATGCAGACTTCACAACGTCGGGATGTTTGTCGTAGCGAACAATTTTTTCTGTTCCCGGCATCCACTTCAGGAAGTCTGGGAACATATCAGGTACTGCTACCAATGTCTTCTTGTCGTGACGTCTCAGATATTCCGCCCACGCCAGCGATGATCCTATGGCATCGCCGTCGGGGTTCTGATGACAGCAGACAACGATGTGCTCTGCATCAGCAATAAGCTGACGCAGAGCCACCAGTTGTTCATTGTTTAGCAGGTTTATATCCATTAGAATAATTTGTTTGGATAGACGCCCTCGTCAACAAGACTCTTTATGCGAGCCACTGTGTCTGGGCGGTCTGCGGCGTATGTTACGCCAAACCACTTGCTTGTAGTGTCGAGAACCTTCACTGTTGCTGTCTTCTCGTTGATGAGTTTGTTAACCATCAATGGGATGAAGAACTCTGCCTTCAGGTTTTCCATATTCTTCGGATCAGCAAGGAACTCCTTGAAGTACTCTTCCGAGTGTTCGAAGTAGTCGGGTGTGAAGCCCCACATATTCATTGACACAGGAGTATTGTCGTCGATAGCTACCCACTTGCCGTCTTCGTCCTTGTAGCATACAGGACCGTCGGCAGGAACGCGCTGTATCTCTGTGCGCTCTACAACAGTAGTGAGGTTACCCTTTTCGTCCTTCGAGCAGATACCGCGTGCTACGGTACCGTTCTCCGACAGTGTGTTTCCTACGCGGAAGCCCACCATAGCATACTGGTTCTTTGCTCCTTCGGGCAACTCTGCGAGGTACTTACCGATAACCTTGAAGGCGTCGCGGTTGTAGAAGTCGTCGCAATTGATGACGCAGAAAGGTTCTTTGATGACATCCTTACCCATGAGGACAGCGTGGTTTGTTCCCCAAGGCTTTACACGTCCTTCGGGAACAGAGAAGCCCTCGGGCAGCGCGTCGAGTCCCTGGAAGCACAGCTCACAAGGGATCTTATCCTGATACTTTGAAAGAATCTGTGTACGGAACTGCTCCTCGAAATCCTTACGAATTACCCATACTACTTTTCCGAATCCCGCTTCTATAGCGTCATAGATGCTGTAGTCCATGATGGTTTCACCATTTGGTCCCAGTCCGTCAAGCTGCTTCAGACCGCCGTAGCGGCTTCCCATTCCAGCAGCTAATAAAAACAATGTAGGTTTCATTGATGTTTGTTTTTTTATTTAGTAATAAATTGATGTGCAAAAGTACTAATTTTCCTTGAAACACACAACGACAATACCAAATAAATATCTTAAAGTTTCATAAGACGACTTAGAATGGGTATCCAATGGCGAAGTGCAGGGTCTGTACATCCTTGAATTTTCCGATGTTGAAATAGCCGCTACGACCTGTGTCATAAGGCATGTGCAAACCGACACCCCAGTCTAAGCGCAATACAAGGAAGTCGAAGTCATAACGAATACCCACACCGGTGCCGAGGGCCATCTCCTTAAACATATTCTTCATCTTGAAATGAGCTCCAGGCTGGTCTTTCTTGGTCGTTGACTTCACATCCCACACGTTACCAGCATCAAGGAATATTGCGCTATAGAGACTTCCAAACAAGCGATATCTCCACTCAAGGTTCATAACGAGTTTCATCTCTCCCACCTGTGCCAGATAGCTCTCGTCACGACTTGTAAACTGCGCGTTTCCGGGACCTACCCCTCGCATAGGGAAAGCACGTATGCTGTTGGCGCCACCCACATAGAACTGTTCACTGTGGGGCGCTATAGAGCTGTTTCCGTATGGCAAGACTACGCCGGCATTGACATGACCTACCAACTGTGAATTTGAGTTAAGCAACCATGTTTTTGTAAAGTTTGTTTCTACCTTCAGGAACTGTGCATACGCCGTCTTATAAAGCTTCTTGTCTTCGTCGTTCCATCTCTTCCCTCCTATCATCATTCCGAGCGACACCAGATTGCCGGCTTCTGTTAGCGTAGTTTCCCAGTATATCGGGTTGAGATAACTACTCGGACTATTGTATATGTACGAGTAGCGCATCTTTGGAATGAACTTGTTGGCAAGCGACACCGCCAGATACGGCTGTTTCTTTATTATATTCTCAAAATCCGCCGTCGTTCTGTTAAGATACTGGTACTGGAGCGTTAGCGGGCTGAACTCGTGGGAGCTCTGTTCCGACGTCTTCCACTTATATATCCACTCTGCCGAGAAAGTATTCATATTGAAATAACCGGACCTGTTGATAACGTTGTTGGACAGTCGGGCTGTTGTCGTGGGTGTTGAGAAGAAAAGCCTGCGACGACGTCTGCCTTCTTTGGCTCTGCGCACTCTGTTGCCTCCGAAGAAGGGGGCAACAATCCTCGGGAATTCTACCGAGATATCGTAACCATATTCGTATGAATTTTTCAACGAGGACCCTCCGCGGGTCTGCCATTCGTAGTTTCCGTGCAGGTTGATGTCTAACTTCTCGCCTCCACGGAAGGCGTTGCGTTTTGTAAGACCCACTACGAGCTCCGGACCGAAACGCCCTATGGTGCTGTTCTTTGCTCGTGTCTCTATGTAGAAGTCATAGGGTTTCTCGAAGATACACGTCAGCGCCAGGTCAAGAGTGTCACAGTTCTCTGTAGTGTCACGTGGAGTGAACTTAAAGTCAACCATACTATATATTCCCGTGCTCGTGATCTTGTTCAGAGACTCAAGATATTTCTCATAGCTGAATAACTGACGGGGTCGTAACTTCACGTCTGCCATAAGCACACGCGGACGTATAGGAGGACGCTTTCCCTTGAAAGCTATCGACAGATGGCGGAACTTGAATATTGAGTCAGGACGTTCCATAAATGTTTTACGGAACTCCACAGCGACATTTCCTATATACCACTGCTTCTGTGCTTCTATAGGCATATTGGCAACGGGCTCCATACGCAACTGTATCTTTCCAGGCGTCTCAAGAGAGTCGGCGAAGAACGACGAGTAACCGCTCTGGTAGTAGTAATAACCGTTATTCTTGAAAAGTGTGGCAATACGCGAACGCTCCGATTCAAGAGCTGCCACGTTGAACGGATCGCCACGATGAATTACGGCGTCGCTCATATTGCTGCGTATCAGGCTGTCTGCCTTCTGCGGGTAGTTACGATATTCTATGGAGTCAAGCCTGTATAGCTCACCCATATTCACGGTGTATCCTATCTTTGCCTTCTTTGGATTTTTCATCGTGAATGTGTCGTAGTTAACAGTGCCCTTAAAGTATCCGTAGTTCTTCATTACCTGCTGGGCGACGAGTGCTCTAAGCTCCGGGTTCACCCAACTCATCAGTACGGGCTCCTTTCCAAAGGTCTTGGTCATCCACTTGGCAAACATTCCATGACTCTGACTGAAGGCATTGTATATCCACAGTCTGTAGGGCAGCGTACGGTGGTAACTGCTGCCGAAGAGGGCTCCGTTAGGGGCTGTAGCGAGTGCTGCCTCCAATTCGGCTTTCATATTTTCGGCATATTCACCTTCGTCGGCATTGACGTACTTTATCTTTTCCAAGCCTATAAACAACTGATCGTCATCGGGTACCAGCTTAGTGGTGTTGCACCCGACCAACAACAACAGTGCCGTTATATATATGTATATGTATTTATTTCTTCTCATTTTCCTCTTCCCTTCTCACTGTTACGCTGTCGCGCGGTGCTGGTGGCATCACGGGTTTATCCGACTTAAAATTAAAGATGTCGCCCAGCGTCTGCAGCGTACGCCGCCATATAAAGCTGCCGCCATACTGCTGGGTGTAACCGTCTAACCAGTCATATACATTATTATTATAGAATACGGTAACATACTTGTTGGCGGTATTGTCAAGACGGTACTCCAGACTGACATTATCAAAGAACGAGCGGTTGCCTTGCGGGATATTTGAACCTGTTGACACCTTTCCGCCTACCGTCACCTTTACGCGATTATTCCAGAAACGTTTAGCAAACTTAAACGAATAGTCAGTATGCATATTTCCCTTCGCGTCGGTGGCGTTGTCAACACCTACGGAAAGGTCGAGCGTGCGTAGTGCGTGACCTGTAATATTGTTTATCTCGTTCTGCAGGAACGAACTGAGTGCCGAGTTCATTGAGAATCCGTTGGTATTACCATCGGCAAGGTACATTCCTGTGGTGAGCATCGTTACAGCAAGTTTTCCGCGCTGCTCCACGCCCATTGTCTGTAACTCGTTATGTATTGTCTGGTCTTCCGGGGCGTCAAGAGTAAATTCGAGTCCCATGTCTGAGAGTGTCTTGGTTATGTTAACGCCACACTCGAAGTTTACAGCCCTACCCTGTCCTCCGCTGTTCGATACTGTTGCCTTCACACGTTCCGTAGCGGCAATATTCAGTCTTGGATTCATCGGGTCGCCGTTGAACTCTATGTAACTGCCGTCCTTGATGGTAAAGGTCTTCAGCGGAATTATGGGGAGTGAATACTTCATCTCTCCGTTGCTCAGGTTGTACTTTCCTATTATCTGTATGTTGTCAACATTATTATACTTCATGCGCAGATTTCCTCCACCCATTAGGTCAACGTAGTTCGAATGGTCTTCGTTGAGGTATGCCATAATGTGTGCTCCCTCCTCGATGGCCAACGTGAGGTCCATATCGAAACCTGACAACGGCGGACGTTCTGTCGCCACAAGTGTGGTGTCGCTGAAGTCTTTGAAATCTACCAACTCGTCAAGATGGTTGTCTGTCGTCAGCGGCGAATCACGCAGTACGTACGACATATCAGTGCTACCGAGGACGTCAAGTTTTCCGCGCATCTTCAGCTTACTCATAGGCCCCTCCATCATACCGAAGAAGTTCACAAAAGCCTTGCCGAAAGCAATACTGCGCTTAGTTTCTTTTGCGTTAATAATCTGGTAGTTATGCGCAACCATTCGAGCTTTCATATAAACGTCGTCAAGATTGCTGAAGTTTATGTTTCCTGATATGTTCAGAGGGTTCTCGTTGTGTCCGTAGAGCTCGAAATTCTCCAGCATAAGATTACTTCCTATAATCCTCACGGGGTCGTTTGAGAATCTCATTTCTACTCCGTACGGCTCACTGAAAATGTAGCATGAGTCGAGGAACAGCTCTCCGTTAACCTGTGGTTTTGTCAGCGAGCCTTTGATGTCGAGGTCGCCTTCCGCATAGCCTCTCAGACCTATTATCTGGTCAGGCACGAAACCGTTAGCCAGCGACAGCGGTGTCCTGTTAAGTGTAAGCGTAGCGTCTAAGTATCCTTCTCCTTCGGGATTGTACGAACCTGTCAGGTCGCCGATGTCTTTACCGTTACGATAGAGCACACCGTCAACGAAGTGGGTGCCGTCGCCCTTCGGGATATACACGAAGTCGGTAGCAAGGTCGCCCATGTAGTTATGCTCGTAGGTCATTTTATCTACCGACAGCGACGAAGCCACACTGGTATTCTCCTTGGTTTGTATTATGTGGAAGTCGCCGTTCATAATTCCTGATACCGAAGGAGCGTAGGGCACTACCGAGAGCACCTGTTGCAGGTCGAACCGCGTCATGTTCAGCGTTATGTCCTGCAGCGCTTCTACATTGTCGTCGTTGGTATAAAGACTTACTGCCTGTCCGTCTTCTGCCCTCACGGCGAGTCGTGCCGACAGTCGTTTGTCTTCGCTGAGGAAGATGTAGTTATCGTCGTTGACGCTGAATTTCTTATATCCCAATATCGTCTCGTCGCTGAGCAGTCGCAGTCTGATGCCTTCTGTCTCCATAATAGCCTCAGCACCGAGTTTCACTCCCAGGCGGTCCTTGTCGTCGTACAGCTTCACATTGACTCCTGCTCCGTGCTCTAACAGATAGCCGTCGAAGAGTGCGTTGAAGGTGTACTGCGGATTCGACTCGAAGTTCTGCACTTGTCCGCGGAAGGTCATATTAACGTCGCTGGACTCCACAAAGAACTGTATCTTGTCCAGATGTACGCCGTCGGCAATGAGTTTGTTCACCTCAAGGTCTCCGTTAATGCCCTCTTCCGGCGATGACGTCATATCCATTCGTGCGTCCTCAAAGACTATTCCGAAGCGTGCGAGGACGGTGCTTACGAAGTTGTTGCTTCCTGCAGACAGACTCACTCTTGCTACGGGCAACAGCTTGCGTAGCGATGCCTGGTCTATGCGTCGTGCTTCAAGGTCGCTATTCAGTTGTTTCGACATTCTGTCGCCGACAGCCATCAACCACTTATATCCTCCCTGTGCGTCGGCGTTTAGGTAGAAGTCGCCACAGCTCACCACAGCGTGTGTGGTGTCGCGACTGGTAAGTATGTCGAAGTCGAGTGTTTCGGGGTAGTAGGCGTTTAAGGAGTCCTGCAGCATCACGTTGTCTAACGTTCCCTGTACATCGTAGTATTCGTTCATATCTGTCGTCACATCTACGTGTCCGCAGAGCGCCACTATCAGCGGCTGTTCCGCCAGTTTCAGGTTATACAGGTCGGCATGTTTCAGGTCTGCAGTCACCGTAGCGTGCATCAGTTTGCTGTTTGTCTGTGCGCTGAGGTTTATGAGTCCTTTCAGCAGCGGGTTATTGGCGTCGATGTTCGAGCGTATCACACCGTTGTGCATCGTAGCCTTCGCCGTTATTCCGTCGAGGTTGTAATTGCCGTAGTTGAATTTGTGTATTGTGGCGGTAGCGTCGAGTTGCGTTCTTGGCGACATGATGTCTGTTCCTGCACCTTTCACGTTTGCCTCGCCGGTAAACGGTCCCAGTCCCATTCCTGGCAGGAAGTGCTGCAACTGCAGGTCGTTTGCCTTCACCACAGCATCGTAGCGCATGCTCTTAATGTCTATTCCACCGGTAATCTTCACGCTTCCCCCACCCTCTGTTGCTACGAGGTCTGTCCTGTAGCTGCTGCCGTTGACGCGTACATTACCTTTCATTCCTATGCCGTGAGGTATGCGTACTCCGTCCATCGGCACGAGGGCTGTCACGAAGTTCATATTCTCCGTCCTCGCCTCCACATCGACGTTAGCAAGCAACTTGTCCATATTATCTACGTTGGCGGCAACACCGTTGGCTTTTATTGTGAAGGCTGTAGGCAACGAGGCGTACAGACCGGTGATATCTACATGTTTCATGTTTCCTGCCATCACCGCCTTCACCGTCATCGGCTGGTTGGGATATTCGCGTTTGAACTTCTCGGGCAGGTCACCGAGGAACAGCATAATGTCCTGCTTGCCTATCTGTCCGTCGGCTTTCAGGTGCATCTCCCCGGGGTTCTTGTCGTCGAAGGTGTTAATATCCATTACGAAGTCGGCATCAAGATATGAGTTTGGAGTCCTCAGACGCATTGCCGGCAGGTATATCTTTGCGCTGTCCAGACGCACAGGACCTGTCAGTTCGCTGACCTCTATGCCGCTCTTCTCCTTGAATGCTAACTGTCTGATGTTCAGTCGCAACTCGGGGTCACAGTAGTACAGCGAGTCTATCCCCACGTTTACGTTTGTCAGCGCTATGTGGTTGACGTCGAGTCCGTCAACGGTCTTTTCGTAGTTCAGGTCGTAGTTCAGTTTGCCGTCGTTCCAGTCGAACTTCCCTACAACGTATTCTCCTTTCAACAGGTCGAAGCGTCCTCCCGTAGCCTGCGCCTTGTCCATGTATGCCTGAACCTGCATGGAGTCGCCAGGCATGTGTACGGTGACGTCGCTGCGCACCACCCTGAGGTCCTCGACGTTGATCTTCCATCGTGTCTCACTCTCTGTGGTGTCTGGCGGCACGCTGTCGCCAAGGGCCACATCGACGAGTGCTCCCATTATCTCTGCCTCGTCAAGACGCACCGTCTCTGCTCCGAGGTCTATGCCGTGACTGGCGGCATACAGTCGTTCCATGCTACCTCTTATCCTGAGGTCGGGCACTTTCTCCTTAGTATTCAGTTTTATGCTGTTCAACTCTAAGGCGTCAATCTCCACGTTTCCGCTGAATAGCGGCAGCAGTCTGACGTCCACAACGATGCTTCTTGCATCCAACACGGTGTCGGTGACGTTCTTCAGCGAGTCGTTAGGCTCTGTGGCAAGTACGCCGTCGATGCCTAAATCCAGTGGAAACACCAGTTTCACTCTCTCCACCGTGATATTCATTCCTGTCTCTTCCGATGCGTATGCAGCAACTTTCTTCACCGCCCAGTTCTGTACCGGCGGTAAATATATCAGTATTGTCAACAATATGAAGAGGAGTATCGGCGTCAGTATCGCGATACCTACCCATTTCAAGACTTTCTTCATAATTGCTTCTCTGCGAGTTTCTTAAACAGTTCGTCAGGCAGTGCTGCCTCTGCCCGTATCACTTCTTTTGTCACTGGGTGCACAAACTCTATGCTGCGTGCCAGCAGCGAGATGCTGCCGTCAGGATTGCTGCGGCGTGCCCCATACTTCAGGTCGCCCTTTATTGTACGACCTATCGTCGCCAGCTGACAACGTATCTGGTGGTGTCGTCCGGTCATAAGCTGCACTTCCACGAGGTCGTAGTTCTCGCCCTCGGCAAGCACTCTGTAGCGCAGTAGTGCGTGTTTCGAGTTGGGCACCTCGTGGTCGTAAGCATAACTCTTATTCTGCTTCTCGTTACGCACCAGCCAATTTTCAAGTTCCTTGAACTCCTCGTCTCTTTGAACTCTTTGAACTCCTTGAACTCCCTTTCCCGTTACCGCCCAATACGTCTTATGCACCTCTCCCTCCGCAAACATCTTGTTAAGACGTGTCAGCGCCTTCGATGTCCTTGCGAAGACTACGAGTCCCCATACAGGTCGATCAAGACGATGCACCACCCCCAGGAACACATTTCCCGGTTTCTGGTACTTCGTCTTGATGTACTCCTTCACCGTTTCCGATAGCGGTGTATCGCCGGTCTTGTCGCCCTGCACTATCTCACCGCTACGCTTGGAAACAATGATTATATGGTTGTCCTCGTAAACGACTTCCATATTACATATTCATGCCACCATCAACCTGAATAACCTGTCCGCTTACATAACTTGACAGGTCGCTGGCAAGGTAAACGGCAGTGTTTGCGATGTCTTCTACCTGACCGCCACGACGAAGAGGAATCTTCTTCTTCCACTCCTCGCGAACCTCGTCGGGCAGCGCTGCTGTCATTGCTGTCTCAATGAATCCGGGAGCAATAGCGTTAGCACGGATGCCCTTAGGACCCATCTCCTGAGCTATAGACTTAGCCAGAGCTATCAGACCAGCCTTCGATGCAGCGTAGTTTGCCTGTCCTGCATTACCGTGAACACCTACAACACTCGCCATATTGATGATAGAACCACCGCGCTGACGCATCATAACAGGCACGCAGGCGTGGATGAAGTTAAATGCCGACTTCAGGTTCACTGCTATCACAGCGTCCCACTGCTGCTCTGTCATGCGAAGCATCAGTCCGTCCTTCGTAATACCTGCGTTGTTCACCAGGATGTCGATGCCGCCAAACTCCTCCTTCACTGCTTTCACTACCTCCTCAGTCTGTGCGAAGTCAGCAGCGTTCGATGCGTAGCTGCGAGCCTTAACACCCTTGCCTGCAATCTCTGCCTCTGTCTCCTTATTCACCTCCAAGTCAGTAAATGCAATGTTAGCACCTTCCTCGGCAAACTTAAGCGCTATAGCCTTACCTATACCGCGTGCTGCACCAGTAATCAGCGCAGTCTTTCCAGTTAATAATCCCATATTTTTCTTTCTTTATTTATATAATGTGTTACTTAAGCTTTCCCAAAGCACCATAGACGAACTTCGCCACCAACGGCTTACTCCTCTCCGGCGTCATTCCGTTTCCTAACCTGCCGTAGATGTACGGCACCTCAAGACCCTTGATACAATAATGTGTAATGTCGGCAACGAGTTCCACATTGTCTATGTCGAACTCGCCCTCAGCCTTTCCGTCGGCATACACCTTACGGAACAGCTCTATCTCCGCCTCGTCGAAGTTCTTCCTCACCTTCTCCACCATCCATATATTACGGAAGAAGGCGGCGCGAAGGTTTCCGTTACGCATCACCGTCTCCTTGATAGAGTCAAGGTGGGTGTATATCAACTCCAGAATCTTGTCTTGCGGGGAAGTCCTCTTGGCAGCCACCTCGTCCATCTTGTCGGACAGTCGTTCCAACTCACTCTCGATGACAGCAAAATATACCTCGTCCTTACTTTTGAAATAGGTATATAGTGTACGTCGTCCCTTGCCCGATTGCTGGGCAATATCATTCATTGTTGTATTCTCCAGTCCGTTTTTTGCGAACAACTGGCGTGCAACATCTACCAGTTTCTGTCGGGTTTTTGATATTGACATTCTATTTTATTAATTATTGCACATTATGAGTATCGTGTGCAAAATTATAAGTTTTCTTTGATAATTCCAAATATTTTGGCAAAAATCTTGAAAAGAAAACATCTTGCTCACAGTCAATGAAAACAAAACTGTTAAAAA
>ODAJ012163433.1_pt1 | contig 11083 bp, 8 predicted proteins | sample 1539241 | NCBI WGS metagenome assembly ODAJ01 (sample SAMN02144231, study PRJEB22623) | gut metagenome | biome: sheep rumen | host: Ovis aries | place: New Zealand
CAAACGCCGCTTCTCCGCAGATACAGGAGGCTGTCGATTCCGGCAGGTCAAACGCCGCTTCTCCGCAGATACAGGAGGCTGTCGATTCCGACAGGCAATTCGGCCGCGCTCAGGCAGGTAAAAACGAAAAGGCGCCGGCAGGAAGAAAAACCAGAGCAGAAAAAAAGCCTTCAGAACCCCGCGGAAAGGCTTCCTCCCGGAAAGGCAGCCGGATTGGATTAAAGCCGGTCCTCTTATGCATATTGGCGGCTGTCTGCCTGTTTGCCTTTGTATTCCTCCGTTCAAATGGTACCGGCGGCGGAGAAGCCAGTGACTGGCTTGACGGCAAGCAAAGAGTAAGCTTCAGATCCAACGACGAAAGTCTGACCATCAAAAAGTCCATGCTCAATGAGATCAACCGGAATTCGAAAGTTGCCTCACTGTATTTTTACAATTGTGTCATCAGTGATGATGTTATAGCGAGGCTTGCTTCTATGAAGCGGATCAGCGATGTTACATTCTCTGATTGTACAGGTTTTTCTACCCTGTCGCCCTTATCGAAGATGACACCTTTGCGCAGTTTAACACTGGACGGGCCGATCGTCGACGCACCGGTCATCGACGGGTCTGCACTGTTTCCGACGGATATGCCCCAGCTGACAAAGTTTGATCTGGAAAGCTATTCCCTAAAAAACGGTTTTGATTTTCTGGAGCATTTTTCCGGATTAGAGGAACTTCAGATTTTCTCAGTGGATCTGGGCGGGGAATCCTGCCGTCTCCCGGAAAACCCGGCGCTTCAAACAGCCTCGATCACATACACTGATCTGTCCGGCGTAGACCTCTCTGCACTCGGCAATGAACCGAATCTTGCATTCCTGCGGCTGAATGACGATCAATTGACAAGTCTGTCATTTTTGAGGACAGCATCCGCTTTGGAAAATGTAAGCGCCGAAAACAATCTGCTGACAAGCCTGGACGGACTGCAGGATAAGGATTCTCTTTCCAATCTGTATGTTGAAAACAATCAGATCAAAGACATCTCCGCTTTGAAGACCTGTAAGAACTTACAGGACTTTTCAGCTTCCAATAATCAGATTGGGGATATCTCCCCTCTGGAAGGATGCAGCGAGCTCTACAATCTTCAGCTGGGTAATAACCAGATATCAGACATCTCTCCCCTGGAAGGATGCACGAAGCTTCAAGCACTTAATTTAAATAAAAATCAGATCCAGGATGCCGGCCCTCTTTCCAATTGTACTGAACTGATCTCCCTGAATCTGAACCGCAACAGGATCTCTGACCTTTCCTGTCTGTCGGGATGTACAAAAATCAGAGATCTCGACTTCAGGAGAAATGCTGTCAGCGACCTGGGATTCTGTGAAAATATGCTTAATCTGGCATTACTGCGGGCTTCTGAAAATCAGATCAGCAGCCTTGACGGTCTAGATAATGTTACCCAGCTCGCAGAAGTCCGGCTGGATAAAAATCAGATTTCCGATATCTCTATGCTTTCCAAAAACGCAGAGCATCTGGAGACAGCGGTACTGGATGACAATCAGATTTCTGACTTAAGTCCTTTGAAGCCATGTACAAGTCTGAAAGGACTGTCTGTCAATAATAATCAATTGACGACACTGACCGGATTGGAGGATTGCACGAAACTCAGTTTTCTCTCCGCTTCCGGCAACAAGATCAGCAATATTACACCATTAAGATCCTGCACAGAGTTGTATACGTTGGATCTGGGCGAAAACGAAATCACTAATATTGTGGAACTCTCTGCATCCACTTCATCCAAGATGGCAGTTTTGCTCCAGAATAATCACATAAGGGACATCTCACCTCTCTACGGGATGAAGGATTACGTCTATCTGTCACTTTATAATAATGAAATCACAAATATTGACGGTATGCCGGCCATGACCAGTACAGGGAACAGCAGCATCCTCTATCTGGACTGGTGGGACGGGCTGAAGCCGGAAACCCTGTCACAGACTTCCTATTATGAACCGCGTCTGGTAGATACACCGCCGGACCAACAGGTTAACTTGCAGAACGCATTTCAGGAGATACGTTTCAATGCGGGTCAATACCCGGGAGAAATACAGTTTCTGACAAAAGAAGCAGCGGATGAACAGATCGCAAAAGACCGGCAAGACGTGAGACTGAACGCAGGAATTGATCTCAAACCTGAAGAGGCGGAATAAATCTGTCAATGATTCCAAACCAGAAGTGACGGAAGTAAGACTATCATTGATTCCAGATCAGAAATGACGGAAATAAAACTATCATTGATTCCAAACCAGAAGAGACGGAAATAAAACTATCATTGATTCCAAACCAGAAGAGGCGGAATAATACAATGTTTGAAGAAACCATCTTATATCAGCACAAGGCCAGTTTTCCCCATCTGACTGTGATCAGCGGGCATGACCTGCATTCCTTTCAACTGAACGGCGAGCAGACTTTCGGCCGGATCTCACGCAGAGGGACTCCGGATCTTTGGGTTCACTCGGGTGTCGTTTCCAGAAACCATGGTGTTTTTGTCACCAATGACGCGGGCTGCCGCTATACAGACACAGGAAGCATGAACGGAACACTCTGCTGCGGCTCGATGCTCACCGCCGGGGAAGGGAAAGTGCTTTCAGACGGTGATATCCTGCGGATCCACGGAAAACAGGATCTGGATTCCGATATGGATGTTGTGATGATCTATTCAACAGCACCTGAGGAAAACAGGATCTGGAGACGCATTCCGCTCGCAGATGCCGCGGAAGTTGTCATCGGCAGAAATGAAAATCTTCGTCTTCGGGAAGGCAGTGTCTCCAGGCGGCACGCTTCGCTCTTTCGTGCCAAAAGAGGCTGGGCACTTTTGGACCACGGGAGCCTTAACGGCGTCTATCTGAACGGAGCCCGCATTGAAGAACCGGTATATCTGCAAAAAAATGATGTGATCAGAATTGCAGATTATTACTTTGTGTTCCTGGAAAGTGAACTGCTCTGCTATATGGATGCAGAAAACCCTGTACAGCCCAAGGCCGCTCCCGCCCCGGCTGTTCCTGAGGCCAGACCCGTCAATGAGAAAGGGCAGGAACCGGTACAGCCCAAGGCCGCTCCCGCTCCGGCTGTTCCTGAGGACAGACCCGTCAATGAGGAAGGGCAGGAACCGGTACAGCCCAAGGCCGCTCCCGCTCCGGCTGTTCCTGAGGACAGACCCGTCAATGAGGAAGGGCTCTCTGTCTGGATTGAGGAGCGCAATGTCTGGCAGCGCGCAAAAAAGAAAACTCTCCTGCGGGACATCCGGCTCAATATTTCATCCGGGAGCATGGTACTGATTCTCGGCGGATCCGGTGCCGGAAAGACCACCTTCATGAACGCGGTCATGGGTTATGAACCTGCCGAAGGCCAAATCCGCTATAAAGGGACAGATATCTACAAGGAATACGAACAGATGAAATATGAGATCGGTTATGTTCCTCAGGAAGATCTGCTCCGAAAGAACGATTCCGTCTACGACACACTGCTCAACGCAGCCAGGATGCGGCTGCCTGTCATGAAAAAGGAAGAATACGAACAGCATGTCGAAGAAACCCTGCACCTGCTGGGTTTGGAGCGCCTGCGGGATTCTCTTGTCGTCAAGCTGAGCGGCGGACAGAGAAAACGCCTCAGCATTGCTGTGGAATATGTCGGAAACCCCTCTCTGTTTTTCCTGGATGAGCCTGACTCCGGCCTGGACGGAACCATGGCCCGGCAGTTGTGGGAAAATCTGCGCGCCATTGCGGATCAGGGCAAGATCGTTATGGTCATCTCCCACAGCCCGGACCGCGCTTTTAAACTGTTTGACAAGATCATCGTTCTGGCAAAGGACGATCAGGAAGAGGGGCGCCTGGTCTATTACGGCTCTCCCCGGGACGCCTGTACCTTTTTTGAAGTCGAAAGTCTGGAAGAAATCGTACAGAGGATCAATTACCCGGAAGAAGGCGGAGCAGGACTGGCAGAACATTATATCCGAAAATACGAAGAAAGCGTTCAGGAAGACCCGACATAAGACCGGGCTCAGCCGTTTGCTATACATTTTGCTCGAACATTTTTCCAATCACAGGCATGCCGTCTTTGCAGCAAACTCAGAAGGAGCGTATTGAAATGACAGAACAAAGAATCTCGGGCCGTGGACAGATTGCGATTTATCTGGGCAAATGCTTCCGCTTGTTTCAAAATGAAAAACAGTGGAAAAACTTCCTGTCTTCCTTCATTATCATTACAATTATTTCCCTGGTAACAGGTCCGGAAATGTTCAGCTCATACGAAGCTACCAATAAAGGAGCATTCGCCATCATCTCCGCCTGTATCTGGTCAGGACTTTTTAATTCAATACAGTCGATCTGCCGGGAAAGAGCGATTATCAAGAGAGAATACAGAACCGGTCTTCGTATCTCCTCCTATATCCTGGCCCATGTGCTCTATGAAATGTTTCTCTGCGCGGGAGAAGCTCTGATCGTGCTGATCGTTGTCTGTGTTTCCAACCACTCTCATCTGCCTCCGCACGGAGTTGTGCTGCCGATGTTTATTGAACTGTATCTGACAGTATTCCTGACCACTCTGTGCGCGGATATGATGGCAATGCTGGTCTCATGTATCGTCAAAAATGAGACATCTGCCATGATGATCATGCCCTTTATTCTGGTGATACAGCTGGTGATGTCAGGGGTCGTTTTTGAACTCAGCGGAATAACCGAGATAATCTCCTATTTAACCGCCAGCCGCTGGGGTGTGGAGGCGATCAATACCATTGCGCGAACATCTTCCACCATCGATCTCCAGGCAAGATGGGTCGCCAACGCCGGCGATAACTGCGCAGCCATTCTGACAAAGGACTGGCTGCTGCTCCTTGTATTCAGCCTGGTCTATATCATACTGGCAATAATCATGCTGAGTTTTGTTGATAAGGATGAGCGGTAAATCCTGTCAACATACTAGGGGACGGTCCTTTTGTATCTGTCCCCTTGTATTGTTTCATGAATCAGGGGGACAGATACAAAAGGACCGTCCCCAAAGTCTGCCCACAAAAGGACCGTCCCCAAAGTCTGCCCCAAGTCTGGATAATCTGCAAAATAATCCGCACCGTCATTTGGAAGCTCAATGTTCCAAATGACGGTGCGGAAACTATGTCATAAGCAGAATGGCATGAAGAGAACATGTATAGGACGGGACAAAGGGCAGAACAAAGGGCAGGACAAAGGAGGCGGAAAAACTCCAAGTACATTCATAACACGGTCTTTTTCTGGTATTATGAAAAGAGGATTCATCTGTGTGTGAGTTCCGGATCTGCTTTCAGTTTAGGAAAAAGGAGGTAGGATTACATGGGATTTCGATGTGCAAATTGTGGAGGAAATATTCTGTTTGACGTCGATTCTCAGTCGATGAAGTGCCAGCACTGCGGCACTATGATCCCTCCGGATCAGTTCGATGTGAGAAACACAAGTACAGAAGAACGGGTCGACGGCGCCTTTTCCACCGGCGAAAGTTTTTCCGAGACAGCCTCCGTCTCCGGAACAGATTCCGGCAACGGTTCTGCCGGGACTTCTCTGTCTCTTTTCACCTGCAGCAGCTGCGGTGCGGAGCTGCAGGGAACTGAGGATTCCCGGGTCGGCTTCTGCCCCTATTGCGGGGGACAGAGCCTCCTCAAAACACCGGCAGGCAGCAGGGACCTGCCCGAGCGGCTGATCCCTTTTCAGGTCTCCAGAGACCGCTGCCGCGACCTCTTTCAGAAGCATACAAAAAAGGTGCGTTACCTTCCGAAAGAAATGCGGGACGCCTCCCATCTGCAGAATTTCACCGGGATCTACATGCCCTATTACGAATACGATGTGGAGATGGGCGCCTCCTCCATCACGGGCACAAAGGTCGTGGAGAGCACCTCCAGATATGACCGAATCAACACCTACCGGATCGACGCATCGGTGAACGGCCAGTACTGCGGCGTTCCCTACGATGCAAGCCGATATTATGACGATGAGATCGCTGCCCGTGTCCTGCCTTTCGACATGAAAAAAGAACGTCCCTTCCTGCCCGCCTTCCTGTCAGGCTTCTATGCAGATGCCTCCACCGTGCCGGCGCAGACCTACTACCGGGACGCCGAAAAGACCGCTTCAGACGATATCGTGGCCGAGGTTGCACAGCTCGTAAAGAAGCAGGACGGAATTAATGTAGAGAAAAAAACCTCCCGTGTAGAAGCCCGCACCACGAGCCACCACAGCACCTTGTTCCCGCTCTGGTTCCTGACCTGGCGCAAAAATAACCGTGTCGTCTATGCTGTCGTCAACGGAGAATCCGGCAAGGTCGTCTCCGACCTCCCGGTCGACATGAAGGCGTTCGCCCTCGGGTGCACAGGCTTCACCGCGATCCTGTTTCTCATCCTGGAGCTGCTCTTTCAACCGACGCCCCTCATCACTTCCCTGGTGAGCCTGGTCGTCGGGATCCTGATGGCTGCCTCCATCAGAAACAGCACCAGACAGATCTTTGAAAAAGAAACACACGCAAATGACAAGGGATGGACTATAAAAAAAGATCCGGTGATCACAGAAAAAGGATCCGTCACCAAAAAGCCGGACAAAAACGTCTCTGACTTTATCGGGAAGCATCTCACCACCTTCCTTTTTGCAGCAGTGATTCTGGTCTCTGTCTTTTTTAACACAGATGCGATAGGCATGCCTTTCGTCGCCCGGCTCATTGCAGTCGGGGCGGTCCTGTTTCTGGCGAACAGTCTGTGGAAAATTCTGGGATGGCAGAGATCCATATCACATCGGCAGCCGACTGCCGCGATCCTGCTGGTCACGGCAGCAGTCATCCTTAACACCGCGATCGTCTTTATTTCTCCGGTCAATGACGCCTGGTACTATATGGGTGATGCCGTGTGCATCCTGATCCTGATCATCGCCAGCACCATCATGCTGCAGATCTACAACATCAGTACGACCAGGCCCCTGCCGAAACTCTTTGACAGAAAGGAGGTGCAGTGACGTGACAAAAAAGGCAAAAACACCGGATAAGCTTAAAATGCAGAGCAGAAAAAAGACAGCCGCCTCCACTTTCACTTTGATCAGAAACAGCCTCCTGCTGCTCATGGGGATCCTGTTCCTGAGCACCTTACTGAAGCCTGTCAGCGCCCTGGCCGCAGACAGACTGGTCGTGGAGGACAATGCAGACCTTCTGAGCCCGGAAGAAGAAGCCCGGCTTATCGACGACTATTCCGCTATCACGGAATATATGGATGCCGCCTTTATCACGATGGATGTACCTTCCGTAGGAACCGCAGCTTATGCGGAAGAATACGCCATCGCCCACTACGGCAACAGCCCTGCGGTCATCTTTATCATTGACATGTATGACCGCCAGCTCTATATCTACACAAACGGGTCGGCTCTGAAGACGATCACCCGGGCAGATTCCCGGGCGATCACGGACAACATCTACAAGAGCGCTTCCAAGGGAAACTACTACGAATGCGCAGACCTGGCCTTCAGCCAGATCCTGGGCAAATGCAGAGGCGAGCGCCTTGCCCGGCCAGTCAAGCATATTACCAACGCCCTGATCGCGGTCCTGTGCGGGATCCTGCTCAACTACTGCTTCACAGTATATTCCCGCATTCCCAGCGTCGACCGCCGCACGACGGGAAATGTGAATGTCAGTGTTTCCCGACAGATGGCCAATATGCCCGGAATCTCCCTTGCCCTGCCCATCGTCCTTAGCAGTGTCAAGCGCTACAAGAGCCGCAGTTCAGGAGGCGGCGGACATGGCGGCGGTGGCGGACACTCCGGCGGCGGTGGCGGACACGGGTTCTGATCGCGCTGCCGCTCTGACGAGCGGCATGGTCGGAAAGAGCGAAAAAAGCTTCACCGCTTCTGCATCACTTTGTGAGCAGAAGCGATGGAGCTTTTTATTTGTGCACAAACACGCTGCAAACTGTGTTGTAAGTCATGATTGCGAAGTGTACATGGGGACAGATACAAAAGGACCGTCCCTAGGTTTTCTCCCGCAGTTTAAATCGATTTCTCTCAAACTCCAGAAGTCCTTCGTCACGCATCTTACACAGTTCATTCGACATAGCGCTCCTGTCGACAGACAGATAATCCGCAAGCTGCTGCCGGTTAAACGGGATCGTGATGTAAGGACTGTTCTCCTTCTTCGCCTCTTCAGAGAGATAAGAGATCAGTTTTTCCCGCGTTGTGCGCCTTGACATATAATCCAGCTTTTGCACAAGGCTTCTGTTCTTTTCCGAAATTGCAAAAAACAGATTCTGTACGACAATCGTGTGAAAACGACATGCCGATGAACAGGTCGTGATAACGCGTTTCGCATCAAAGAAAAATACTGAGCTGTCCTCCAAAGCAAGGACATCATTCAGGAGGGTACCGCTTTCCGGCGCCACATATGCTTCACCGAATATCTCTCCGACTCCGATATGCCGCAGAATACTGCGGTTGCCCCAGTAATCATCTCTCTGAATGTGGAGACTTCCTTCCGCAAGGACAAGAATCTCATTGAGATGCTCACCTTGCCGCAGCACATATTCACCCTTTTTGAATGTGTGAAGTCTTGCTCCGAGGCAGGAAAGCATGGCAGTAATCTCATCCTCCCCTACACCGGCGAACAGCTTTGTCCTCTTCAGCACAGGAACAAACTCTTTCATATAAAGCCCTTTCTGTTGTAAATGAAAGTACCGCTTCAATGATCTGGACATCGGCACGATCGGCGGACTGCCCCGCATCATGGATATGGGTCAGTGCAACGACGCATACAGCGCGATCCGCGTAGCAGTCGCTCTCGCTGAGGCCTTTGGCTGCGGCGTCAATGATCTCCCGCTCTCCATCATTCACTTATCTCCGCAGATTTGACAGTTCCTCTTTTGCACAGTTTCTGAAGAGGAACTGTGCGGAGAAGAAAACGTAACCGTCTGCTCCCTTTTCCTTAATCTCATCGAGCTGTTCTGCCAGGTTAGTGTCCTTCCACGTCCATCCGGGATCATTGGAATTCCCGGTTTTCTGTGTTTTGTACAGAGCCAGACCGACATAAAACTTCGCCTTATTTTTTCTTTTCTCCAGGAAGATATTCAGGCGGTCTGTGAACATGGTCGTACTGCCGTCATCACCCCACTGGTCGGTCCAGTAGATCTGAGGAATGATGTAGTCAATATATCCGTCTTCCGAGAGCCAGGTATCAATGTCCGCGCCGGAATTCATGTCATTGTCATAGTTTCCCGCCGGGCTGATTCCGAAGGTGCTGCCGGCTTCGGAGACAGTCCTGTAGATCTCCCGGACCATACTGTTGACGTTATTTCTCTTTTCAGCGGCCGTCACAACTTTATAGTCCCCCTCGGCCGGACCTTCCTCCTCTGATCCGACGATGGCGTATTTGTCATCCGGGGAATCCATCCTGTAATATCCTTTGGCCGCATGGTAAAAATAATCATCCAGATGGATCCCGTCAATTTTTTCCCCGCTGCTCTCAAATGCCAGCAATTCTCTGACGGCGGTCAGGACGCGATCTGTGCTGGCCTCATCTCCCGGATCATAATAATAATCCAGGCTGACACGGTAAGGATTCAGCCAGGCATGGACTTCCATCCCGTATTTATGCGCTTCCTCCAGAAAGACTCCGAATGGGTCGTAATCCTCATAGGCTTCCCACGCAGTCAGGCTCTCGTCTCCTCCGATGTATTTGGAGGCCTTGAAAGTCCGGCTCCGCCAGAACGCATCATCAAACGCCCTCGCATGGAGAAATACTGTATTGATTCCGTATTTTTGAGCTTCGGTCAGGAATCTGTCCGTGTTCTCACGGTAGGCTTCCTCATCGTCAAACACGGACAGACCGAGTGCGGCATACTCCTTGTAACAGAGCCAGATCCCGCGCATCTGCGTATCCTCCTGACCGCTGCTGCGGCCGGCATCACTGCTTTCTGCCGCATAAGCTGCTGTCCGGACGGATAAAAGCATTCCTGCTGTAAAAACCATTGCAAGCAGGATCGCCAAAACTTTTTTATGCTTTATTATTCCTGAAAACATTCTTCCTCCTACATAACGGATTACGTCCGCCCTTTACCTGTTGATAAAAAATCTCAATACTATCCGCTTCTACCCGGCACAGATTTCAGTGTTCCAAAAAAAGTCCTTTCCGTTGTAAATACAACCGAACTGTTTGATTCATAATATTATTATCTAGGCATAGAATCAAGGACAAAATAAAAAGACCCAAAGGAGGAGCCCATAAAATGATTCGGAAAATAATAAAGATTGATGAAGAAAAGTGCAATGGATGCGGACTGTGTGCCAGCGCCTGCCATGAAGGCGCCATTGATATCATAAACGGAAAAGCGAAACTGGTCAGGGAAAACTTCTGCGACGGTTTTGGCGACTGCCTGCCGGGATGTCCTACCGGTGCCATCACTTTTGAGGAGCGCGAAGCACCGGCATATGATGAGGCTGCGGTAAAGGCAGCGCAAGTCAAAGCGGCATTTGCAGAGGGAGGAAAAACCATGTCCATAGAAGAAATCATGCAGATTGAGGATGAAACAAAACGCAAGGGTGCAATGATGGCTCATCTGGCAGCAGGTGGACAACACCCTGCCGGTGGCTGCCCCGGCTCCCGTATGATGCAGTTCAACCGAACGGAGGAAGCAGTTCAGGCAGATGCCCCCAATCATGCCGCCAATTTGGGATCTCGTCCTGTCTCGCGTCTGAACCAGTGGCCCTGCCAGATCAAGCTGATACCGACACAGGCTCCCTTCTTTGAAGGCGCAAAGCTTCTGATCGCAGCGGACTGTACAGCCTTCGCATATGCCAATATGCATGAGGAATTCATGAAAGGCAAGATCACACTCATCGGCTGCCCGAAGCTGGATGATGTGGATTACTCGGAGAAACTGACTGCGATCATCCGGGACAACGATATCAAGAGCGTGACGATCGTACGAATGGAAGTGCCCTGCTGCGGCGGACTGCAAAGGGCGGCAGAGAACGCTCTCAAGGCAAGCGGGAAATTCATCCCCTGGCAGGTCGTAACGATCAGCCGGGATGGGCGAATTTTAGATTAAAAGTAAGGAGGTACA
>ODAJ012159404.1_pt1 | contig 11078 bp, 7 predicted proteins | sample 1539241 | NCBI WGS metagenome assembly ODAJ01 (sample SAMN02144231, study PRJEB22623) | gut metagenome | biome: sheep rumen | host: Ovis aries | place: New Zealand
AAAGCTTACATAGCCTTTTTTCTGCATTTTATTTATCCTTTCGTTTTGGTATTTAATTTATAAAATCTCAAAATCCGCGTCAGCATTTCGTTTTTTAAAATCCGTATGGTGGGTATCCCTAGAGGGGGGACCATAGGATTTTAAAAAATGATGTGCGGTTAAACAGGATTTTGAGATTACATTGATTTTAATAAAATCTAGATGAAAAGCTTCCTGAACCTATATTTCCAGATGATGGATTATAAAGATTGAAACTATCATTTTTGATTTCTTCTTTATATAATTCTTGATATAATTTGTAAATATTAATAAATATGCCGTCTTTGTAGATATTTGGGAAATCAGAAATATCTTTTTCTATAAGTTCATTAGTTTTTACATTTCTAAAATACACTTTGCTTATTTTGTTAAATAAAATTTTATCATTTGGAGCATCTAATTCATTTGAAGAAGATATATAAAAATATGGTGTCTTTAGTTCTTCAATTGGGCCATTTTTTTCGATATCATAATCTGGTATATAACTATAATTAACAGGAATAGGACGTCTACCAAGCTCGACTTTATATTCTGAATTACTATCATCCACATGCAAATACCAACTATTTGCAAAATCATCTATATCAATTTCAAAAGTATAGTTTAATGTTTCATTATAAATGATTAAAACTGGTTTTGTTATTTCAAAGAAATATTCTCCATATTGATTTTTTAATTTTTCCCTGTCTTCATCTGAAATTTCCCAATAAACAAAAAGATTTTTAGGAGTTTGTGCCAAAATTTTAACCACTGTTTGATTATATCTAAAAGGCAAATCATAGTATTCTGCCGAAAACTTTTTATCACTAAGTACAGAAACTTTTTTTGATGTAGTTGCTTTTTTAGCAGTAGTTGATTTTGAACTTTTTTTAGTTGTTTTTGTTTTGGAAGTAGAAGCCTTTTTAGCAGTTGCTGTTTTGGAAGTAGAAGCCTTTTTTGTAGTTTCCGATTTAGCCTTAGAAGCTTTCTTAGCAGTTGTATTTTTAGCTGTAGAAGTTTTTTTAGCAGATGCAGGTTTAGTTGTTGAAGATTTTTTAGAAGTTGAAGCCTTTGATGTAGTAGACTTTTTAGCAGTTGCTGGTTTAGTTGTTGAAGCATTTTTAGAAGTTGATGCCTTTGAAGAGGCAGACTTTTTTGCTGTTGCAGATTTAGCTTCAGAAGCGTTTTTACTATTTTTTGTTTTAGAAGTAGTAGCCTTTTTAGAAGAAGATGATTTAGAACTAGATGCCTTTTTAGATGTTGTTGATTTAGATGAAGAAGCTTTCTTTGCTGTTGTAGATTTTTTTGAATCATCTTTCTTTAAAGTTATGTTTTTGGTTAATACTTCTTTTATTGCATTTGCTATTTTAACTATTTCATTTTCACCAGTTTCTTTAGTTTTTCTTGGCATATTTTTATCCTCCTGTATAGTGTATAAAATATTTCTATTATATAGTATACTAAAAAAAAAATTAATTCAAGGATTTTTTATAAAAATAATTATTTTTTTCAATTTGGAATCGGGTCCTTTTTTTTACATTTAAATTTAGGACCCGGTCCTTTTTTAAAAATTAATACTTGCAAAAATTAAAAAAAATATATATAATACATTTGTAAAAAAATAAAGGAGAAGTATAAGAATGTTAGATAGAACAACTAAATATAATAATCTAAAAGAAATGTTAAATCAAACAAAAGAAAAGTTTGGTGAAAAAACGGCTTTTTATCTTGATGGAGATAAAATAGAAAATTCAAGAAAAGTTAGCTACAATGATTTTATATTAGATATAAATAGTTTAGGAACAGCTATGATAGAAATGGGACTAAAAGGAAAAAGAATAGCTGTTATTTCTGAAAATAGATATGAATGGGAAGTGGCTTATTTAGCTATATGCTGTGGAACAGGTATTGTGGTTCCATTAGATAAGGCACTTCAAATTGATGAAATAGAAAGTTTAATTATAAGGTCTGAAGCAGAAGCTATATTTTATTCGAGTAAATATGATGAATTTATGAACAAAATTCAAAAAAATGGAGATTCAAAATTAAAGTATTTTATTTCTATGGATTTAGAAAAAAATGATTTTAACAAATTTTCACAAAAAGAAATTACTCAAAAAGGAAAAGAGCTATTAGAAAAAGGAAGTACAGATTTTATAAATGCAGAAATAAATAATGAAGAAATGAATATAATGCTATTTACTTCAGGAACAACTAGTAAATCAAAATCAGTAATGCTTTCACACAAGAATCTATGTACTAATATGATAGATATTAGATCAAGTTTTGAAGTTGATGATACTGATATATTCCTATCATTTTTACCATTGCATCATACTTTTGAATGTACTGTAGGCTTTTTATATCCGATTTCTGTGGGTAGTACAATTGTATTTTCAAAAGGAGTAAGACATATTGCTGCTGAAATGAAAAATTTTGAAATTACAGCAATGATTAGTGTTCCTGCATTGATAGAAAAAATGTATGATAAAATAATGAAATCTATTGAAGAAAAAGGAAAGCTATCTTCTGTAAAAACAGGAATAAAGTTAAGTAATGCTTTATTAAAAGTTGGAATAGATATAAAGAAAAAATTATTCAAAGAAATATATCAAAATCTTGGTGGACACCTTAGAATTCTTGTTGTTGGAGGAGCACCATTATCTCCTGAAAAGGAAAAGGGATTTTGGGATTTAGGGTTTAATGTGTTACAAGGATATGGATTAACAGAAACTTCACCAGTAATTGCTGCAGAACTTACAAAGCAAAAAAGAATCGGTTCAATAGGTAAAAAAATGCCAAGTGTAGATGTTAAAATAGAAAATCCAGATGAAGCTGGAGTTGGAGAACTTCTTGTAAAAGGCGATTCAGTTATGCTAGGTTATTATGAAAATGAAGAAGCTAATGGAGAAGTATTTGATAATAATGGTTGGTTCCATACAGGAGATTTAGCAAGAATAGATAAAGATGGATACATATTTATTTCAGGAAGAAAAAAATTTGTTATAGTATTAAAAAATGGAAAAAATGTATATCCAGAAGAAATAGAAAGTTTAATTGATAGGTCTAATTTGATAAAAGAATCAATGGTATATGGAATGCCAGATGATGATGGTGATGTTACAATTGGAGTTAAAGTTGTATATGATAAAGAATACATACAAAATGAATTAGGCAACATTACGGAAGAAGAGATAAGAGAAAAAATATGGAGCTGGGTTAAAGAAGTTAATAAAACACTGCCTAAATATAAATACGTAAAAAGCCTAATACTTACGGATGAAGAGCTTACAAAGACAACAACATTAAAAATTAAAAGAAATATAGAAATGGAAAAGATTTTGAAAAAATAAAAATTTTGTAATATTTTTGTAATATTTATGTAACAAAATTGTAAAGAAATTGTTAAATAAATTATCTTGTAGTTTTTTGTTGCTTGTTGTATAATAAAAATGATTTATGTAAAAATAAAGTATCATTTTTAATAATAACAAAGGAGGGAAGTTTACAATGTCTAAGTCTGGCATAGTAAATGTGAGAATGGTTATCACAGAGGAAAAGATAATATCAAATATAGATAAAATTCAAAAATTAATAAATCCAAATAATAAAAAACAAATTGTTCAACTAGAAGAGGATACATATTTTAAGGATTTAATTGAATCCGTAAAATCATATATAACTGAATATCCTAAAAAGAAGAATTTTCCTAATAGTGTTTATGAAGCAGCTTATGGTTTAGTAGAAACATCTATTAAACAATTTGAAGATAACACTAAAAAAGTTGAAAATTTAATTAAACAAAGGGAACAAAATATTATACTTGCTGGAGAATTAAACGAGCTTATTAATGCTGTTAATGAAAAACAAGAAGGCTGGAAGGAAAAAGTTGAAGAGGCATCTGCAAGATTTCCAGAAGATGTTATAGAAAATCTAGGGGTAGTTGGAAGATGCAAAGGAAAAACATCTCAAAGATATCAAGATGCTATGAAAATTCTTAAAGCTAGAGTTAATAATCTCGAATCAAATTTACATATTGAAATAGATATGGAAAGATTAGAAGATAGTTCAAAAGCTTTAAGCTTTATTGGAATTGAAATTTCAGATGCGCTTAAATTAATACCAACTCCAGAAACACAAGTTGAAAAAACAGAAGTACAAGAAGAACAAAGTGTAAATGTTGAGCAAATTTCTACAGCAGAAGTAAATACTAAGAAAGCTAAAAAACAAGAAAATACTTTATCAGAAAATATTCAAACAGCAGAAAACATTTCTCCAGTAGCTGATGAAACTCAAGAAATTGCTGATTATCAAGAAGCTACTACATTCAAGACTAAAACTTCATTATGGCAAAAGATTAAAAATAGCAAGATAGTTAGAGCAGCTACATATGTATTTAGAATCAGAATTAGAATTGAGCTTCCAAGTAATGCACTTCCAGAAGGAAGAGGAGAAAATCAAGTATAAGATATAATATATTTAATTAATTTTATTAAATTACTTGACAAATTAAAAAAAAATGATATAATCTATAATGCGTTAAGGAAATATGCAGGTGTAGTTCAATGGTAGAACCCTAGCCTTCCAAGCTAGCTACGTGGGTTCGATTCCCACTACCTGCTCCATAATGCGTTTCCATATAGAGGAAGCGTTTTTTTATATGTTATAAGATAATGGTTTATGAGAAAGGATATTTATATATTGCTATTTTTTCTAATGAAAACCATTATCTAGTAATAGTAGTAAAAAAATTTTTCTAAATTACTTGCATTTACATATAAAAAGTGATATTATATATAACAATATAAATATTTAAAAACTATAATTAAGGACAAGATAAATAATGTAATATCTTTTAGAGAGCTCTATATTAGCTGAAATTAGAGTAAGTAAATATTATTTATTATCACCTTATATGTTGCAAAACTGAACTTAAGTAGTTACTTAACATTAAGTTTTGTCGTAAGCTATGCGTTAAATGCAAATTAAGAGAGTAATTAAAGATAAAAATTACTAATTTAGGTGGTACCGCGGAATAGATAGATAAGCAAGTCATTTCGTCCTAAAACAAGGACATGACTTGCTTTTTATATTACTTATTTAATTAAAAGATTTTTTACCGTATCAAGCATTTCGTTTTTTAAAATCCGTATGGTGGGTATCCCTAAAGGGGGTACCATAGGATTTTAAAAAATGATGTGCGGTTAAACAGGTAAAAAATTCTCAAATGAATAAAATATAAGTAATAAGAGAAAGGAGCTTTTATGTATAAAAAAGTAGAACTACCAGAAGGTTATGTTGGTATGGAAAAAAATGTTGGTAACCTTTGGAAAGAAAAAAACATTATAAAGAAAAACTTTGATATGAACAAAGGAAAAAAGTATTTTGTATTTTATGATGGACCACCTACAGCAAATGGTATGCCACATGTAGGTCATATTGAAACAAGAGTTATGAAAGATATAATTCCAAGATACAAAGTAATGAAAGGATATTATGTTCCAAGAAAAGCAGGATGGGATACACATGGACTCCCTGTTGAACTTGAAATAGAAAAAAAACTAGGTATTTCTGGAAAAGAACAAATAGAAGAATATGGTGTAGAGAAATTTGTTAAAGAATGTAAAGAAAGTGTTTTCAAATATGTAGGCGAATGGGAAAAAATGACTAATAAAGTTGGATTTTGGGTTGACATGGAAAATCCATATGTTACATACCATAATGACTATATAGAATCAGTTTGGTGGGCTTTAAAAGAACTATGGAAAAAAGGATTACTATATGAAGGACATAAAGTTATGCCATATTGCCCAAGATGCGGTACAGCACTTTCATCACATGAAGTTGCTCAAGGATATAAAGATGTTAAAGACTTAACATGTATTGCAAAATTTAAAGTTTTAGACAAAGAAAATACATATATTTTAGCTTGGACAACAACACCTTGGACACTTCCATCAAATTTAGCATTATGTGTTAATAAATCATATACATATGCAGAATTTAAAGTTAATATTGGAACAGAAGAAGAACCAAAACTTGAAAATTATATTCTAGCAAAAGATTTAGCACCAACAGTTTTAAAAGATAAACAATATGAATTAGTAAAAGAATTTAAAGGTGAAGAATTACTTGGAACTAAATATGAGCAATTAATGCCTTTCTGCAAACCAGAAGGAAAAGCTTTTGTTGTACTTCATGGAGATTATGTAACACTAGAAGATGGTACAGGAATAGTTCACTTAGCACCAGCTTATGGTGAAGATGATAGCTTAGTTTGTAAACAAAATGATATTGCGTTTGTAAATTTAGTTGATAAATCTGGAAAGTTTGTACCAGAAGTAGAGCCATGGGCAGGTAGGTTTGTTAGAGATTGTAATGAAGATATTTGTAAATGGCTAGCTGATAATAACAAATTATTTAGCAAGGAAAAACACTTACACTCATATCCACATTGCTGGAGATGTGATACACCACTTCTTTATTATCCAAAAGAGAGTTGGTTTGTAAAAATGTCAGCACTTCGAAATGAGCTTGTAGATAATAATAACAAAGTTGGATGGTATCCAGATACAATTCGTACAGGTAGATTTGGAAAATTCTTAGAAAATGTTATAGATTGGGGAATTTCAAGAGACAGATATTGGGGAACACCATTACCAGTATGGAAATGTGAATGTGGAAATTTAGAATGTATTGGTTCAATTGAAGAATTAAAAGAAAAAGCAGTAGATTGTCCAGAAGAAATAGAATTACATAAACCATATATAGATAATGTCCACTTAAAATGTTCAAAATGTGGAAAAGAGATGACAAGATTTAAAGAAGTTATAGATTGTTGGTTTGACTCTGGTTCTATGCCTTATGCACAGCTTCACTATCCATTTGAGAATAAAGAAGAATTTGAAAAACAGTTCCCAGCTGGATTTATATCAGAAGCGGTTGATCAAACTAGAGGATGGTTCTATACTTTAACAGCTTTAGGAACAGCTCTATTTGGAAGAACACCATTCGAAAACTGTATAGTTTTGGGTCATGTACTAGATGAAAAAGGTCAAAAAATGTCTAAATCTAAGAAAAATGGAGTTGATCCACTTGTCTTGTTAGACACTGTTGGAGCAGATGCTACACGTTGGCATTTCTATACAGCTGCAGCACCTTGGCTTCCAAAACGTCTTGGAATTAAGAGTGTTCAAGAGACTCAAAGAGGATTTTTAGCAACACTTTGGAATGTATATTCTTTCTATGTTTTATATGCAGAAATAGATCAATTTAATCCATTAAATTATAAAAATTTCGTATCAGATAATATAATGGATAAATGGATTATTTCAAAATTAAATACATTAATTAAAGAAGTTGATGAAAAAATTGATAAATATGATATTACGAATGCAGCAATACAAATTGGTGAGTTCACAGACAGTTTATCAAATTGGTATGTAAGAAGAAACAGAGAAAGATTCTGGGGGACTTCTCTTACTGATGATAAAATAGGAGCTTATGTAACATTATATGAAGTATTAGTTAAATTAATAAAAGTTTCAGCACCATTTGTACCATTTATGACAGAGGAAATATATCAAAATTTAGTAGTTAACTTAGATAAAAATGCGGAAGAAAGTGTTCATTTATGTTTATGGCCAGAATATGATGAATCAAAGGTTGATAAAAAACTAGAGCAAGAAATGGATTTAGCATATTTGATAGTTAAACTTGGAAGAAGCGCAAGAAATTCAGTAAATATTAAAAATAGACAACCACTTTCTGAAATGCGTATATCTGTAAAAGATTTACCAGAATACTATTCAGATATTGTAAAAGATGAACTAAATGTAAAGAAAGTTGAATTTGGTGCAGATATGAAAGAATATGTATCTTTTGAAATTAAACCAAATTTACCAGTTCTTGGACGTGAATATGGAAAACTAATTCCAAAAATCAAGGAAAAAATTGCTGAATTTAATCAAATGGAATTAGCAGTAAAAGTTCAAGGTGGCGGAATAGAGTATATAGAAATTGATGAAGAACAAATTGCACTTTCTGAAGAAAATCTTTTAGTTACAATGCAAGGAAAAGAAGGTTTTGCTTTTGCCGGAAATGGAGAAATAGGTGTTGTAATAGAAACAGAAATTACTCCAGAGCTAAAAGAAGAAGGATATTTAAGAGAAATATTATCTAAAGTTCAAAATATGAGAAAAGATAGTGGATTTGAAGTAATGGATAATATTAATCTATATGTTTCTGGAAACGAAATGCTTGAAAATGTAGTTGAAAAATTTGAAGACACAATTAAACATGATACACTTGCTAAAAATGTGTACTATAATGAATCAAACAAGGAATATCAAGATGTTTCAATAAATGGAGAAAACTTGAAATTGTTTGTGGAAGTGGTATAAAAAAATGAACTAAAACACTTGACAAAATATAGATAGTTATGCTATTATATATTTTGTCATTTGTTTTATATGCGGATGTGGCGGAACTGGTAGACGCGCTGGTCTTAGGAACCAGTGCCTGTGCGTGGGGGTTCGAGTCCCTTCATCCGCACCAACGATGTATCTGTTTGAACTAACAGATAGATTAAAAATCATTCAAGTAATTGGATGATTTTTTTATTTTTGCTTTAGCGTGTCGAGCCAAAAGCGAGATAAAAAACCGCTCGCTATGCGAGTGTTGTTTTAAAAACTTATAGCAAAAGATATCAAACTTAATGATATAATGTTAGTGTTCAAGCCAACAAAATATCAGAAAGGAGTGATATCTTTGAGTAATACTTTATCACACACAAAATGGAATTGCAAATATCACATTGTATTTATACCAAAATATAGAAGAAAGGTAATATATCATAAATTAAGGGCAGATATAAGAGGCTATATACAAGATTTATGCAGATGGAAAGGAGTAGAAATAGTTGAAGGACACCTAATGGCAGATTATGTACATCTTTTGTTATCAATACCACCGAAAATAAATATATCAAGTTTTATGGGATATTTATAGGATTAAATGAAGCAACTATTAGAAAATACATACTAGATCAAGAAAAGGAAGAAGTACTAGAGGATAAATTAACTAAAAAGGAACGCTATAACCTTTTTAAGAGTTTGCTACAATAGTAAATGAATAAAGGCTTGAACGAAGTGAAAACCAGAACATTTAAGTGCTGCAATATTATATGCCCTTATAGGGCATGTAAAAACCACCTGTTTTACGGGGGATTTTATTACGTCAATTGAAATTGTAAATGCAATTATGAAAAAGTTATTGCAAGAGTTAGACTAAATGCAAGTTTTAGCCAAAATTTTGATGTAAAATATTGAATTTATCAAGATTTTGGTGTAAAATTAAAGTGTATTCCAATAAAAATTTGCATGCTTAATAAACAAAATCGCATTTTAAAAAATTTGTGAAAGAGTAAATGCAATTTTGCTATTTCCTATATATTAAGTTAGTGTAAATACTGTTGGATATGTATATAAAGGTTTAATTATTTAAGAAGAGATGGTGTTAATGTAACATCATCTTTTCGTATCTTTTGTATATTTAGTTTTTTAGCTGTTTCTTTTCCATAGAGGAAAGTGAATACTTCATATGGTGTTTTTCCTCCTAGCATTGCACGTGGTGTGGAATTTAAATGAGAAAACATTAAGTTTAATTTTTCTTGAGTTAAAAAATCTAAGCTTGTTTTTTTAGGGATAATATCTCTCATTAAAGTATGGTTGTTTTCAACGTGTGGTTTTTGACTTGGATGTTGTGGATCACAGTAAAATATTTTTCCAATTATTTCACCGGTATCTTGATTTACTTCAAATTGTATTGGTTTAGAAAACTCAGTACCTCTATCTGACAGAATTAAAGAAAATAGCTTTTTATATTCTTCAGATGTTAAAATGTTATTAAAGTTATTTAATGTCTTAGACATTGAATCTGCTGTCTTTTCTGTATGCAATATACCAATCATAAAACCAGTATTTTCAAATATGAAAGTTTGTATATATGGTCCAGATTGACTATTATATACGGTATCCATTTCTGTTGTTGATTTATCTGGATTGTCTAATTTATATTGAAGATAATCTGCGTATGTTCTTCCAGTATAATCAACAGGTTCCTTTCTCTTTTTTAGCTTTTTGTCAGAAGTATTTTTACTTTTTTTTCTCTTAATTTTACGCTTCAGTGTCATATTAGTAACACCCCAATCTTTAAAATAGCCGGCATCAATATAATTATAAAGTGTCTTTGCACTTAGTTTAATTTCAGGATGATTTTCTAAAATAACATATATTGATTGTCCTTGTCTAATTAGAGGGCAAATAAGATGTGCAAGATTATATAAGTCATTCTCATCTAAATTAATACCTTTTCGTGAACCAGATAGTTTAGAACGATAATCTCTTTCAGCTTGAGTAGCTCTATAGAAAAATTTATCTAATTTACAATTTTTTATTTTATCACAATTGTTACAAGCACCGAAAGAATTTATCTCTATCTTTACAAACTATAGGTTTGAAGTATTTACATCGATGATCGCAATTCTTACAATCTTTAAAGTAAACACAACTATAATAATTATTGCTGTAATCAGTGTGCATACGAAAATCTTTATGGCTGTTTATTTCTCGAGATATTGTTGATGGTGTTTTTCCTATTTCTTTAGCTATTTGAAATTTTCTATATCTTTTGTTTAAAAGTTCCTCAATTCTACATCTCTCTTCAAAAGTAAGGTGCATAAAATTCGACATTATTCATTCCTCCTAAGATTTTATTAATTAGTTAAGGTGTCTAAGCACTGTTGTGTTAGACACCTTGAACAATTATAAAAATATACTTAGTTGTCAATTACGAAAATGGCATAAAACGCTACGCTATTTATACATTTTCTTCATTGACAACATTCCAAAGTGATAGAAAACAAATAATATCCAACAATATTTACATAATGATTATATCATAAAATAAACAAAAATGCATTAAATCTTTCATTAAATAGTTAATTTCAAACTTAATGCACTTAAATTAAAAAATAGTTGCATTTACATTTTTATTTCACA
>ODAJ011623166.1_pt1 | contig 11076 bp, 18 predicted proteins | sample 1539241 | NCBI WGS metagenome assembly ODAJ01 (sample SAMN02144231, study PRJEB22623) | gut metagenome | biome: sheep rumen | host: Ovis aries | place: New Zealand
CGAACTGTCGCTGATGGCAAACAGGTTCGAACAGCAGAGTACATATCCGACGCTGTACGAATATGTACGAAAATCCGACTGGTTCTCCAGGGCGGCCTACTGGATGGATAACGGGAACGCGGGCAGTGTTTATCGGCTCTATACGAAATACGTTCTCTGTGAAGGCCTCAGGACGTTACCGAAGCACATTGATGAGCATGACTGTTTTTCGGATATCCGGAGCATTAGCACGGGGGCCGTGCGTGATAGGTCTGATTATCAGAAAGACGAAACTGTTATCACAAACAGATGGAACAGCAGATATAGGTTTTATTGTTTCCCGACAGAGAAAAGCGACCCGTTCGGCTACACGAAGAAAGGAGAGAAAATGAGTGGCACGCTTCAGAATTTAATAAACAGAGAGTGGCAGATGGCGCAGATCCCGTATGAAGAGACGGGAGAGAACCACCAGATATTCAGTTCTATCGTGGAAAATGCCGGATTGGAAGGCTGCCAGAATCAGCCGTGGTGCTGTACCTATCAGTTTGCTATGGATGTGATGGAGTTCGGTGTAGACAAGGCTCTCAAATTATGGAACATGACACCGGAGACATACTGCGGATATTCGTGCTTCGAGACCTACGACGCATTTGAGAGGGTAGGCAAGACAGGATCCGTGCCGAAGCTCGGCGCTCTGGCCATCTTCAAGCATTCCCATGTGGGAAGGGTGCTCGCAATCAATGAAAATAACAGAACGTTCGATGCCGGCGAGGGCAACACGAGCAATGCACAGTATGACCGGAACGGTAATGCATGCGCGGTCAAGACGTACAGCTTCGATGACAGCAGAATAAAAGGATTCTGCTACATCGATTATGAAGAACAGAAGAAGGAGAGGACGGGAACCATGTTCGAATTTGGAAATGTAACGTACAACAAAGAAGGCAAGATGCGCGGTGATGACTATGTTTTGCAGACACTCCTCAGAGGGCGCGGATTCAAGGGAGCGGACGGCAAGGAGCTGAAGCTTGACGGGATTGCACAGGAGAACACCATGTTTGCCGCAAATGCCTATATGGATGCCAGGGCAAGAGCCGGCGTCGATCTCGGCGAACGTGACTGCTGGGGTCCGAAGTGTTGGGCGGACATCTTCGGAAGAAAAGCAGCAGAATAAATCAGATTGCCAAATCTCAGGCATTTGTTATAATATGGATTACTGTTTGAGATTTGGAGATAGCTATGGAAAAGTATAAGATAGAATTGAGAAGTGACGAAGAGCAGCAGAAGGAAGCGAAAAGACAGATGGACTTTATCGCAGAGATCAGAAAAGAGGTCGAAGCGATTGAAAAACAGATCGGGAGACCGCTATTCTCGCATATCAAAACCTTTGGTTGAGGAAGAGTACATGCAGAGCGAATTCCAGAAAGACGAATGGTGTCGAAGATACCGCGACAATGTGGATGGACTCGCAGAAAAGGTACAGCTCGCAGCGGAACATGCAAGAGCAAAAAGAGAAAAGGCGATTGAGGAAGAGAGAGAAAGTTTAAGAAAAGAAATCTCTGATCTTCACAGAGATATCGCAAGTGTCTTGGAGAAGGTTAAACGGCTTGAAGGGTGGAGACCATTTGAAGTCAGTCACATGGAAACTCATAAGTATATAGACCTGTGGGAATCCCGGACACGGATGCCTGCAGAAGATGTGAAACGCTGGATAGCGTGCGAGTTCGGATTCAATCCGGGAACGATAAGGATTGTCGAAGAGATTCCGATGTATGAAAAGAGCCGCGAGGGAAGAATCCGGAAGACAGGAGGAGTCGAAGAGAGGAAACCTGCATATTATTCCACAGACTGGAATTACGTCCGGTTCGATGTTGAAACCGGGAGCAGCACGTATCAGTGGGAAGTAGTCGATGGAGAACTGTATAAGTTCGAGGATTAAGGAGGAAACAATTATGAGCACAGATAACAAGAATGAAGTGATACTTACGAAGTTAGCCCTCATCCTGCCGTCTCTGCCGGATGAGGGCAAGGACAAGCTGTTAGCCAGGATTGAGGGCATGGGCGATGTAATTGAGAGCATAACAGCGACAGATCCGAGACCGCCGAAAGCAACGGCATAACACAGACAACATCTTAGCCATTGGAATTCTCCTCTAAACATCCCTGCCCTCGTTCGGGGGCAGGGCGCTGTTTGAGAAGCGAAGTCGTGTGCAGTGAGGCCCCGGAAGGGGAAGAGAGCGGCGGAGCCGATCGGGAGAAGCAAGAGCTATGGAACAGACCACCCCAGACAAGTGGAGAAAGAAGAGAACATGAAAGGAAAGTACAGATACAGCATCACAATCGCGGAAGACAGCGAAGTGACAGTGAGCGAGATATTCGACCAGCTCCCAGCAGGGACAATCACAGAAGACAGAAATGGTCGGAAGCACAAAATCAAAACCCCGCTCGTGAGTCACAATGGAAGACATGTGATCAAGAAGGACATCGGACACGATTACGGCACTATGTACTATGACGATCTTCCGGTGAGCAAAGTGATCGTGTCGGAATTTGAATACAGGATTTTTTTGAGGAAGAGGAAAAACGATGAGAAGACCGGAAGATATGACGGTTGTATTGAGCGGGAAAGAGCTACTGCTTAGAGAAGACCTTCTGAGGAATCTGAGAGTAGGCAAGAGAAAGATTGCATTTGACGATACAGTCACGATATCGAGTTATAGCGACAACACAGAGCAGTTCATGTACTGCATGGACGGCGTAGAGATCAAAGCATCAGACAGAGTGACACGGGACATGCTGAGACAGTACGGGATTTCGGAAAAGGAAGCATGGGACAGGGCACTGTTGAACTCGTTCGGCATAAAGGAAACTCAGAGAATGACCATGAAGGTCAAATACAAGGAAGGTGTGAAGCCCATCGTCAGGGCGTATGACGGAGAGTGGTTCGACCTGCGGGCCGCGAAGGATTACAGCCTGGTCAAAGGAGACTTGCTGAAGATCGATCTCGGCGTAGCCATCGAGTTGCCGGAAGGATACGAGGCGATCATAAGGCCGAGAAGTTCAACGGTGTTCGAGTACGGGATGCTGATGGCATGCAGCGGAGTGATTGACCACATGTACTGCGGTGATGAGGACTGGTGGAACTTCGGAGCATACGTCATCAGGTCGGGACAGATAAAGAAAAACGACAGGATATGCCAGTTCCGGATACAGAAACAGCAGCCGAGTGTGGCGGAGCTCAATATCGAGACGGTGGAACATCTCGGAAACCGTAACCGTGGCGGATTCGGAAGCACTGGCAGACAGTGAAAGTCCTGTAAATACAAGACATTGCGCGATTTAAGGAGGAAGCATGCAGACAGAAAGAGAAATATTTTATCGGGCAATACAGCACATCAATAAAATGCGGGCTGAACGGGGCGAACCGTCAGTCCGATACGTGATAGAACTGGATGGAAAAAAGATTATTTCGAAGTCTAATAATTCTTCGGGGTGGGATCTTGTCTGGGAACGTATCCGTAAATTGATAGGTCACTGACAAGAGAAATCGAGATAAAGGAGGAACGATGTACAAAGTTGACCTGTGGGTATGGACGGACAGCAGATCACCGAAAGAGGACCTGAAAGCGTATGCCTACAGCATCGAAATGCGAAGACCGTCCGGAGAGATATACAGGAAGACCGGAGAAGACAATATCTCCGGAACGTGGAACAAAGCAACCCTGACGGCGATTGCTAATGCTCTTGAGAGGTTCAGCGCGAACGCGGAAGTCACGATTCACACTGAGAATCGGTGGGTGATGAACATGATGGAGCACAATCTCATGGTATGGGAAGGCGCGGACTTTTACAAGAACCCGAAGGAGAAGGTCGCGAACGAAGCGGAGTGGAGACGGATCGCGAAAGCAGGGCACAGTCTGAAGCTTGTATGTGATCCGATAGGATTCGACAGGAGCCAGGAACTCTACAGACATGTATATCCGGAGGAGACGGAGAGTGAAAGCTGAAGAAGTAGTTAAGAAAATAGCCCCCAATGAAATCATCGGCATCATGAAGCCGGGTTTAAAAGAACCGGGCTACATAGGCCAGGCACTGGGAGCGGTCGAAAGAGAAGACCTGATGTCGTGCGAGGTAGCGAGGATCGGGCGCGAGATAATCAGCAACGTGGCACGGATCTGCATCTACACAGAATGAAAGAGAGGTTATTGAGGTTATGGGTATGTATGAGAAATTCGGAGAATTCGATTCGTTTGGAGATATCAACGAACTCGCGGAGAACCTTTTCAACGAAGGCGATCTGGACAGCATCAAGTTACTGGCGAAAGAGAACGGGATTCCGGAAGACTTCGTGGAGATGTATATCGAGGGAGATATTCCGGTGCTCTGCGACGCGATGACGGCAGCGGTCGGGAAGCTGGACGCGGAAGCAGCCGACATGAAAATTCAGGGGCTCATGCTCGATTGGCTGGACTATATCAAGGTCCAGTGCGGAGAGAATACAATCCTTGCGTACAAGGTCAGGAACAAAGGAAAGAGCCTCGCAGGATGCATCGGCGAACTGCTGAAGTACTCATTTGCGAATCAGTGGACGGTCCCGGAGACGATCAGGAAGGAAGCGAAGGTGACGGCAGGCAGAGTCACGTTTGGAGTTCCGAACATGGCAAAAGCAAAGGAAATCATAATGGACTACTACTTGTACTGAGGTGCTGCCATGAAGAAGAAAAAGATAGAGAAGGTCGGGCTGATCGCTCTGGATATCGAGCAGTCGAGAAAAGCGTATCTGGCAGCGGCGCAGGTCATCAGGATAGATGACGTCGACCATCTCATTATTGACATATACAGACAGGAAAGAAGAACGAGAACCCCGAAGATGCGGGCGGCCTACACGGCGCATGATTGGGGATTGCTCGAATGGTACGGAGAAAAATGGAGCGGAGCTTCTATCTCCGATGAATCATACCGGTCGAAACCGAGATACGACGAATTCGACATGATACAAGGTCCGGGGATGCCGAAGGGCGCTTCATGGAGCAATACGGACATATCACCGGAGAGTGTGAGCATCATCCATGAATTCGCGAAGAAAAACGGCAGTATCGTTTATAACCCGGACCTGAAGTGGTGGGAAGACCTGATCGGTCTGGAAAAGGAAATCAGAATCGAGAAGGAAACAAAAGCATTCGCGAACAGAGAGGAGCGGTTAAAGAAACGGTGTGAGGACATGCCGGAGATCCCGGAAGGGCTGTTTGAGTGGGCGGACAGGGTGATATTTGCAAATAAAGAATATGTCTACTATAAGCGTCACGGAAGATACGCGGACTGCCAGTGCTCGAAATGCGGGGCGGAATACAGGATCCTCAACAAGCGGTCGGAAGGCATAGACGGAATACTCGAAGATGTCTGGCCGATACCGAGGCCGAAGGAACTGACGGAGTGCAAGGTGTGCGGAGCGAAAGCGACGTACAAAGCACGGGGACGGATGAAGTACACATACGGGGAGAAGCACAAAGCCTATGTGATACAGCCGTTCCGTGAGACGGAGACCGTCATACGGTACTTGGAGATGCGGAAGGAATGGAGCCTCGGCGGACCGTCGAGAGTCTATCAGGTAGAAATCGGGAGACGGTTCATACATGGACGGCGCGAAAAGACGGACTGGAATCTCGTGGATAACTGGACGGGACAGCACGGATGGTATGACAGGAACGTCGGCGGACTTGCAAACATCGGCATGAACAAAGGACCTCTGTATGTAGGAAACGCAGACGAATGGACGCAGCGTGTGAAATACTCCGGTATCCGAGAATATGCCGCAGCAAAGGGAGAGATAAAGCCGACCTATTATCTGGCGGCAACAAACAAATTCGACATTGAAAAGCTGGTCAAGGTCGGAATGTTTAACATCGTGGAACGCCTGGTCGGCGGATTTGAGCAGGAATTCAGACAGAGTAATTCGGTAGACGGAATATTGGGAATCAGGCGGGCACGCCTGAAAATGTGCGCGGATTATGACAATGTGGATCTCATGAAGGTGCTCCAGATCGAGAAGTGGAACACAAGGAAGGTCATGCAGGGCAAGGCAAAAGGCAAAGGAGAGTGGACGGAAGAACAGATCCTGAAAGCGTGGTCGATGAATCTCACAAGGAACGAAGCGCAGATATTGTTCAAGTGGATGTCGGTCACTCAGCTGATCAACCGGATAGAGAAGTACATCGACAGGCCGGTACAGCAGTCCCCCGGAAAGACGGATCTGAAAGCAGACCAGACGATGCGTCTCTACTGCGATTACCTGAGAATGAGAGATGAGAACGGATTTGATATGGAGCGAGATACATCTATCTATCCGAAGGATATCTGGAAGGCGCACAGGGATGTCGTTGCCATCGTCAATCAGAAGGAAAACGACAGAAGGACTCCGGAGCTCGAAAAGAAGTTCCCGAAGATCAAAAAGAAATACCGGAAACTCAGAAGGAAATACTTTTATAAGGCTGACGGTCTGATGATTCGTCCGGCGAAAAACGCGAGGGAGATTCTGGAAGAAGGTCAGACCCTGTATCACTGCGTAGGAGCCGGGGAAACATATTACAGAAGGCACAACGACGGGCAAAGCGCGATTTTGTTCCTTCGATTTGCGACAGACCCGAACACGCCGTACATCACCGTGGAGATCGAGGATTATGAAATCCGCCAGTGGTACGGTCGGAACGACACGAAGCCGGATAAAGACAAGATAAATGCATGGCTGAATAAATGGCTCATCGAGATACAGGGCGGAGCGGTGGAAGATACTGCCGATCAGGCACACGAAGAAGCAATGCAGAACATCATGGCTGCAGGATAAGGAGAAGAAATGGAATACCACCAGATAACGATTAACGAGTGGTTCGAGATGAAGAAGCAGCTCCGTCAGGAACTGAACAACGTCAGGACATCATTTGTCCGCGTCGGGTACGTTCTGAGGAAGATGAACGACAGTGAGGCATACAAGGCGGAAGGCTATGCGTCAATCGCGGAATTTGCCGAAAAGGAACATGGGCTGAAACCTTCGACCACATCCAGATGGATGAGCATCAACAAAGAATACTCGCTCGACGGGTACTCCATGCAGTTAGACCCGAAATGGGCTGACAGGAATGCTTCACAGCTGACGGAAATGCTCGCACTGCCGGCGGAAGACCGGGAGTTGGTCACCCCGGACATGAAGCGCGATGACATCAGGGAGCTGAAGCACTTCAACAAGGAAGCCGAAAAATGGAAGGGAGAGCCCGAACAGGAAGACGGTCTGAAAGAGCTGATAGCCGGATGCGTTGACAAGAAACCGGAGATCGGGGACGCGATTCGTGAATATGTTCGTTCCGGTTCTGCCGATCCGAAGCACCTGGCGGAACTCATAGCCCCATCGGGAAGCACGGCATGCCGGGCGGGAAAGATATTTGTATTCTTCACGACGGACCACATCAAAATCAAGAAATTTGGGGCAGATAAGAAAGAGGTCGTGTCCTGGGAAGAGTTCGCACAAAGCGCATCTGACTGGCTGGAAGGCCAGAAGGTATATACAGAGGACATTGCAGAAGAGAAAGGAGAAGAAAATGTCGGCAGATATGACTCTGGAAGAGGCGATGCAGGAGATGACGGAGGAACAGAAGGAAACGCTCCGGGAAAAGCTGGATCTGATAGCGCAGGCGCTCATGAAGACGGCGGATACAATCCGGCTGGAAGAAATGAGACGCATGAGGATGGAGAAGGCAGCGGAAGCGAAAGCGCGGATGATAAAGAGGGAGAATGTGAAAGCGCAGAAACGGAGATACATGAAACCGGAGATCCTGGCAGTTTCGGAGAAATCCGTTCCGAAGAGACCGCGTGCGGTGTTCCTGAGGATACTGCCGATCAGGCCGAGGAAGAGGAATCCGGAGACGTAATCGAGGGGATAAATACCCCCTCTGAGAATGTGGAAAATGTGGATGAATCGGAAATTGCGCGGGCGCAATTTGCCGAAGAATCCGTAGAAAATGAAGGTCAGGAAGAACCGGAAGTCATCGTCGATGAAGACGGAAAACCGTCTCCTGAGGACGCGGAAGCCGCGAACGAGGCGAGAAAAGAGAAGGTACGCAAAGCAAGAGATAAAGTGAATGAGCTGTTTGCGCTGATCGAACTGGACTTAGATGAGCACCACTGGCCGGAGGCAGAGGAAAAGACAGAAAAGATGCTCAAAGAGCTGGCGTACCTTCGGAACAATGACGATGAGACAGCAGCAAAGAGAATCAAAGAAATAATCTATGGAACGTGAGGTGACAGCATGTCGGATTTCGGGAAGATAAAGTCATTCGGGGACATTAAAGACTGGTGCAGGATGGAGAGGCCGTACATCGCGGTGTTTCAGGTGTCATGCAGAGACCAGATGGAAGACGGCGTGCGCTTCGCCGCGAAGGTGTATGACGGGGAATACTACACGGGATACCACATGCTCGCAGGAACGTTCGTCGAGGTCGAGAAAGACATCACAGAGAGCCGTCCGGAGCTCCACAGGGAATCCCCCGGCGCTGCGGATCCGGATGAGCTGCTGTGTGTTTACATGTGAGGTTGAGAAATGAAGGAAAAGGAACTCGAAGACATTTGTAACAAAACATCAATGATTGATTGCATGCTTGAGTGTCATTTCGAGCCAGAATGCGAAGCATACTACAACAAGTACGGAATCATTCCGTGTGAAGGCAATCATGGCCGACTGATCGAAGTGGAGAGAACGAAATGAGTTATATATCACATGACGATGAACGGATTGTCTTAGCATGCAGGACACATAAACTCTGCGTGTTGTGCGGTATCGGATTTAGAGTTTGTATGAAGTTTTACAAAAGATACGGCATGGATCCGGATAGCATCAAAATTAAGACCTGTCCGGTATGTGAGCGAATGTACACAGACAGGCCTGCTATATCGAGACGCGAAGGCTTGGGAGAGATATGTCCCGAGTGCGGCACGAAGGAAGCACTGGAAGATTATGAGTATTTTAAAGAAAGAAGAAAAGAAGAAATGAAAACAAAGAAATATTTGCTTGAAGACGGGAATGGCGAAGTAGTGGCAAGAGGTATCGGTCCTGAAAACCTGAAAGAAAAAATTGCAGAATTCTTTGAAAAAGATCAGGATGGCGCACTGTTAGTTTGTTTGGATACGGTCGTGGGAGAAGAAAGCAAGGATGATTGAAGAATTAAAGAAATTGCTGAAAAGAGCGGAAGAATCCCTTCCGAAAGGAGAAAAGCTATGCGAGCTGTTAGTTCCTGCTGAACTTGTACGAGAGATTATATCCGCACAGCCAGAAGAGGACTGGATCCCCGTCGACAAGGATATGCCGGTTGAGTACGACAGCGTATTCACGAAATTTCATGGAACGGACAAATGGAGAGACGGGATGTGGCTCAAGTCATCAGCTAAAGTTCTTGTCACCGTAGAATTCGAGGACGGAATGAGACTGACCGAAACAGCAAAAACGATAGACGGAAAGTGGGCGACGGAGAACCGCATCAGGAAGAGGAAGGTCATCGCCTGGAAGAAGATGCCGAAGGAGTACAAAGGATGATAGTCGTGAAAGCAATCGTGGTCATTGGAGTAGTGCTCGGAGTAACAGTATTTTACGCTGCTGTTCTGGCAGTGGCGAGTGAGGAGATTGAATATGAAGAGAGAGACTGAAAGAAGAGTAGTAGCAATCATTTTCACCATCGCGGTTGTGATCGCGGTGATAGCTTCCGGAGCACTGCCGGTATTCGGGAACGACGGAGACAGGATGATAGAAAAGTCATTCAGGTTCGGAAGGTACGCTCCTGAGGTGACGTTTTACAACGCGGGCATGAGCGGACGTGCTCTGCAGGTGAACTCAGACGGCTCGGTAGCATGGGCGAAAGCTGACAGGTCGAAATGGTCGCAGAGTTTCATTATCCTGCCGGCGAAAGAGACGGGATATTACATAATTCAGGAATTTACATCGAATCCATATCAGAGAGTACTTACATATACATCAAAAGGGTTCCGGATGCAGTATCCGCAGGAAAAGAACGGGATGCCGTCATTCGCAAGGTCGCAGATGTTCAAATTTAAGTGGTATACGAGCACGAAATGCGGTGGCAAGACGATAAAGAACTGTTGGAAGCTGGTATGCAGAGAAAACAATGTGTGTTTCTGTGCTGGCGGATGGTCGACGCTGGAGACCATGCAGACAAATTGGTCAACTGATTATTAAGAGCAAATAAGCATTATTCCTCAATGCTTCAATTCATACATCAAAATACCCGCCCGTCACACTCTCACACATCGGCGGGCGGGTGGAAAGGAGTCAATATGTTTTTGGCAAGGAGCGGTCTGAAAAGACTGATGAGGAACGCATATAAAGGCGGAGGCCTCAGGGTGAGGAGAGATCACGCAGGCCTGCACATATCGGGAGCATACTGGACAGTATATTTTATTTGGGGCGAATGGCCAAAAGAGACAATGGGTGACCTGATCAGCCTTGTCGGCGTCCTTCCGGATGTAGGAGAACAGTATCTCGCAACAAAGGACGGGAACCAGATGGAGATATGGGACGATTCGATTCAGAACGCGATGGAGATTGCTGCCGAGGGCAAACAATACCTTGAACTGAGTCCGGTGATTCTGGACGAAGGGATAAGACAATACCGGATGATGCGGGATCCTGAGACAAAGGAAATCATATGCATAAATGAAGTCTACTACTCATACGTTAATCCGGAGCTGGTCGACGCGGATGATGACGAAATGTTGCCGGAAGGACCGATCGTAGGCCATGGCAGCCTTTTGGGGAAAGTGGTACATATGATCAGCTGGCACAATAACCGGATGGCGTTCGCAGTTATACCGGAAAGACCGCAGAATGAACGAATTATAAAAATCTGCAACGATTTCGAGATAGCGCTCACCAAAAAGGACTTTGAAAATGCAGAAAACAAAGAAAGGCAAGAAGCCTAAAACACGATGGGCGGAATTTACCCAGGACGATATCGACAAGATCATCTTGGAGAAATGCACGCACTGCGGATACAGGGGCATGACCGGCGGGAGGTTAAGCTGTGATTATATCATGCACAC
>ODAJ012180748.1_pt1 | contig 11074 bp, 8 predicted proteins | sample 1539241 | NCBI WGS metagenome assembly ODAJ01 (sample SAMN02144231, study PRJEB22623) | gut metagenome | biome: sheep rumen | host: Ovis aries | place: New Zealand
CCGTCTCCATGCCGCTGGGTATGGCTCGCGTGCCAGCATACGAGCCAGCCTCCACGCTCACCACAATGCCATCTGCCAAGGCGGGCGACACGGTGGAGCGGCTGCTGTCATCGTCTTGCGTACACGACGACAGCAGCAATGCGGTCAGTACGCCTGCCAGCAGTCTATATAGTCTTGTCTTTTTCATGTCTGCTCTTTGTTTAATCATTATCATCTTGTCAACACTAAAAGGACAGAATGGGGTATGTCCAGCCTGCCGTCTCATTGTTAATGACATCCAGGTAAATCTGTTTGTTGTTGTCATTATACCAGCAGAACGTCACGAAGTTGCCGCCACCGCCTACGGATGAGGTGGTGATATATAGTCCGCCATAGGTATAGTAGTCGGCGGTTACGGCTGGCTTGGCCCAGAAAGTGGTATAGTTGCTGGTCTGAACTACTCTCTGGTTAAATCCCAGCAACCCGGTGTTGGTGGTTTTCCAATTGGTCAGGAATTCGCCGGCATTGCCGCCGAGGTCGGCCACCAACTGGCACCACTGCCCAGCGGAGCCGATGTACCAGTCGGAGTTGCGGTAGGTAGTGGGTGCTTTCCTGCCGTAGGCACGCACCTTGGCAGCCAGATAGCCATCGCCATCCAGTGTCCTGAGATACTCCGTCTTATTCAGGCCGTCGAAGTCCATAGCAGCAAGACAATAGCGGTTACAGCTGATGAAATGCTCGCTGGCGCCGGCAAGAGAGGCTACCGACACGTTGTTTGCTTTATACATCTTATTGGTAACGGGCGAGGTAGCCATAATGATGCCGTGGGTGTAGAGCAGCTCGTCGTCGTCATTCTTGTCGAGACCCGTCACCTGGTCGCTGCCGAGGTGTGCCACGATGCCTATGGGCCGTTTGTCGTAGAAGCGGTTATAATCTAAGGTCTTGCTGAACGAGCCGTCGCTCCAGGCTATGTCGCCCACGGCGAGGGTGTAGCCAATGGTGGCCTCCATCTTGTACTCTCGGTAGCGGCCACGCTGGCTCACGCGCACTGCCTGTTTCCAGGTATCATCACTGGCGGTAAGCAGTTTCGGAGTGGCACTGGCCGGGTTCACTATATAGCGACCGATACCTTCCCAAACGTAAGGCTGCGTCTCGCCTTTGCAAGTCTGCGTGATAGGCTCCTTCCAGGTAATGGAAGCATCCACCATGCGCGTGATCTCGCCGAAGCTGAGCATCACCAGTCCCATCTGGTGGAACAACTCGAAGTCGATAGAATAGTCACCAGCACCCGGGGCATGGGTACCCTTTGCCACCATCAGGTCGCTTGCCACATAGTCGGCTTTTGCCTTCTGGTTGTCTTTCACCTCCCAGTTGCCAATCATCTCCTCGAAGAACGCATCCGATGTGGCGATAGCTTCGGCTGTCAGCATCTCATCCTCTGCCACACCAGGGGCAAGGGTGGTGAGGTCTGCCTGATAGGGATAATAAGCAAAGTAGCTGTAGTCGCTATCAAACTGGATGGGTACCGTTGCGTCGTCATCTACGTTCCAGTTCACACCGTTGCACACGTATTTCACATTGCTGCGAACCACCTTGCCTTCGGCATCAACGGCAAAGACACCAATGGCATCGCCTTGCTCGAAGACGGTCTCCAAGCCGTCGGGGATGGCGCGCGTGCCGCCCAACGGCTCGAACTGACCGTCGGACACACTCACCGCGATGCCTCTCGCCAAGGTGGGCGAGACGGAGGAGCAGCTGCTGTCATCATCATGCGTACACGACGACAGCAGTGACACGGCCAGTACGATAGCCAACAGGCTATATAGTCTTGTCTTTTTCATTTCTGCTCAAGTTATTGTTATTTTAAAGTAAGTAAAGTTTCTATTACTCCCCGCCCCTCTGAGGGGAGGGGAGCTGGGATTAGAACGAGATGAAGGGATAGGTATAGCTAGCGTAGTTACCATCAGCCATAGGACGGGAACTGTAAAAGAACCACCTATTAGTTATATTGCCATCATTATTGGCAAAAATTGTAACACTCGCCCCACTCGACTTAACACTGCTGGTAATGATAAAATGTTGGTTTTGTGGTGTCAAAGAAGTATTATCAGAATTTCTTGGCCAATAATATTCATATCCCACCTTGTTTATTCTCTCTCTAAATTTAGGAATCCAACTCCACAAATAATTATTTTGATTGATAGGATTACCTATTTCTGCTGTGGCATTTGCGTAGTTGATATTACTATTAGCCAACTGTTTCATAACACCTTCCCACTGTCCTACGGAGCCGATGTACCAGCCGGAGTTGTTGTATTCTGGTACGGGGTGGCTGTCGCTGTATTTCTTTACGGCGTTTGCCAAAGGATACTTGATTGTTTCCTCGGTGTTCTGGCTCTGCATCCAGCGCGTCTTCTCCAGTCCGCCGTAGTCGTAGTGGCAGAGCGCATAGCGGTTGCAGTTGATGAAGTATTGCGGACACAGGGTGAAATGGTCGTAACTTGCAGCTGCAAACTGACTTTGCAGTGCCCATGTTCCCATGATGATGCCGTGCGAGTAACGTCGCTTTCCGTTGGCATCGGTTATGTAGTCCACCACATCGTCGTTGCCCAGGTATCCGATGATGCCTATCGGTCGCTTGTTGTAGAACTTGTCGTACTCTACTGTCTTTGTGAACGAGCCGTCGCTCCATACGATGTCGCCTATCTGCAGAGTGTAGCCCTTGGAACCCTCGATGCGATATTCCTGATAGTGTCCGCGCTCCTTCACGAATACCGTCTGCTTCCAAGTTTCGTCGCTGGCGGTGATAAGTTTCGGAGTCGGGCTGGCTGGGTTAACTATGTAGCGTGCCTTGCCCTGCACGATGTATGGGCGTGTGGTGCCCTTGAAGGTCTGCGTCACCGGCTCGTTCCACTTTATCTGCGAGTCCACCACGCGCTCCATCACGCCGAAGTTGAGAATCACGAGGCCCATCTGGTGCTTCATCTTGAACTCAATGGTGTATTTGTCGGCACCCTCGGTGCGCACACCTTTGGCCACCATGAGGTCTGAGAGCACGTAACCGGCCTTGTTAATGAGCGTTTCGCCGCCCTGATTGTCGAGCACCACCCAGTTGGCAGTAAGGTCCTTGAAGAACTCTCCGGCCTCTGCGCCGGCTGTGACGGTCGAGTTCTCGGCAATCTTTCCGTCCGGGTCGAGCTCTACAGTCTTGTCGTCGCCCTCCTTGTCGGGGTCGTTGCTCTTGAGGTCGGGCATATACGGGTAGTAGGCATAGTAGGTGTGGTCGTCGTAGAACTCCACGGGCACGGTGGCATCGTCGTCGATGTTCCACCGCGTTCCGTTGCACACGTACTTCACGTTGCTGCGAACAATCTTTCCGTCCTTGTCTACATCGAACACTCCGATGGCATCTCCGGCCTCGAAAGTGGTTCTGTACTCGTTGAACGACTCAGGATCGTCGGGGTCGTCAAGTGCTCCCACGATGGCGCGTGTGCTGCCCTCGCCTGCAAACATGCCGTCTACGACGTTGATGCCGATGGCGTTGTCGGGATTGGTCTGGCGCTGTGCCGACTTCTGTTCAATCTCTTCCTGCGTGCAGGAGGTAAGCGCGGCTGCGATGCCAAGCACCGACAGCAGGCCGAATAGTCTTGTCTTTCTCATTGGTTTGTTGTTATTTAATTGTTTTACTTATGTTTCAATATATATTGGATTTCCACTTTTCACTCCTTAATCCTGATTAGGATCTTCCCTCCACGGTGTGGTGGTCACACCACCTCCTGTAGTTTCGGAGCCTTCCTGCCACGGTGTGGTGGTCACTCCACCACCTGTAGTCTCAGAGCCTTCCTGCCACGGTGTGGTGGTAACTCCGTCAGGGGTGTCGTGCTCCTCACCTTCACCCCAAGGGTTCACAGTGGGTTTGACACCGCCGGGGTCTGTGCCTTGTTGCCACTCATCGTCATTTACGATAACATCGTCCTCCTTCGTGTCCTCGCCCCAGGGATGGTTGGTCACGTCCAGGCCGCTCTGGTCGCTGCCCTGCTCCCACTGCTCGGGGGCGGTAGTGATTCCTCCGTTGGCAGCTTGGTCGGTCCACGGCGTGTCGAAGACGCTTATACCGAACGACTGCTCGTAGCGCAACCACTCTACAGTGCTGTCAACGATGCCTCGGCTGAGGTCGGTCTTGAGCCACCAGTCGTCACGAACGATGAAACCGAAGGTCTCGGTGTACTCGTCCCAGTGGTCGTCGCTGGCCGTGACACCGTATGGAAGCGACGTTCCGTCCCACATGGTAGCCACTACGCTGATAGAGCCCTGTGCCCCTTCGGGCAGCCACTCCTCGTCGGTGACATTCTCTATGAGGCCGTTGCGCAGCCGGAAGTTATATGAATATGACACTCCCGGTGCCCACTTGGTACAGTTCTCGGTGTCGGTCCACGTGTAACGCTCGCCGCTCGTCAGCACAACGGTGATAAACGGCTTGCCCTGGCGGTCCTGCGGCAGCATGACACACTGGTAGCAGAGCGGATAGCCTTCCTTTCCCGACGATGCCAGACGGCACGCCGACACCACTCCCGTGGCTCCCGACGTGGTGTCCCATGCCCCGAACACCTGGTTGCCGCCTGACGGTGCCGTGAAGTCGCCCCCGACAGCCACCGGGTCGGCATCCGTACCGATGAGCAACTTGCTGATATGCCCCTGTTCGAGGTCGAGCCGTATGGTAAGCAGGGCCAGCTGATGATAGAACTTCAGGGTGGTGTTGCCCCCAAAACTGATTGTCTGCAATGGCGCATAGACGAAATCGGAGGCTGCGGTGCCTGCCGTCTGGTCGGTTGAAACGCTGAATGTTCCGGGACAAGCCATGTCTACCTGTGCCGCCTCAGCCCCGTTCCACTGGCCCAGATGCCATGCCGTGACTTCCTTCGGTGGGTCGCTCGGGGTCATCCAGTAGTAAGTGTTGGCCTCTCCGTTGCCGCTCATGGTTCCGTCGGCAGTCCTCACGACATACTGCTTTCGCTCGCTGCCTATCTCCACGGCCACGAGTTCTCCCGTTTCCCACACTCCACTGGTCGTGGCTCTGGTGAGAGGAGCCCCGAGAGCAGCCGTGAAGCGCACCTCCGCAGGCAGTCCGTCGGCTGACGCAGGCGTGGTCTCGTCGGCACACGATGCCAGGAGGAACACAGCCAGAGCCGACAGCGATGCCGGCAGGATGCGTTTTGATAAGATGTTGATGCTGTTATTCATTGTTGTTTGTTTTTATCTGACGAGTTCTTCGTATGCTTCTGCATGACATGATGCCCTTTGCAGTCTTCGCGTAAGAGCCATCTCAGTGGCGTGGATCCCAGTCGACGGTGGTTTCCGGGCCTGTCTCGAAGTCCACCAGCTCGGCTTTCATGTCGATGCCGCGGCCATAGAGATTAACGGTGAAGTCGTGGTAGTGGTTTCGTTCGAGTTCCACGTTCTTCGTCATCTTTGTAGTCACGACATGACCGTCAGGAAACACAATCTTGAGAAAGGTCGCCCCCTTGAGCAAGGTCTGTGGTATCACGCGCAGACATCCCGTAAGCAGCGAGTTGCTGCTCTCCTGTCCTGTCACGGTGAAGGCCAGCATATCCTGCGCATCGCCGGTGGCGGCACCCGTTTCCTTCGTTATGGGATTATAGTTGAAAGCCGTTTTCAAACCAGCCACATAGAAGCGCGCACCCTGAAGATAGTCGAGAGTGTAGCCTTTCGAGATATTGATGTTGAGGTTAAGGCGTGCCGTGACGTGCTTCAGCTCAATATCTGGCGTGACATCAGTGAGAGTCTGGCGCGTGAGCTTGCCCAACAGCAGGTCGCCACGCAGGAAATCCTCTTCTGTCTGCTGGTCGGCAGGCACGCTGAAAGTGCGTTCGGCAGTGCCGTCGATGCCGTCAACGTATGGCGCATAGACTATTACATCGGTCTCTTCAGCAGGCAGCGGCGACGGTCCGGGAGCCACCACAGGCACCAGACGGTCTTCGGTGGCTTCGGCTGAGGTCTGCGACGGGTCGGGCATATACTCCACATTATTATATAATATGGCCTGACTCTCTGAACTGAGCAGCGACAGGCCCAGCCTCATACGGCTGTCGAGGCGCACCGTCTGCATTGTTTGGCTTACCGCACGGGTTGCCGGAGCAAGATGGTAGCCCAGCACAAGCACCTGAGGGTCGTCTTGCGGGGTGTCGCCTTGGCCGTTGCCGCCGTCCTTGCCATCGTCACCCTTGTCGTCTTTGTCGTCTTTCCCGTCCTTGCTGCTGCCGCTGTCCTTGCCGCTGCTGCTGTCGCTGTCGGAGAGTTCGGAACCCACGAAGTCCTGAATGTCGCCCTTGCTGCACGACACCACACAAAGCACGGCCACCAACAGCCACGCACGCAGCACTGTAGTGATGTTTCTGATTAATCCCATATACTTCCTTTTTTGTAGTCAATTCCTTTTCTTGACTGAATTCTGTTATTCTTAAGCCTGTTATTTTGCAGGAACAGCGGAGTGTTTACGGCTTGGGAATCGCCCCAGATGTCCTGTTCGTCACCGTCGCCATGGCTCTCGGCACCTATTCCGCCGGCAAGATGCTCCTCCGGCAGAGGGAATACCTCTGTCAATGGACGGAGATATTGCTTCCGTTTTGTTACTATGTTTTTCATCGAAATTGAGTTTGTGTCACCTTAAGCGAGAACTTTAGCAGCCCATTCTTACAGTGGCGAGTTTTTATGGTGTGTTGTTTGTTTTGATATTTTAGCGGTAAAGCAGACTTTCAATTCTGTTTTTGTATATTTATTACAGTTTAGTCAGGTCGTGTTTTATCGTGTTTGCTTACTTGATAACTATCACATTTCCGCTGCAAATATAATTAAAACAATGTAAAGTACCCCCCCCGTTTAACAAATCTTCATTTTCTAACATTCTTTAACGAAAGCAGCAGCTCCCTTAACAGCTGTTAAGGAAATCTGGAAGGTGTAAAGTGGAAATGTATGAATTGCTCTTTGAAAGTACAAAGAGCGTTTGGGAGGTCAGTATATGAAGGTTAGAGGTGAGGGGTGAGACGGTTTGATGTGAGTCCCTTCTACAGTGTCAGCACCTCGAGGAGGTAGATGTCGGGCCATATCGTTACGTTGATGCCGACGGTGAGGCCGTCTTTGCGGAACTCGAGGATATTGTTCTGCCTGCTGCTGACAGCCACAGAGAAGCCCATGCGACGCAGTTCGGTAGCCCAGCGAAGGTAGTACTGCTTGTTCCAGAACACCACTTGGCACGTTCCTTCGGGGCCATCGGGTCTGTCAACGATGGCAAGACTGCTGCCACCCTTGCGCTTGAATAGCCGGTAGAGGGGCTGCTGCGCCTTGTCGTACTCGCCGTTTGCCCCCACATGATAGCCCCAGATGCGGCGCGGGTCGTCGTCGGAGAGCACCTTCGATGCCCTGATGCGCTTCATCTGATAGCGGCGGAAGGGCACCGGCGGCTCCTTGCGTTTCTGCTTGGCGCGCTGATACTGCAACAGGTCGATGATGGGCACGCTCAGCTCGGGCTGACTCTGAGCCCTCGCCCCTGCCCCGCTGAGCATCAGCATCGCCCACAACGCAAGGCTCTTGCCTGACAGACATTTCATCATCGGCATCAACCTGGATTACAATGTGTCGCACTCGGCAAGCCACTGACTGCTCACCGCATCGCTCGGCATACGCCAGTCGCCGCGCGGCGAGAGGCTCACGCTGCCCACCTTGGGGCCGTCAGGCAGACAGCTGCGCTTGAACTGCTGACTGAAGAAGCGGCGATAGAATGTGCGGAGCCAGTGGCGGATGGTCTGTTCGTCGTAGGTGCCACGCCCCTTGAGGGCTTCGCCTTCTGTCGGAGAGGCGAAAGCCGCCTTTGCCATGGCAAATATCTTGGCCGGACGGAAGCCGTAGCGCATGGCGTAGTAGATGAAGAAGTCATGCAGCTCGTAGGGTCCCACGAGGTCTTCGGTCTTCTGCGCAATCTTTCCCTGCTCGTCGGCAGGTATGAGTTCGGGCGAGATAGGGGTGTCGATGATGTCGAGCAACGTCAGACGCGACGTTTCGTCGACCTCGTTGTCAGCCACATAGCCCACGAGATAGCGTATGAGGGTCTTTGGAACGCCTGCGTTGACTCCGTACATCGACATGTGGTCGCCGTTGTAAGTGGCCCATCCCAATGCCAGTTCGCTCAGGTCGCCCGTGCCTATGACCATTGCGCCGAGCTCGTTGCTCAGGTCCATGAGTATCTGGGTGCGCTCGCGGGCCTGCGAGTTCTCGTAGGTCACGTCGTGAACGTCAGGGTCGTGGCCTATGTCGCTGAAGTGTTGTGTCACGGCAGGGGCTATGCTGATCTCGCGCATGGCGATGCCGAGCTGCTGCATCAGGGTGACGGCATTGCGGTGGGTGCGGTCGGTGGTGCCGAAACCGGGCATGGTCACTCCCACTATGCCCTTGCGGTCGTAGCCGAGCTTGTCGAATGTCTTGACACAGACGAGCAGAGCCAGCGTGGAATCGAGCCCGCCGCTGATGCCCACCACCACTTTCTGGCTGTGGGTATGCACGAGTCGCTTGGCAAGACCAGCCACCTGGATGGAGAATATCTCCTCGCACGACGGTTTCATGCTGTCGGCTTGCGGTATGAAAGGCCACGGATTGACGGTGCGGCAGGCAAAGGGGTCAAGGCTTCCGATGCGCTGCTCGAAGCCGTCTGCGAAGTCGAGGGCTATCACTCTGCCCGGAGTCTCGCCGCGCTGGGCATTGACGAAGGTGGTGTTGCGGCGGCGTTCGGCCCGGAGCAGCTCCACATCCACATCGGCAACGGCCATCTGCTCGTCGAAGGAGAAGCGCTGGCCCTCGGCCATCATGCGCCCGTTCTCGCACACTATGGCGTTGCCGCCGTAGACAACATCCTGCGTGCTCTCGCCGAAACCGCAGCTGCTGTAGACGTATGCGGTCATGGTGCGCGCACTCTGCTGGGCTATGAGGGTGCGGAGATAGCTGTGCTTGCCTGTCAGTTCGTCGCTGGCAGAGAGATTGAACACGATGTCTGCCCCAGCCAGAGCAAGGTGGTTGCTCGGCGGAACGGGTGCCCAGAGGTCCTCGCATATCTCAACGCCGATGTTGGCACCGCCCGGAAGGGTGAAGAGCACGGGCTTCTTGGAGAGCCGTATCGCCGTTCCGGCATAACGGAACTCGTCGTCCTCGTTGGCATCTTGCAGCGAGGCAAACCACCGTTTCTCGTAGAACTCGCCGTAGTTGGGCAGATAGGTCTTCGGCACAAGAGTGCAGAGGCGGCCACAGGCGACCACTGCCGCACAGTTGAGCAGCAGCTTGCCGGTATCGACAGGCACTCCTACGATGACGGCTATGTCGCGACCGCGAGTGAACTCCATAAGCCGCACGACGGCTTTCTCGGCCTCGTCGATGAGCAGCCGCTGCGCAAACAGATCCTGACAGCTATAGCCGGTGATGCACAGCTCGGGGAAGACCACGGCCTGCACGCCCATGCGGCAAGCCTCTTCGACCTGCTTCTCTATCTGGGCGAGGTTGTAGTCCACATTAGCTACTTCTACGCGTGGCACCGCTGCGGCCACTCTTACCATTCCAAAGTTCATAACCTATAATTTATAATTTATAATTCATAATGCTTAATGCTTAATGGGATGAAATGGGAGTCACTTAATAGTCACCTGCGTGGCACCGTAGCCGTATTCGCGGAACGACGCGTCCTGATAGGGATATTGCTTGAACTTGTAGTTGAGCTCGTGGATGATGCTCTGGCGCAGCACGCCCTCTCCCTTGCCGTGGATGAAGACCAGCTTCTGGCCCTTGCGGTCCTTGTATTGCTCCAGCGTGCGGCGGAACACGTCGAGCTGATACTCCAGAATGTCGCCTGCCGACATACCGGCAGTGGTGTCGAGCAGCTCCGAAGCGTGGAGGTCAACGATGATTTTGTCGTCCTTGAGCTTCTGCGCCACGGGGCGCGACTTGCTCTGCTGGCGGTCGTAGCGCGGAATGAGCTGTCCCCGAGCCTCGGCTGGTGTGCCGGTGCGTGCGGGCTGGGGCTTGCGTTCCTTGGCCGACGGCGAGTCGGGAGCCGAGCCATAGAGCTGCGCCTTCAGCTTCTGCGCGTCGACAACCGTCTGGCGCATAGGCACGTCGTTCTCAACAATGGCATAGAGCAGTGCGCCGTCGTCGAAGAAGTCGTTGGCTGCAAAGGTGTTGAGCTTGTAGAACTTCACGGGATCGATGCGGAAACGCACGTCGATGGCAGGCTTCAGCATGAAAGGCTTCTCGCGCTTGTAGGCCATGAGCTGCACGGCGGTGTTGGTAAGCTCGTTGAGGCTGTCGCGCCCGAACTCCTCCACAAACTCCTTGGTGTTGGGTTCCACCTCTCCCGTGGCGCGCAGCGTCCAGTTGGCGCCCTCGGCCACCATATATGCGTACCTTATATAATAGTTGGAGTCATTGACCACATAGCTCTCAAAGGTGGTCTGCCCGATGTTGAGCACGTCGGTGGGCACGAAGGCGAGATAGAACGAGAGCTTGTCGCCTCCGCTGCGCTCCATCACCGGCATCTCGAAGTCGTCAGCCGGGTCGCTGTCGGGCTGTTCCTCGCCGCCGTTGTCGGCCAGCCGCTCCTTCAGCGAGCGCGTGTCGGGCGCGTCGTCCTGCTTCTTCAACTCAACCTCATGGCGCGAAGAGTAATCTTCGTCGCTTACCACTACCACATCGTTGATGGGAAACGGTATCTCGAAACCGTCGGCATCTTCCACCAACACGATGCCCTTGCCCTGGAAACCGGCCACGCGACCGCCGCCAGTCTCACTCAAGAATCTCACTTTGTCGCCTATCTTCATATTGCGTTGACTGCTTTTGCGTTAACTTAATCTGTGGCAAAAGTAGCTATTTCATTCCATTCCGACAACTTTTGCAATTCTTAATTCATAATGCTTAATTCCTAATCAGCAAGTAATATGACTCATATTGCCCGGTAATATGGCCCATATTACTTGTCCTCCACAGTCACCCAAGAGGGGGAGGAGGTAATTATTCATTATTCATTGTTCATTATTCATTAACC
>ODAJ012163191.1_pt1 | contig 11067 bp, 3 predicted proteins | sample 1539241 | NCBI WGS metagenome assembly ODAJ01 (sample SAMN02144231, study PRJEB22623) | gut metagenome | biome: sheep rumen | host: Ovis aries | place: New Zealand
GTAATCGTTCTTCGCGAATTCAGCGCGCAGTTTGCGTATCTTGGTACGCAGACGGGCGTCGTACATATTGTGGTCGAACTCCAGCTTGAAGCCGCCTAGCATGTGCTCGTCGGTATGGTCGTGGAGTTCCACCTGCTTGCCGGTATATTCGGCCACCAGCCGCTCCACCTCCTTGCGGGCCTCGTCGTCGATGGGCTGGTAGGTCACCAAGTCGCTGAGCACGATGCCCTTGTTCTCGCGGTATAGGTTCAGGTAGGCCTCGCTGATGCCACGCAGGTTCACCGACCGTTTCTTGCGCACCACGAACCGCAGGAATGCCATCGTCTCCTCGCTCACCCGGCCGGCAAACAGGCCCTCGATGACGGCGGTCTTCTTGTCGAACCGTATCGTGGGATTGGCAAACACCACATTCAGCTCACGGTTCTCGGCGCACACGGCACCCACCGTCCGCATGTCCTCGGCCACACGTTCCATCACCCCTCGCTCCGTCGCCAGCATGAAGAGCGCCTTGGCATAGTTGTTATTGATGCGGTAGTCGTTCATCTTGTATTCAATAACCAGTTACCCTTAATTCAGCTTCATCAGTTCAAGCTCCTTCTGTATCAAGGCGTCGGCCTTGGGCTTGTCGCTCAGCTCCGCACGAATGAGTTTCTCAGCTATTTCGATGCTGAGGTTGGCGATCTGGTTCTTCAGCTCATGCATGGCCTTGAGTTTCTCATACTCGATGTTCTCACGGGCGGCTTCCACGATACGGTCAGCCTCGGCGGTAGCCTTGGCGCGAGCCTCTTCCACCACCTGGTCGCTGGCCTTGCGGGCGTTGCGCAGCATCTCGTCGCGCTCCTGCTTGGCCTGGCGCAGCAACTCCTCGTTGTGCGCCACCAAAGTCTTCATCTCCTCACGGGCCTTGGCGGCCTCGCCCAGCGACTTCTCGATAGCCTCCTCACGGCTCTTCAGACTCTTGAGAATCATCGGCCAGCCAAACTTGATCAGGATGAAGGCCAATATGCCGAACGACACCAACATCCAGAAGAAAGTGCCTATGCCGGGATTGATTAATGGGTTGTTCATTATCTTTAACTTACAGCAAGTTCCATTGAAAGGGAGCAACCAATCGTTGCTCCCGTGTTTTTTTTGATTGTGTTACTTGAGGACAACCAGCAAGCAGCACACGACGGCGAAGAAGGCAACACCTTCCACCAGGGCGGCCGCGATGATCATCGTCGAACGGATGTCGCCACCGGCCTCAGGCTGACGGGCCATACCCTCCATGGCACCCTGACCGATCTTGCCGATACCCAGACCGGCACCGATAGTGGCCAGACCCGCGCCAATGGCGGCGCCCAGATAACCCGTGGCAATGTTCGCCACAGCCTGCAATGCAATCAGTAATGTAGTCATAATGCTTTTAATTTATGTGTGTTAAATATTTTTCTTTCATTTCCTTTGCCTTCCGCTACCCACAGGCTACACGAATGCAAATCGGGTGCAAAGATAGACATTTTTTCCGAATTAAATGTTAAAACCCGTTTTTTTCTTCACCACAATACGGCAGGGTGCCCCGCCATCCGGCGGGGCACCCTGCTCCTTCCTGTGTTATGTATCAGTGTTACTTCACGATGAGCTTGCGCACCGCAGTACCTTGCTCGCCCACTATGCGGACGAAGTAGGCACCCTGGGCGTAGCCCGTGAGGTCGATAGTCATACTTTCACCCGTGGCCATCCACTGGCCGCAGCTGCGGCCGTTGAGGTCAACCACATTCACCGTGGCACCCGTCTCGAGGCCGGCAAGGGTCACCTGAGTACTGGCAGGGTTCGGGTAGAGCACCACCTCGCTGCCATACACATCGTCGATACCGCCGAGCTCATAGAAGTAGGCCATCAGGTCAATGTCGCTGTTGACCACAATCTGACGCACGGAGTGGGTGTCGTTGTCGCTCCACTTGGCGAAGTAGTAGCCCTCGGCAGGTATGGCCTTGATGGTGGCCGTGGCACCCTGCTCATAGGTACCCGCACCTTCCACCGTACCGCCGTTGTTGTCGTTCTTCGTCAGGGTGACAGTATAGGTCACACCGCTGCTGGCCGACGTGGTGAACTGGAACTTGGCCGTCCAATCCGAGGAGACTCCTTCAGCGCAGATGGCGCGCACATACACATCATACTCCGTCTCGGGATCCAAGCCGGTGAGCGAAGCCGTCGTGGTGTTCTCCACCACCACCACATCGCCCGTGCTGGTGCTGATATCCACACCGTAGCGCACCTCATACTGGGATGCCGTACCGGCCCATGTGATGATAGCCGTGGTGGCTGTCACGTTCGGAGCCTGCACGTTCGTCGGAGCGTCGCAGCTGATCGGCGTCAGGGTAACCATGTTGCTCCAGTCGCTGTAGTTATCCGTTCCGCAGACGGCACGCACCTTGATCTCATAGTCGGTGCCCGAATAGAGGCCGGTGAGTGTCAGCGTGGTGGCATCGTTGACCAAGATATTGCTGTCGAGCGTGCTGTTGTGCAGGTTGACCTGGAAGGCAGTCTGGCCTTGTTCGCCAACCACCCAGCCAATCGAACCGCCGTCGAAGGTGGTGTTGGTGATGGTCAGGCCGGTGGGAGCGTAGCACGGGTGAGTCGCCGTGGTGACCGTGACGGTCGTCCAGTCGCTGTAGCTGTTCTCACCGCAGACGGCGCGGACTCCGAGAACATAGTCGGTACCGGGCTGCAGGTTACTGAAGGTGTAGGTGTTGCCTGTGACACCGGTGCCGGCGGTGGGTTCCACCCAAGTACCCTGCACCATTGCCACCTCATAGCTGGCTGCATTGGTGGGGGTCCAGGTCAGTGTGGCCGTCGTCTCCGTGGTGGTGTCATAGACAATCTCCGGAGCATTGCATACCGTGCTGACACCGCAGTCGATGAGTTTCATCACGACACGGTACTGATAGCGGGCCTTGGTGCCGGCAGAATTTGGAATGTTGTTGATGTCAGGATTATCACTGTCACTGTAGAAGGCGAAGGTCTTGTACTGCGAAGTGGATGTGGACTTGAAAGTGTAGCTGGAGGCATCATACTGGCCCGAGTTGTCATCGACAATGACCATCAGGTTGCCACTTCCGCTATAGTGGAAGGCCGTATCGAGTACAAAGTAATTCCATCCTTGGCTGCAGTTCAGCGGACCATGATAGACTTTGAGAGCCGTGGCCGTGTTGAGCGGCTCGGCATCAGAAGCAGTGGTACCGGCAAACTCACTCTTGGTCGTGGGCTGTATCCAGATATCGACATTGGTCTTCTTGGTCATTGCCGTTGCATAGTTGTAGTAGTAGCCTATCGTGGTGATGTCAGAGATACCCGTCAACTCGGTGCTGTCAATGATAGTCTCGGTGAGGGTGTTTTTCCAAAGGTTGTTGACTGGCGAAGCGTAAGTTGTCGTCGTGCTGGTCTCGTCTCCGATAGTGGCCACACCCGCATTCTGGCAGAGAGCCGTGGTGAAGGTGGCATAATTGCTCCAGTAGCTGACCGTGGTGTCATCGCATATCCTCCTCACACGCACATTGTACGTGGTGCTGGCTGTCAGGCCGGTGATAACGGCGGAAAGGCTCGTCACCGTGTCGTAGTGGTCGGTACCTGTGGTGCCTGCCGGACGGTAGTCAACTACATAGGTACCCGCCGTGTCACCCAACCAGTGCACGGTGGCAAAGGTGGAGTTGATGGCATCGACCGTCACGCTGTCCGGGCGCTCGCAGGTCTGCATCGTGATAGTGATATCGTCGATGGCGGGGGCTATATTGAGATAGGCCGTGTCAGCCGACACTGCGTTGTTGAAGTGCAGGAAGGCCACACGATGCACACCGGAGATATTGTCAAAGAGCACTGTGTGCGTATCCCAGGTCGTGTCGCGACGGGCATGTACAACGCCGAAGTGACCCCACGGACCCTCCAAATAGGTATTGGAGGCTACGGGGATGTCGGTCGGGTCTTCCAACAGCACCGTGACACCGTCGTAGTTGCCGGTGTTATGGCCGCCGCCGTGGTAGCGGAAGCTCACCTCGAAGCTATGAGGCACCGGTCCGAAGTCGATGTCGCGGTAAGCTGCGCTGTTGGTCACCTGTGCACGCAACCACGAATTGGTGGATCCGTTGTCGGCGCTCAGGTACATGACGTTGGTGGTATCGCCCGCAGCCATCGTACCACGATACCACTTCGCGTTGTTGTTGCTGATGGTACCCCAGTTCTGCCACTCGGCGGCATCCTCGAAGTTGTAGGTGTAAGGCACCGTGGCGGGCACCATGGCAGTGTTGAAGCGGTAGGTTGTACGACTCCAGTCGCTCTGCTGGCCACCGGCACAGATGGGGGCCACCTTGTACTTATAAATAGTGTTGGGCGTCAAGCCGGTCAGCACAAACGGGTTGCTGTTGGCCGTCACCTCAGTCCAGTTGTCGCTGGTATCCTGAGCATAGCTCACCACCCACTGCGTCGAGCCGATGGTGTCTCTCCAAGACAGCACCACGCTATTCTGGGTGGCATCCTCGGCCGTCAGGTTGTCGGCACGCGGGCAGGCAGGAATGTAGCCGACATAGATGTCATCTACATGGAAGTAGTTGTAACTGTAGGTCGCTGTTCCATACAGCGGGGGCACTGGAGCATACAAGGCGATGTGGCCACCTGTCCCTGTATAGCCGCTGAAATCGACAGAGATTTCATGTATCGACGACGCGGCAGCAGTCTTCAGATCAATGGTATCCACCGCTGTAAAGGTGTTGATATTGGCAGGGTTGGTCATCACTCCGACCACCACTAACGAGGTGTAATAGTCGGTTGCCGTACTGTAGCGACGCATCTTGAACGACAATTCCAATGTATTGATCGGTGCGCTGAACTCCGGCAAAGCAGCATAGCAGTAGTAGGCTGTCGAAGAGGATGTTGATGGATGGTAGCTGTAGAAGTAGAGACTCTTGGCACTGGAAACAACCGTAGTGCTGGGATAGGGATAGGCGGTTGAATTGTTCGTTCCTTTTGTCCAGCAGGGGTGGATGGGACTCGTAGATGTGGCAGTATAGTTCTCGAAGTCCTCGAAGTAAGGCACCGGGAAGATGCCACATTCGGTATAGAAGGAGGTGGCAAACGACCATTCGCCGATGTCGGTGGCCGAGCAGATGGCGCGCACATACACATCGTAGGCGGTACCTAATGCCAAGCCCGTCAAGACCACGCTGTCCACCACGCTGGTCACCGTAGTGCCGTTGCCCTGCACGAAGCCTGCAGGGCCGTACTCTATCTCGAAGTTCTGGGCCGAATGAGTCCAATGCACGGTGGCGGTGTTCTGACCGATGTTGCCCACCGTCACATTGGCGGGACGCGGGCAGGTGGGAATCACATCCACAGTGATGTCATCAAGGACTGCATTGTTGGCGGCCGAGTCGTGCAGCGTGAAGGCGATACATCCCTCAGGACCGGTGTAGCCGCTGAAGTCAATCTCAAAGCTCTCCCATGTGCTGACCGCAGAAACATTGACCCGCTGGTAGCGCTGGAAGGTCGTGAAGTCGTCCGGGTTGGTCATGACGCCCACCCATATCTTGCCATAGGTGGCCGAAGTCTTGTAGGCGCTGAAGCTCATCATCAGGTGTTTCACCGAGTCGGCCATCAGCGGCAATGCGGCATAACAGTAGGAGGTCGCAGTGCCATACATATAGAGGCCGTTGGGAGCCGAATGTTTGTTGGTGGTGTAAAGATACGGATAGGCAGTGGTACTGTTGGTGCCTTTACGCCAGCAGGGCGACATCGTCTGGCCCGCGGCGGCAGTGGTACCGGCCGGATAGCTGTCGAAGTTCTCCGTGTAAGGCAGGCTCTGCGCCGAGCAGGCAGTACGGACACTGCCCTCGATGGTCCACTCAGAATGCTCGGTGGCCGAGCAGAGGGCACGCACGTAATAATAATAGGTAGTGTTCTGCGTCAGGCCGTTGATGGTGATGGTGTCGTCGGCCACGGTGTAGGTGGTGAAACCGGTAGTCGAATCAGGGTTAATCGATGTCGTGCTGACAGCCACCTCATAGTTGGCGGCGTTGCCGTTCCACGTGAGGGTCATCGCTGTATCGATGACGTTCAGCACCTCCACATCGGTGGGACGTATGCAGGGAGGAATCTCGGTGCAGACGTTGAACACGATATTGGGGCGGTAGTTTGTGCGATAAACTGTGTTTTGGGCCGCGGTGGTCGTGCTACGGTAACCGTACAAACTGAGGTAATCGGGCGAGGTTGATGTATAATAGAAACTCACACCCGCCGTGGCGTTGGTGTCGTGGCAGAGGTTGACCAGCAGGTTGCTATTGCCGCTGTAGGTAAAGACGCTGTCGAACATTATCTCCACCCAGCTACTTGTCGGCACCACCAGATCGCCGCTATAGACGAGGGTCATCGTCGAACGATCGACGGTGTCGTTAGCCGCGGTAGAACCGATGGCATCGAGCGAGGTCTCCTTCAAGTAAACCTTGGCCTTGCGGATAGTGCCGCCTGTAGTGCCGCTGTGCAATTTGATGCCGTTGATACGGTTGTTCGTTTGCAGACCCATGTCGTTGAGTTCGGCAGCGGTATAGATGGTGCTGCTGAAACCGGTACGGTACGAACTGCTGCTGTGGAACGTATATGTGGAAGACGCAGAAGTTCCGTTACCAATGGTATCAATGATATTGATACTGTTCGGACCGCAGTCGAGGGTAGTGCGCACCGTCAACGGCTCGCTCAGCATGCTGGTGTCCTCATCGCCGCAGATGGCGCGGACCATGAAGGTATAGTTGGTCACAGGGGTCAGGCCGGTGGCCGAGTAGCTGTTGGTGCTGACAGGAATCCAGGGGCCGTTGTTGAGTTTCACCTCCCAGCCGCCTGCCTCGGTGCCGTGTGCTGTCCACGAGTAGTCAATCTGGTAAGCTCCCACCGAGTCGGCCGTCACGTTAGTCGGGGCCGGGCAGGTAATCTTCCATACATGGACATTATCAACCGTGGCAGGAGGCATGGTTCCCGTTGATAAATCGTTGCGCCACAGGAACACCAGTTTATAGAGTCCAGTCTGCCCTGCACCGACATGGCAGATGGTCTCGTTGTTCGTCCATGTTCCATTGAGGTTCAGTTTGACTGCATTGTTATAGTTACCCACATTGAGCCAACCGGTTGGCGTGGCGGTAGCGGTGATACCATTCAAGTTGGCCGGGGTGATGGTCACGTCGTTGGGAACAACGAATGCTCGCAAGTAATCATAAGTGCTCTCACCCTGAGCGCGCCAGTCGAAACTGACCACATAGTCGCCCGTGTCGGTCACCTCCAACAGACGGAAAGCATAGACAATACTGGCAGTGGTAATATTGTAGTTGGGCGAAGTGCCATTGTCGCTGATGAAGAGGGCACGGCTGCCGCTCACAGTGGCATCCCCATGGCTGCCTATCATCCAACGGTTGGTCTGGTCGGCATTGAGAAACACCCATCCACTGTCCTGCTCGGCTTCGAAGCCTGTGTAGTAGGGCAGCGTGGCAGGGACGGAATTGGTCTGGAAACGGAAACTGGTCGGTTCCGACACATCGCCACCGCAGTTGGCGCTGACATAGACGTCATACTCCGTGTTGACATCAAGGTTGCTCAAGATGATGCTGGTATCGTTAGTCGTCTCCACCATGCCCTCGCCGAGGGTAAATCCGCGGGGACCGTACTCCACCGTCCAGCTGCTCGGGTTGGGCGTTCGCGGGTCGGGCGTCCACGAAAGGGTCGCCTCGTCGGTACTCACCGTGTCGAGCACCACGGCCGACGGCCAGTAGCAGGACGGGATCTGCCTCAGAACCACGTCGTCAACATAGACCGTATTGTAATTGTAAGTAGTCACGTTGGCGGGCACCTCGGCATAGAACACCACATATTTGCCCGTACCGGTATAGTCGGCAAAACTCACCTCGGCGCTGTGCACCGAAGAGGCTGCACCAGTCGAGAAATCAAGCGTGTCAACAGGAACAAAGGTAGGACCCACACCCGCCGTTTCTGCCACACCGACCACCAGCCGGCAAGTGTACGTATAGGTGGAGGTGTTGGTCACTGACGTACCGCGTTTGACACCGAAGTTCACCATCAAATCGCTCATCTCCATGTTCTCGTCGATGGGTGGCAGTGCCGCCCAGCAACCATAACTGACAGAACTGCTCTTACCTGAATAGAAATAAAGGCCGCGACTGCCATTGATGGCGGCCGAGCTGTAGGGATATGGGAAAGTTGTGGTGGTGCCGGAGCCCACGAGGTTCTTATCCCAGCAGCCGTTGATGGGGTAGGCGGCGCCTGTGCCGTAGGCCTCGAAGTCCTCGCTGTAGGGCAGGTCGTCCAGCGTCAACGGGTTGCAGGCCGTCGTGACGCTGAATGTGGCAAAGCCCAAGGTGGTGTCGCTGCCGCAGATTGTATAGACACGGCCCTCATAGATGAGGCCCGTCTGGAGGCTGTCAAGGGTGAAGCTGGTGCCGCTGACCTCCAGCGTGTCCCATCCCGTGGTGTTGTTCCTGTGCCACAGCACCATAAAGGTCGTGGCATCGGGGTGGACAATATCGAGGGTAGCCGAGGTGGCGGTCAGCAGGGTGCTATCGACTGTGACCTCCGTCGGGCGGATGCAGGTGGGCATGTAATCCACCGTGATATCGTCAATATAGGTGTAACCTGTCGAGGTACCTGTTTGTTCAGCGACAATGGCAATATACTGCCCATTGCCGGTGTAGCCGGCCAGTGGCACCTCCACGAACTCCCACACGCTGTTCGTGCTCACATGGCCGGTAGCCAGGGTGTCGAGGGTGCTGATATCGTTCGGGTCGGTCATCACACCCACCACCCAGTAGCCATAGTTGGTCGTGGTACTGCGATAGGCCCAGAAGGAGAGCTGCAGCTGGTCGATGTCCTCCTCGAAGAGCGGCAGGGTCAGCCAGCTTTGGATGGACGAAGTCCGATATAGCGAAAGACCCTTGGTGCCGCTGTGATGGTTAGTATTGGGAGAAGGATAGTTGGTCGTGGTACCCATCTGATGACGTCCCAGACAGGGATTGAAAGTCGAAGTGGTGGTAGTTCCCGAGGCATCCTCGAAACCATAGGTCCAAGGCAGCGAATCGGCAGCGATAGCCTCACAGGGGGTGGTGAAACTCAACGTGTTGACATAACTCGTGTCGTCGGCACCGCAATAGGCACGCACCCGTAACGTATAGTTGGTTTGAGGGGTCAAGTTGTCGAAATAGAGGGAGGTACTTGTGTAGTATTCCCAGTCACTCCCGTTGAGACTATAGTAATAACCCGACTCAGAGCCACTGGGAGAAAGAGCCACCGTGGCATCGGTGGGATTGAGGTCGGACAAAGTGACGGCAGGCGCCGGGCAGCTGATGACCGGCGCAGTGAAGGTATAGTAGCGGTTGGCATTGGGCCATGAGTTAGTGGCAATGGTCCCCGACTGACCCGCAGTGTAATGGGTGGCTACATGCGAAGCATTGATGAGCCAGATGTCGGTGGCATCGACACACATACCGCACTGACGCGTGACAGCAGGCAGGATGGGCGGCTGCGTGGCGGCATAGACAATCGTGATATTGCCATTGGGATAGAGATGCACCTGCCATTTGAGCAGCGAGTTGCGGGAAGTAGTGTTATAGGTCGATGTAGCAAACTCAATCACAAGCAACGAGTCGCCGGCAAGGTCAACCGTGTTGTACTTGCGCACATAACCCGAATCCGACAAGAATCCATCACAACCCATCACATTAATCTTCGGGTTGTTGACAACGGCATTGGCCGAACTGAACGGAGTGGAGTAATTGTTTGTGCCAGTGACGGTGTTACCCAAACGCAAGTTACCGTCGGAATTGACGGAGAACTTGGTATAAGTACCCGATGCAAACGGGAAGGCAAATCCGATGTCACATAGGGACGAGGCACCGTAGTCACCGGCGCCCGGCGTAATCAACGAGGGCTCCGTAGTCGGCACGGTAATCCATTTGTTGGCATCGGTGCCGGTACTAAACGTGTAGTCATTCAGCGTCAGCTGTGCCTTCGATGCCCATGGCAGCGACAAGGCCGCCAGAAGCATCAAAATCGATAATCGTTTTTTCATACTTGAGATATTTAAAAATTGTTATTTCAATCCGTTACATCGAAGAAAGCCCTTCGGCCCTTTTCGGAACAACACCGCAAAAGTAGGAAAAAGAATCCGTTTTTGCAAGCGTTTTTTTATTTTTTAACACTCCAAAAAACCACAACCATCTGATAATCAACTTCAACACATACATCCCCTACCTCTGACCTAGTATTGACCTAGTATTGACCTAGTACTGACCTAGTACTGACCTAGTACTGACCTGGTACATCCATCCATCGGCACACCAAGGCAAAAGCTCTCATACAGAACCACTTACACTAAAAAGCCCCAAGTAACCACCTGAAAACAAGGAATGAAACCCCTCTGGTTCAGTACTGCCTCAGTACGCAGCATAGAGCCAAAGCTATGTTTGACCCGTAGGGAAAGCGGTCAACAAACAATGGTGACAGGAAGCAGCACGTGATGAAGACTGCCTTAATAGCAGTTCTGCACGAAGTTGAGCAGTCGCGGCTTGATGTACTCGCGCTCCTCGAGGAACGACATGTGGGCCACATCGTCGAGCAGCAACACTTCGGCCCGTCGAGGCAGAAGGGTTTGTGTGACAGCCAGTTCGACAGGGATGCGGGGATCGTTCTTGCCATAGATGAAATAGACGGGCACATCGAGCTGCTGCAACACGCCGATGCGCGACGGGCGGCGGGCCATGCCGCGCTGGGCGGCGACGATGGAGGCCGCGGTGGTCTCGAGGCATTGGTCGGTGAGGTCCTTGATGTCCTTGCTGAGGGCTGCCCGGCGGCTGCCGTCGAAGAGCGAGGGTATGAAGTCGAGGATGTAGCCGGCCCGGTTCTCCTGCACCCTGCGGCAGACCTCCTCGCGGGAGGCACGGTGGGCGTCGCTGTCGGCCATGGCATGCGAGTTGATAAGCCCCAGGCCACGCAGCGAGTAGGGGTACTTCTCGGCAAAGGCCAGCGCCACATAGCCGCCCAGGG
>ODAJ012097977.1_pt1 | contig 11060 bp, 10 predicted proteins | sample 1539241 | NCBI WGS metagenome assembly ODAJ01 (sample SAMN02144231, study PRJEB22623) | gut metagenome | biome: sheep rumen | host: Ovis aries | place: New Zealand
GCAAGCCCCTATGCACATATACTTTGTATGCATAGGGGTGATTATGTGAAAACTCGGAAACTCCCACGAGGAGATCGTAATATAGTCGGTGCCCGCGTCACAGAGGCGCGGCTCGCGCTGGGCATGAAGCAGAACGAGCTTTTAGCCAAATTGCAGACTGTCGGCATTGAAATCAGCACACCCGCGCTGTCATTGCTTGAAGGGCAAAAGCGACCCGTGTCAGATATTGAGCTGAACGCACTGGCTGATATTTTGAAAGTTTCGGTTGATTGGTTACTTGGGCGAGAATAATAATATACAAACGAGGGATAATATATGGCTGAGTCGCAGTATCTTGGATTAAGAGCATATAGTTTTTTTATAAAAAAGCGAAATAGTTCTGGACATGACAAATCGTATGAGCTTAACATGCCATTCTCTCTTACAGTACAGTCTGGCGATGGAGAAGTCGATTTATACTATGAAAATGCTTTAGATCTGTTTGAAGAATTTGTATCAAACAGCGACCAAATTGATGATAAAGAAGAGACCAAGCAACTCTTCTGTTGTCAAAAGTTGGATGAAGGCATCGAAGAAACAGAAAAATACCGATATTTCTTCTTTGCAGTAAATGCCGGATATTATGGATATGCTTCTGATTTAGTTGATCGTATAAGCTTGCGTGCTGTATATAAGAAAACAAAAGACCAAGCAGATGTAAAAAGATTCTATGTGATGGTAGTTATCCCCAAAGATCATCCTAAATCGAAAACCACTCGTGGTTTGCTTTTCTTCCAAGAAATCGGAGTTTACGGAATTAAAACAGTCACTTCAAGAGCTATCCAGTCATATTTTTCCAACAGGCTTGGACTAACATTTAAAACCCAAAATCTCGCTCCAGATTTCTATTTAAAGAAAATCTTTGACGATGGGATTCTTCGCAAAATTAAGCTTGGGAGAAACAGTACAAGTCAAGACCCTACCGACCGGCTCTATGGCTTTGGATTTGGACGTGAGGAGCGTGTACTTACTCCGTTACGCGTTACAAAGGAGATGAAGGACAAGCTAAAATATGTATCAGAATCGAAGTATAATTATTACACATTTGAGGGGATAGACTATACAGATGTAAGAATGGAAATCGGTATTGGCAAAAGGGTTCGGACAATCAATCTCCATGGGCTCGAGGATCTTTCTGTTGAAGAAGCTTTGCCTGATAGTATTCTTCTTGCTGACGGAACCATTAATTCCGGTGCATTGAAACTGCATTTGATTGAGGTTGCAAACGAGTATATTGAGCATCTTCCGAACAGTTTTTAGGCTATCTAGTGAGGTGAGAAAATGGGTATGATTATTAATGTTTTAAAAGCAGTTGTTTCACCTCTCGGCCTTTTTATCATTGGTATCTTTATCTTTTGCTTTTTTATTTTCAGATCTTCAACAAATTATTCTGACCTTAGCATTGTTATAAAGGATTATTATTCTGTTTTTTCCGGTGCAAAAAGACAATTCTTCCTGTATTGGGGAACGCCTTTACTATTCTCAGCTTCAGTTATTCAAGTAACTGTTATTACTTCAGATCTCTCGGAAAGCCTCATAGTCTTTCTCTCAATTCTTGTATCTGGTTTCTTTGCCATGCTGTCTATTCTGGCCAGCAAGGCCTCAGCCAGTAATGCTCCCTTGTACAAAGAAGTCCTTAGCGGAACTGTTGCAACAGTTCTAATAGAAATATTGCTGTGCATAATAACTATCGTTTTGACTATAGCAATCCTTTTTATTGGGGCTAAGTTGCACCTCGTTGCTCTCTATATCATTAGTTTTCTTGTGTACTATGGAATTTTCGTAATGCTTCTGAATATTCTGATAATCATTAAGCGCCTTAAAGCACTTATTGATAATGCTAATTAAACATGTGTATAACGATAAAGCATCGCCGTTGCACTGTATGCAACAGCGATGCTTTTCACTTTAAGTTTTTATAGCTCCATATATTGCTCACTATTGTTCATAAAACTTACTAAATTGGTAAATGCATCGTTCGATGCATTTCTTTTCATGGTCTCTATTGTGCACTCCCAGATAATTAGTTGTTTAATTCCTTTTTGCTTCAATTCTTCTCTTACTATTTGATCTCGCATAATATTATCCGAGAACTTTTTCCCCCAGAATTCAACTCTTGTCTTGGGCGTGTAAGCATATTTGCATCCAGTGTGTCTGTGCCAGAAGCAGCCATGGACGAAGATCGCGGTATTATATTTCTTCAGATAAATGTCTGGATGTCCCGGGACGTATTTGGGCGCTATCCGATAACGATATCCTTTTGCAAACAGAAGCTTACGTAAATATACCTCGGGCTTCGTGTTTTTACTCTTTATCCGGGACATATTCCAGCTTCGTCTTTCAGGCGTTAAGCTGTCAGCCATTATAGTCCCTCAACCTCTCTGACAAACTGGACGAATTGTCCCAACGTCCAAATCCTGTCTTGCCGCTCTCTCGGATAAGCAGCAATGAAAGGTCTGGGAACAACAAGGATAACCCTCTCCTCCTGCATTTCATCCAGTTGTGCAGTAGAAATGCCCTGCTGAAGCGTACAGAGATACTTTGGCCTGTCGCGAAGTCGATCTGCTTCGTTGATTACCTGGCGCCATCTGTCTTTACAGGTTGTTTTTGCCGCAAGAGATATCAGCTGTTCCACAGGATAATCCCGATTGTGATATGCTTCTTGAGACGGGAATAGAAAATCCGGTTTTTTTCGTCCTTCTGTTACAGCCTGTTCTTGAAACTGCAAACTGTTTTCAGCAAAAATCGCTGCCAGGTGGTGCTCAAGACTCTTCCCCGCACGGCTCTTCCGTCTATTTAGAACCTGGTTTGCTGTAGCAACAAACTCATCGACACTAATAAACCCCTGTGAAATCAAGTCAGCATATCTTGCATACTCGAGTGCCTTAAAAAGCCTGAATTCCAGATCTGTCCAATCCAGAAGCTTCTGGTCAGGATTCGTTACAACGAGTTCCCTGTGATCAAATACTGCGTCTTGGATTCGTCTGGCTGCAGCCGACATCTCTTCAGATGAGGGGAAGTCTTCTTCAAGCGACGCAATATACTGATCTATTTCTACTGTTTCGTGTGCTTCAGGGCGAACAAAATGGCCGGAAATCAGACGATTTGTCTCGGCAGGAGTCAGCCCGAAAGCGTCGAGGAACTGGTCAATTTCATCTTCTGTGTTCAGGACAAAGCCTTGGTAATTCTCTTCGTCGTTTTTAACTAATACGAAAAGTGCACCAGTGTATTCAGAAGTCAGGAACGGAAAATCGCGTCCAAAATTGGTAATCCTGTACTCATTCCTTGTTCCCTGACCATAGTAAATAAAGCGAGTATTCGATTCAAAATCACCCTGCCATTTGATCCTTACCCACTTATCTTTGTTTTCGCCTCGAATCCCCGGAGTCTCAAACAAAATGGGAATAGAAGGCTTGGAAACATATATGCCACCCTGGTGTCCGCCTGTTTCTCCTGTATCATTGGCTGAAAGAAACTTACAGTATGCAATAGCGCCCTGAATCACTGCCTGAATAGCAGGAATCGCATAATTCTGCATTTATCCCACCTCCGCGACATCAACGTCTTCAACCAGTTCATTCAGCTTAGCCACAATCAGTTCTGCTGTGGCATGCATGAGGGGTACAACAACTGAGTTTCCGAATTGTCTATATGCCTGTGTATCAGAAACAGCAATTTTGAATGTGTCGGGAAATCCCTGTAATCTTGCACATTCTCTTGGGGTCAATCTGCGTGGGTTTTTACTGTCCTGTGCTATGAGTATCTCCGATCCATCTTTATAGTACCTGGCGCTGAGTGTTCTGGATACTCCGTCAAGGGGTGCTAAACCATAGCCGAAGCCATTACCCGCTGCTTTGTGCTTGTTAGCGTAATTCTGCAAATAAAGCCACAGCTTATCGGAAAGGGTATACCTGTCATCAACATCATGCTCCAGGATGTCTCTCATTACAGGTTTGGGGAAAACAGGCTTGATATCAAAATCGAACTTCACATCGTTTCCGTATCGCTCTCGATCAAAGCCTACAATCAGTATTCTCTCTCGGTGTTGAGGAACATAGTTCTGGCCATCAAGGATTTTATAAAAGACCTCATAGTTCAACTCTTCCAGCGACTCAAGAATCACTTTAAATGTTCTTCCTCTGTCATGGCTACAGAGATTCTTCACGTTTTCCAGCAAAAAAGCTTTTGGCCGCTTTGCTTTGATTATGCGACACACATCAAAGAACAGTGTCCCCTGAGTCTTGTCCTCGAAGCCAGTCGCGCGTCCAAGACTTTGTTTTTTTGAGACACCCGCGATGGAAAACGGTTGGCACGGGAAACCTGCTACCAGGATATCATGGTCAGGAATTGTATTTGCATCAACTTTCGTGATATCTCCATCAGGCTGTTCACCGAAATTGGCAAAATATGTCTGCTGGCAATACTTATTCCATTCATTGGAATAAACACAGTGACCACCGGCTTGCTCAAAAGCGATTCGCATTCCTCCAATGCCAGCAAACAGGTCAATAAATGTGAAATCTGCTTTTTCAGGGATCTGTCTTTTTTGACGATTCAAAAACTGCATGATTGCACTGTTGACGCAATCTTGAAGTGTTTCCCCTGCTTCATCGGTGTACCCCGCCAGCGCTTCATATACAGTATCGTCTAAACGAATATGGACTTGTTTAGCCATTTCATCACCTCATGGGAAAAATAATGTACCTGTCTTTACCCATGATAACACATTCCTTCGTCTCGCGCAATAACTCTGGGCATATTTTTATACCTGATTATTCCCATAAAAAGGCCGCAGCATTTTTGCTACGGCCGAAAAGGAATGATTAAATCATTGTTTCTTATCCAGATGAAGATCGAAGAGAACGCTTAATACAACTGAATCATCTTTCACAAACGCCATCTTTTCAGGATCAAATTGCAGATTCAAAAGATGTATCATCTTGTGGTGATTGGGGCATACAATCATGATATTACTGGCATCATTGTTTTTACTTTTAGAAAAAGCGTCGATGTGATGAGCTTCACAAATATTAATATCAAGCGGAGCAAAAGGATTTTTTCCACATATTTGACACTTGCCAGAATAAAGCTTTTTCAGATTATGAATGATAGACGCTCGAAATACTCTATGCGAATGTAGGCCGAACTTAATTGCAAGATGCGCATTGGGATCAGCAGCATTGATAATATGCTCGTAATCTTCCTCAGACAGGTTAGAAGGGATTTCCTCACATAAAGAAAACTCAGTTTCATCTTGGGAGAAATTATCAACAAATGATTGTACAATATCTGTTAGTTCTTCAAAGGGAAACTTAGACAGATATTCAGCATATTCCTGGACCACTTTTGCTGGTGGACGGTTCCTAAATCCCTTTCTACTACTTGAACTTGTGGGCAGAGCATCAAATTCATCTCTCCGCAGCTTCAGATAGTTATTATCTCTCCCTGCAAGTGAAGAAATAGAATTGAAAGCTTCTGCTCGACTCTTATACCCGAGCTCGTGAACCGCCTTCAGGTCATATTCAGATAAGTAATAGGCAATGATCGTTAAAACCCGACTGGTATCATTCATGGTTCTCTTTCCTGTTTTGATCCTATTCTTTCTGGCAAGAGGCTGTCAAAAGAGCCCTCAGTTCTTCAATCGGCATTGGTGGGTCAGTCCTGTGAAGCATGGCATGGCAATTAGGGCACACGGGAAACAGCTCCTTGAGGGGATCAACTTTATAGTTTTCACCCATCTTTGAAACAGGAACTGCATGATGTACATGGATGAACTCCCGGCCCAGATCCCCGTATGTCTGTTGGAAATTCATTCCACAAACAGAGCACGAGTAACCTTTTGCTGCAAGGCAAAGTGCGCGATTGATCGGGCTGCGCTCATATTTTGTAGTCAGTGTTTTCCTGACGCTCCCTTCTGTCTGCGAACTTACCAATACTATTTCCGGCTCAAGCGGGACTACATTGGCAAGGGACAGAATCATCCCCATCATGGGAATGCCCCAGTCAAGTATTACTTTTTCGTGCTCAATGTTGCCTTCAGACACAGGGCTCTTTGATATTCTCAAAGCAACATGTGTCCAGGAATTCGGCCAAGTTGAATAATCTGTCAGCGATGCTGGAATATGATTGATCTGGAAATTGACTTTTGCCCTGCGTTCTTCAAAGAGTCTGGCATAGGAAACAAAAGTCATTTTGGCCTCTTCTTCCGCTCTCCCCATACTGGAAACAAAAGGTAGCGAATATGTGTCCGGCTTCAGTTCCATTATCAGACGCACATCATTTGCAAAGCGGAAAGATAGAGAGAATAACTCCCTCAATGAATTCTTGGGTCCTATTTCATACCAGATATTTCCTGCGTTTATGCCATATCGGGATGCAAACGGGATATCAAATGCTGCTTCAAACTTTTTCTGAATATCTGCCAGCATTCTTTATTCCTCCGGCTCTTCAGGCTCAGGCAGATCTGCTATGAGTTTTTTCAAATATCTGGATACTTGAATTCTCATATCTTCATACTGTTCTTTGGTATCATCATTGAATGTTGAAAGCTCCGCTTCAGCAAGCGCCCACAAAAGTGCATCCATTCCGGTGACCATATTTGACTGATCAAGAACAGGATAGTAAATCTTCTGATAATAAGGATGACTCTGATTAATCTCAACGGCGTGTTTCTGATCAACAATGCAGGGATTCCAAAGCATCCCATCGTCAATGGAAGGTACAGGAATCACTCGATACTGTCCGGGCTTCGAAGCAGTTCGAATGGAGATCGTGTGTTTGAACGTTCCATTCGCATTCGTGACTTCAACTTGGTTGCTTGCGGCATCAGTTACTTTGATTTTTGCTCCTTCAACAGACTTGGCCTTTGTATCAATGTTTGTGTTGGACTGCTCATGCGCGTCTTTTCCGCCGACAACCACTTTTTTCGTTACACCATTTCTATAACGTTCATCTGCAGCGCGCCGCGGAGCGCTGATCGCGTCTTTCAGGCTGTTGAACAATCCGTCATCCATGAGAATTCTGGACTTCTTAATGTCGACGTTGAGATAATCATCCAGCTTATGATCAAAAGAGAGGAATATTCTCAGTAATGAGCCATGAGGCTCCTTGGTAAACATTCCCATCCAGTCGCCATAGTGGATAAGGCGGTTTTCTCTATAGACGTAGAAGCCTTGTAGATCGTTGGAAATTTTGGCGGCTTCCCGATCTTTTTCTGTTTTCAGTTCGTTTTTGCTCGGAAGCAGATATGCTATTAACGTCAGTGGGGCTTTTGTCCCATCAGGAAGATCAATATCCTGGCTCAGATCCAGCAGCACTTCTGTACCGTCGATCTTGGTGCAAAACGGATCCCATGCTTCTACCTGGACATTATTCAGCATAATTTTAACGTTGCGAACTTCCGTTATCTCAGGGTCCAGAAAACGCTGATAGGTTGTCGCCAGATGGAATCGAAGCGAAGACTCGATCTTCTTTAGAGCATTTCTTGCGCTGCTCTGATATGTATACTGGCGCAGAAGGCGGTCAACTCTCTCCCAGCACACAAGCGTCCCATGGCTGCCATCAGCGACTTCATCAAGAAGATCCAGCTCATCATCAGTTACCTCTGGCCAGCGAAGCAGCCATTGGTTCTTTTCAATGATGTAATCCAGATCCCACTGGGCTTTCACGACCTCATCCTCTTCTGCCCCGGTATCTCTTGAGACGACAGAGAGGCACCGGCAGAACGCTGTAGATGCAGTTTTTAAGCCCAGTCCAAATTTTCCCAGGCTGGAGGGGTTTTCACGCCGGCTGGATCCATAACGCATAGCATTCTGGAGCTCATCCTGATCCATTCCGCATCCATTGTCAGCAACGAAGACAGAAACTTCCATTGTCGGGGAAACCGCGATATTGATGTTGACTCTGGTTGCATCTGCCGCGATGGAATTGTCAACAATATCCGCTATTGCAGTATTGAAATCATAACCTGTATCTCTGAGCCCTTCCATTACACGGGCAGCATCAGGCATGCAGGTCGTCTCTTCAATATGATCGTGGATAATACTCATTTGTCTCCTCCTCAATACTTGACGACTTTCCAAGTTCCTGTAACGACAAGCCTGGGTTTTCCGTCAGCAGTCCTGCCCTGCCTCTGGCATCTTATTGACAGGCAACCATCTGGTCTCCTTGAAAGGATAACCGTATCTCCTGCCTTCAGATTGTGCTGACGTATGAAAGATGTCATGCCGGTAAGCCGATACTCGTTGCGGGTTCCGCCAAAAAAGCGATTGTTGTAATAGATAAAATTGAATTTCCAGTGCTGAGAAGCCTCATCTTCAAACACCAGTATTGCCCTGGGATTCTTTTCAGTCGGATCCAGTGAAGGAAAAAACTCCAGAATATCGCCACCTTTGGGGATCAGCATTCCAGCTTGGTGCCCGCCTGTTTCACCTGTATCATTTGAACTCAACAGTTTTGAAATACTTGCCGGTCTCATCTGTTTTCCTCCTTGGGGGACAGCATCAGTGCTGCCATAATATCGTCGCGGTTTTCGTGTGTTCCCTTTGTGCCGACAACAGCAAGTTCAGAAATGTCCCGCTTCATCTCAATTCTTTCATTCACAATCTGCTCCACTGTATCTGCATAATAAAGTCGATATACAAATACGGTCTTTTTCTGTCCCCTTCGGTATGCTCTGGCAGAAGCCTGATCTTCCAGTGCGGGGTTCCATTCCAAATTATAGTGAATTACATAGTTCGCAGCCGTGATGTTCAACCCTGTTCCTGCCGCACGGGGATTAAGAACCAGCAGTGCCGGCCCGCTAAACGCGCTGAATTGATCAACTATTGGCTGCCTATCTGAGACAGTCGTTTCTCCATTTATCTCCAGAACCGGTATCCCGAATCTGTCTGGAATGTCTGTCCGCAGAATCTCGAACATTTTCGTGTAAGAAGTAAAGAGAATTGCCTTGTCTCTCTGTTCGATTATCTCCTCAAGTATTTCACAGAGATGGCTGTATTTTGAGCTTACCTTCACGGGGTCTGAAAGTGAAAAAGCATCATCAACAAGCGAGGGATGAGTACAGTACATGCGCAGCTTCTGAAGCGCAACCAGAGTAGCCCTCTTCCCAGCGAGATCATTGAGTATTTTCTGTCGCTGATCATCATAAAGGAGAGCTTCACGGTCATCCATTCGGAGTACAACCGGAATATCAATTCGTTCCGGAAGATCCTGTGCAACTTCAGAGACCCGTCTTCGAATCATCAACGGCGTAAGGATCGGCTCTATACTGACTGCACTGTCACTGTCGTCATCAAATAACGCGCTGAATTCCGCCTCTGTTCCCATAAAACCTGGTGCTATGAAATCCAGAATTGACCACAAATCAGTCATGTGGTTTTCAAAAGGCGTCCCGGTCACCGCAATACCGATTTTCCTGTTCAGTCGCTTAACCGCTTTTGTTCTGGCGGCATCAGGCGTTTTGATGTTCTGTGCCTCATCAAGAACAACTACATCCCACTTGATCATGTTAAGCATCGCGACATCTGAGACGGCTGTTCCATAAGAGATAATAACCACATCTGGAACAAGCAGATCTTTATATCGCCCAGTGCGCTTTGATCCGTGATGGATCATAGTATCTACAGTCGGTGCAAACTTTGAAAACTCTCTCTTCCAGTTTTCAAGGAGTGTTACAGGCGCAACAATCAGGAAATGGTGATCCGTCTGACTGCAACGTTCTGCCAAAAGCGCAATAATCTGCAGTGTTTTTCCCAGTCCCATCTCATCGCCAAGAATACATCCACAGTTCTCACCGGTAACGTATTTCATCCAGCGGAAGCCATCTTTCTGGTATTCATAGAGCGTCGCATTTAATGGCGTAGATATTGCTTCATCAGAAAAGTGTCTATTTGAAAGAGCAGGTCCTGCATCATCGACATATTCAATTATTTTCCTTTCCTGCAATGCTTTTATCAGATGCAGATATCTGCCAAGGGAAAGCACTCCATTTTCATCAGGCCCATACTCGTTCAGCAGCTGCGCCAGTTCGGTGGAAATGTTTCCCATATAAAACCATGTATTACCAAGAACAAGATGGTTTGGAATTGCAGGGGATAGTGGAACAGATGATGTATGCCCTCGGCGAGTAACTCTAAGTTCAAATCTGATATTCGGATCATCAAACCAGAAGTAGCCAAAAGCCGAAGAACTAACTTTGGAAAAGCGAAGTTCTGGCAGCTGTTTGGAAAGGAGTCGCGGATCGACATCTGGCGATGCAGCGCCATTGATCAAAGTAGAATAGATCTTTTCAGCATCAAATACACACTCTTCTCCATCTCTGGATAGTGTAAGCACACCGTTATTAACTGCCCATATATCCGCCACTGCCTTCACCTGCCTTTCTGTATCTTGGACGCAATTTGAGGATTCCTGTTCAACTCATATAGAGTTCTTTTGTCATATTTAAGTTATTATACTCCCTGCCCGGGGAAGTGACAAGTGCGCGACGCCCTGATTATGCGACAAATGCTCTCCTTCCTCGCTCTTTTTCAGTGATGTGCTGCCCTAAGAAGTACGGTCTTAGGCTCCTACGTTCCCATATACAAAATAAAATGAGATTAGCTTCTGCGCCCGCAAAAGTTAATCTCATTTTTTCTTATTCGTGCTCTTGGTCTCTTTTGCAATTACGAAATCTCAACCAGCACTTCCCAATGGCCGTTTCGCTTTCCATTGGCACGGCGGAGGTATCCCTTTTCTTGCAGCGAGACCGTGCGTGTTTTGATCGTGCGTTCCGATTTCCCGACTGCTGCAGCGAGATCCTTTTGCGTGATCGACGGATTTGCGGCGATCATGCGAAGCACAGCCAGCTCATCCAAAGTGCAATCCAAAGTGCAATTTTTGCACTTTGAAATTTCTGTCTCTGCACTTTGGGCCAGAGCATCTCCTTTGTATTCCACATGGAGGTAGCGATTCTTTAATTCATGCTGCGCACCGAGCAGGAGGTTTTCAAAAAAGTATTCCAGAAACTCGCTCGTGGCGTG
>ODAJ012159944.1_pt1 | contig 11060 bp, 9 predicted proteins | sample 1539241 | NCBI WGS metagenome assembly ODAJ01 (sample SAMN02144231, study PRJEB22623) | gut metagenome | biome: sheep rumen | host: Ovis aries | place: New Zealand
ATGAGTACGTTGCGGTCAGTAGCCTCAAACACGTTGGGATACTTGTTGAGTAGTTCCTGGATAGTGATGACATTGGTCTCCTGGATGTCATTGTTGCCGAAGGGCGCTCCGTCGGGGAAGTTTGGCTCGTCCCATTCTCCCTTCCAGTTGTCTCCGTCCTGACATGCTGCGAAGCCCAGTGTGGCGATGACTGCCAATAGGAAATATTTTATTTGTTTCATTGTCTTCATCTCGTTTTAGAATTTATAGGTTATGTTCAGCATGCCATTGATACCGTAAGCATAGAATTTCTTCGGGTTGTTCAGGAAGGAGTATGTGCGGATGGCTTCGCCCTGCTCGTCGATGTCGCGACGATTCTGCTCCATACCGCCAGTACAGATGTTACGGTTGTTGAGGATGTTGGTGAGCATGAGGTTGATAGACATTGAGCGTCCCTTGTGCAGGTACAAGCTCTTGCCTATGCTGGCATCTATCATGAAGCCTCCGTGTCCCTTGGCTTGGTCGGGCAGGGTGGAGATGTTGTGCTCCTTGCCGTCAACACCAGTGACGGTGCGTACGGGCTGTCCGCCGTATTCGCCTCCAGCATATTCCACGAAGTCGCCTGCGTAGCGGGTTACTGGAGTATAGTATAGGTAAATCTTGTTGTAGTAATTGCCGATGAGGTCAACGAACCATCCGTTCTTATGGAAGCTCAGGTCGAGGCTGGCTGCGTTGAACGGAGTGCCTCCCTCGCGAATACCGCGAGTCACGGCAATGTCCTGACGATACTTGCCGTCCTGTGAGAGCATGTAGGTGACGCGAGCGTTGTTCAGGTACTTGGCATCGCTCATGGTGCCGAGAGCCTTGACATTGAGCCAGTCGGTAACCTTGACGTTCAGACCCAACTCTATGCCCATATACTGCTTCTTGATGCCCTTGAGCGATACGTATGAGAAGGAGTGCTCGGTGTCGTAGTAGAACATGCTGTATTCGGTGACGTTGCGCAGGTGACTATAGTATGCACTGATGTTGGCTTGCAACCATGAGTTCTGGAACTGATAGCCAATCTCGGTGCTGAAGTTACGTTCTTCCTTGAGACCGTCGACGAAGTCGTTGTTGATCTGTGGAGCGAGGAACGCAGTACGTGCGGTAGGCGCTTTCTGCTCGTAGCCTATGCCGAGGGTCAGGATGTTGCCAGGGAAAAGGTTGATGTTGGTTCCGAACTTACCACCGCCTTCGATAAACTTAGCCGTGTGGCTTCTGCCGTAAGAGTTCTCTGGTGCCAGTCCGTTCTGCATCTTACCCTTGCGTTGCATGGTGACACCACCGATGCGACCGCTGAAGAAGTAGTGCATGAAGCCAACATCCTCAGAGTATGTTGCCCAGACGTTACCTTTGTTCACATATATATTATAGTCGTACCCGAAGCGGTCGCCCTTGCCGATGATGGCATTCGGACGGCGCATGTCGTACTGAGCCTCGGGAGCATCTGCCTCGTATGTGCCGATGACGTATGTGTTGACATTGCGGAAGCGAGCTGCACCCAGCAGGTCTTCCATCGTCTGATAGTGGAATCCCACATTAGCCGAAGCGCTGAATCCGAGGTCGAGCACAGAGGTGTTGGTGAGATTCTTCTTCAGGGTGGAGGCGAGACTCAGCGTCAGCTGGTCGTCGTGATAGGCCTGCAGATAGTACATGGCGTCCTCGTCGTTGTCGGCACGCGAACTCTGCTGGTTGGCATAATACATCTGGTCCCACTGCATCTGTCGATTGCCCTTGGATGCCTTCAGGTAGTCGTATGTGGTCTGCCACTTCTGACGGGCTGCATCGTCGGTGTCTCCCTCGTATGGTGGCCAGACGTCCATATAGTAGCTTGGCATCTTCTTGTAGTAGTCGGGCTGTGGGTTGTCGCTGTTGTTGTAGTTCAGACGAGTGCTGCTATACATAGCATATTTGGTGAGGATGCTTGTGGTCAGCTTCGTCTTCTCATTCATCTTCCAATCCCATGTCAGCAAGGAGGCTGGTGCAAAGTCCTTGACGATGCGCGAACTACGCTTCTTACCGTTCTGGTAGCCCCAGTAGGGGTTGTAGTAGCGGTTGTTGGCTATCCAGTACATCTCGTCGGTGCTGGAGCCTTGAGATGCGCGCTCGGTAGGGTTGCCCCATGTGACAAGCGATACGGAGTGGTGCTCGTTGAACACCTTCTCTACGCCGAGGAAGTAGGAGAGGGCATTATAGAATGTACCCTCGACATACGATGTCTCCATGTTGGCCCATCGGTAGGTGATACCGGCAGAGAACGCCCATCCGTCCTTGTTGACTCCCGAGTTGTAGGTGTACATACCTCGCAGTGTGTAGTTGCGGTTGGCTCCTGACACGGAGAGGCGATGACCAGTGGGCTGTGCGCTCGGACGGAAGTTGTAGTTGTTTGACCCTCCCATGGCACTCACGGCAAAGTGGTTGTCCTCGAACGGTAGTGCTGATTCCACACTGCGTGTGAAGTTATTAAGTCCGCCGACAAAAGAGTAGCGGAACTCACCACGCTCGGCATCGTTGACTGGATTGCCGTTGATGTAGATCTCGTTGTACTTAGAATTGAATGCCCTATACTTGAAGCGCATAGGACTGAAACGGAATCCTACCTCGCGGGCATAGACATTAGTGTTGGAACCGACGACGGCAACCTCTTGGGTGACGTTGTCATCCTCGCCCAACTGTGACTCAGTGAAGGTGAAAGCCGACTCATCGACAATGACAGTGCCAGTAGGGTTTTCAGTTCCCGTATTTGTCTGGGCTACAGCCATTGGCGTGATGCACATGGCAATCACTGCTAATCTCAGTTTTTTCTGCATATAAGTTCAGATTTGTTTTTAGTTATTTTTTGTATTTTGCAAAGTTAATAAGAAAATGGAGTTTACCAAAACGAAAATAATATTATTTTTATAAAAAGTGTATTTTATTTCGTTTTATATTGCTATCACAATTTTTTTTGTTATATTTGCGCCAAATATATTAACTGCTGACAGTATGAAAAGACAACTATTGACATTATTGGCGTTCATGCTCATTGGAGTATGCGCCATGGCACAAGACTCTTCCGAGAAACGATACGCAGCCTATGCGGTTGGATTCTACAATCTGGAAAACCTCTTCGACACCGAGCATGATGAGGGGAAAAACGATTTTGAATACCTGCCGGAAGGGAAGAATAAGTGGAATGAGCTGAAATACTCACACAAGCTACATAATATGGCGACGGTTCTCTCAGAGATGGGTACCGATGTGTTGCCAGGAGTGGGCTGTGCCTTCATCGGCGTGAGTGAGGTGGAGAATGCTCGTTGCCTTCAAGACTTGTGCGACCAGCCAGAACTGAAAGCCCGTAACTTCAAGTTCTGCCACATCGAGGGTCCTGACAAGCGTGGAGTAGACTGCGGATTGCTCTACAACCCGTCGCTTTTCACAGTCAAGAACACAACCCTCGTTCCATACGTATATGAATTACAGGAAGACATAGAGAAAGATCGTCAGACACGTGGCTTCTTTACCGTTAGTGGCACGCTGGCTGGCGAGCATGTGTCTGTCATTGTCTGTCACCTGCCCAGCCGTTTTGCCGGTAGCTACTATCGAGAATTGGGTGGCAAGCAGATACGTGCCGTCAAGGACTCACTGCTGGAAGACGACCCCGAGTGTAAGGTGTTTGTGATGGGCGATATGAACGACGACCCGTCCAACAAGAGTATGTACGAGTCACTCGGAGCCAAGGATGAGATAGATGATGTTGACGACGACGAGATGTACAATCCTTTCTATAATATTCTGGCTAAACAGAAGACAGGCACGTTACGCTATGATGGCAAGTGGAACCTGTTTGACCAGATCATCTTGACTCCAAACCTCACCAACAAGGAAGGCCGCCGAGACTTGTCGACACTGAAGTACTGGAAGTGTCAGGTGTTCCGTCGTGACTATCTGTTCCAGACTGAAGGCAAATACAAGGGCAACCCCAAGCGTACTCATGCTGGCGGAGTATGGCTCGATGGATATAGTGATCACTTGCCCGTCGTGGTCTATTTGCTCAAAAAGATGTGATTTCGCCCCCCTTACTATATATAATAATGTGTAACTGATATGAAAAACAAGATAACGATTATTGGTATCGCAGGAGGTACAGGGTCGGGCAAGACGACTGTGGTGAAGAAGATTGTCGAGGCTCTGCCACCGCACTATGTCGCAGTGGTCCCGTTAGACTCGTATTATAATGATACTACGCACATGACCGACGAGGAGCGTAAGGCAATCAACTTCGACCACCCAGACGCGTTCGACTGGAAACTACTGAACCAACAGCTACAAGAACTTCGCCATGGGCACGCTATCGAGCAGCCAACTTATTCGTATGTGCTCAGCAACCGACTGCCGGAGACAATACACGTAGAACCTAAGCCCGTAATCATAATTGAAGGTATCATGACCTTGATTAATAGGAAGCTAAGGGATATGATGGACTTGAAAATCTTCGTGGATACTGACTCTGACGAGCGACTAATACGCAATATTAAGCGTGACACGATAGACCGTGGTCGCACGGTATCTATGGTGGTAGAGCGCTACCTGAGTGTGCTCAAACCCATGCATGAGCAGTTTATTGAGCCCACCAAACGATATGCCGACCTGATAATCCCACAGGGCGGCGAGAATAAGCGTGGTATTGCTATCTTGTGTAAATATATCGAGGGACTGGTGCCGAACGATTAGACCTAACCTAATCTACAGCCTCGGCATCTTCAATCTCGACATCGTCAACAATCTGGGCATTCTCGATTTCCTGAATGCCCTCTTTTTGTGTTGACACGTCATTCTTTGTCTCGCCCACTTGCGTCTCTACTTCCTTGAATCTCTTCTTCATCGAATAGATCTTTACAGCGTGAATGCATTCCACCACACCGTAGACCATCAGTCCCCAGCCAATAACCTTTAGTGGCAGAGTGGCAGCCTCCATGGGCTTGGCTACTACCAGTATGCCGATTACCAGTGTGATGAGTGGCATGAGCCAGAAGAGCAGTGGAATGCTACTGTAGCGACGGGCAAGGGCCAAGGTGATCAGCTGATTGATACTGCCAAGTATGAGAATGGCGGCAAGCACGTATGCAACACCTATGATAAGGTCGGTAGGCATGACGGCAAGAATGATGCCCAGAATCATACAGCCCACTCCGAGAATGGGAAACATGGGCTTACGCTGCTGGATGAGGTTCCCGTTGGCATCGTATATCTCAATGCCTTCGCTCTGATAGTCGGTCTTTTCTTGTTCTGACATGGCTTTGTCGTAGCGATGTCTCTCGTACAAATAAGCCAAATATGATATAGCACCCGAGACGAAGAATAGTCCTCCTGCGGCTATCGTCATCCATTTCATGGTGTCTTCACGATATTTTACCAACAATATACCTACGGTTATTGCGACAAGTGCACGAAATATTGAACTCTGAAAGATTCTCATAGTATTAGTTGTTATTCGTATTTATCTTCTCATACCGCACCTGATGCGGATTTCTTATAATTGCTTTCAGCGGACAAAATTAATATTTTTCTATGAAACAAAGATATAAATTCAATAATTATATGTACTTTTGCACGACATGACCACATAAGGCTTCGCCAAGGAAAGGATGAAAGTAATATATAATAAGTATTTCCCGTTCGGCAAATTCTTCGCCACCAATATCTGCGGAATAATATTCTGCCGCAGTGACAAGGGGCGCCTAAGCGAAGTGACGAAAAATCATGAATATATTCACACCCTGCAACAGCGTGAGATGCTATATGTGGGTTTTACCTTGTGGTATCTGATAGAGTGGATGTGCCGGTATGCTAAATGTCGTAATTTCATGAAAGCATACTATGATCTTTATTTCGAACGTGAAGCCTACAAGATGGAGAGGGATTTGGGATATGTAGCCCGACGCAAACCATTCGGCTGGTGGCACATGTTCGTCAGGAAGGGCTCTTTGCTACATGAGATAGGCGAATTTCTTGGTACAATAGCTAACTTCGTGAAGCGAGACTTCCTTTGGACCAAGTATCTCTATGTAATGTGTCTTATCGCCCTGGTGATTGTCGGGCAGGTGGTCTACAACGTATACGATATCTTTATTGCTCCATCCTATCTTGACGGAACGTCGATGATACGTTTGCCGTTGATATATATAACAATGTATTTCCTTGTGTTGATTCCGACACTTGCAATGCATTCGGAGCTATGGCGGCTTAGGCGATGGCAGGTGTGGGTGTTTCCCGTCGTCTTGTTGACGATAGATGGCGCAGGACAGGGATTTCATGCTTATGCTCAATGGGCTGACGACTATTCTGTATGGTTTAAGGATAAATACTACTTGGACTTGGTTGGGGCTTTTCTGTTCCGTTCGGTGTTCATAGTAGGATCGCTAATCGTATTTCACAGGTTGGTGGAGGGCCGCTTTGGATTGTATGGACTGAAACGCTCATCGCAATATCTGCGAGTGTATGCACTCATATATGTTCTCTTATTGCCTATATTCCTTGCTGTGTCATTTACTCCTCAGTTCCTTAGCTATTACCCCAAGATGAACATTACAATGTACGATGGTGCACTGGGGTGGAACAGGTGGCAGGTGATTGGACTCTTCGAACTATGCTATGCTAACGACTTCCTTGGAGTGGAGAGTATGTTCCGTGGTGCATTGGTAGTGGGAATGGCGCGATGGCTGGGGCGCAGGGCAGTATTGCCTATGGTCATGACATATATGTGTATTCATCTTGGTAAGCCCGATCTGGAACTGTGCTCGTCGGTTGTTGGTGGCTATCTGTTGGGTGTGTTGGCATGGCGCACCAGCCATTTATGGGGTGGAATAATCATTCACCTTGGCATCGCTATGTTCTTCGAGGCTGTGGGTATCTTTAGACTTTTGTTTGGCTGAGTAACAAGGAGTTATGGAGAAGACAAAGACTGTATTATACTTGGTTCGTCATGGAGAGACGGTGGACAACGTCAACAAGATTATGCAAGGACAGACACAAGGCGAACTGACCCAGAATGGTGTTGCACAGGCTGAGGCTTTGGGACGTAAATTGACAGATGTCGATTTCGATGGTTTTGTGTCAAGCGATCTTAAACGTTCTGTCGACACCTGTAGTATTATTGCTAAATATCATGACGGGGAAGTGGTGACTACACCATTGTTGCGTGAGCGTGAATGGGGTAGTTTTACTGGTCGATATATACCTGATTTGAAGGACGAGACATGGCCCGACGACATAGAGTCGTTAGATAAGCTAAAAGAACGGGCAGGGAAGTTTCTCCGTTGGCTGTGTGAGAGATTCCCCAATCAGACAGTACTCGCCGTAGGTCATGGTATCATCAATAAAGCTATTCAGGCTGTGCTTTTCAATAAGCAGATGAATGAGGTTATGAGAATGGAAAACGGTGAGGTTAGAATCCTCACCGTTGAATAGTATTGTTGTGAAAAATGCTCTATCGGCGACCGAAGTGACCATGTCCGCCACCAGAACTGCCTCCCGAACGACTGCCACCTCCGAAAGAATGGCTGCCTCCACCAAAGCTTCTGCTGCCTGAGCTGCTACCGAAACTTCTGCTACCAGAGCTACTGCTGCCAAAAGAATGACTCCTGCCACTTGAACTTCCTCCGAAGCTTCTGCTACCAGAGCTGCTGTTTCCGAAAGAACGGCTTCTGCTTGAGCTGCCTCCGAATGAAGAGCTGTTGGAGTGGCTGCTTGACGGACTGAATGAGCGGCTTGGAGAGGTGGAACTACGGTCGCTGCTTGAGCGGCTACCCATGCCGAAGCCCCTTGTAGGACGGTTTGATGAACCAGAGTTCGTCACAGTTGTTCTTGTTGAGCTCTCACGTGTACCGAATCCGTGACCACCATTATTGTCCCTGTTTCCTCCGCGTGTGAATGCACCATTATTGTCTCTGTTTCCTCCATGTGTGAAAGTTCCATTATTGTCCCTGCTGCCTCCACGTGAGTATGTGTCGTTGTTATTATGCGAGCGACCATTTCTGTCTCTGTTCATGTCGTGCGAAGTCCCGTTGTTGCCAATACTTCCGTGGTGACGATTGTCATTGTTGTTGAATCCGCTGTGACCATTGTTGTGATGACCACCGTTGTTATGGTTGTCATTACGTGAGGAGAATCCATGATTGCCATGACTGCCTGGCTTATGTGTAGAGCGCATTCCTACGTGGTGTTCGCGAGATGGCTTGTGGTGATGAGGACCAAACGAACGACCGTGATACCATGAGCGACCGCCATTGTGGTGCCATGAGTGACCGCCACGATAGGATACCCAGAAGGTGGGACGGCCGAAGTATAGGTATGTACGATGTGGATAACGGGCATAGATGCCGAAGTGCCAGTAGCCTCCATCCCAGTAGAGTGGACGATAGAAGTAGCTTGCTGCGCAATAAGCGGCATACTGCCAGTCATAGAGTACGTAACTCATGTCGAGGTTACGATAGTTCCAGTATGTACCGTAGAGGTCATCGTATGAGTTGACGCTCATCAGATAGTCGAGGTTGATCTCATAGGCAGCCTCATACTGCTCTTCAGTGAGGTCGAGTTCGTATGCCATCTTGTCAGTGAGGAACAGAGCTTGCTGGCGTGCCTGCTCGTAGCTCATAGCGTTGGCTGATACTGTCATTGTAAACAGTGCTGTCAGCATGATGACTAATTTCTTCATAGTTGTATCGTTTTAAGTGTTAATATTCTTGTTTCTGTTTTTTCACATTGCAAAATTGCAAAGAAATAATATGCCTCCAAAAGGATTTTCCCTAATCGGGAGAGGAAAATCCCTAAACTATAATAATACCCGCAAAAATACGTTATATTAGAGATTATATATATAATGTGTATGAGGAAAATACTACCAATAGTTGTTACTGTGCTGATGTTTTTTGAAGTACAGTCCAATGCTCAATACAAGGTACCTGAGGTTAAGTCGCAGCCGATAAAGCCTTTTGAAGATGTCGAGTATAAGGTTGAGTTTCAAGGTGCTTTATCCAACGATAAAACTCCTTTATGGCTGAATGCCAACAGATACGGACTTAGTTCTTTGGATAAGACCAATGGCTATCTGCGTGGCGCCATAGAGCGCCCAATCAGCGTAGATGCCGAAAAGAAATGGGGACTGGGCTACGGGCTCGATGTGGCAGTCCCGCTCCATTATACAAGCAAAGTTGTCATCCAGCAGGCGTATGTTGAAGGACGCTGGTTGCATGGTGTGCTCTCCGTGGGTTCCAAACAATATCCTATGGCTTTGAAAAACGACTCGCTGAGTTCTGGCTCTCAGACGCTTGGTATCAATGCCCGTCCTGTACCACAGGTCAGACTTGCCCTTGGCGACTATTGGGCTATACCTTTGACTAAGGGCTGGTTACACCTGAAGGGACATATAGCTTATGGACGTATGACCGACGACAACTGGCAGCACGACTTTACTCATAAGCAAAGCAAATATGCTGACGGCTTGCTATACCATAGTAAGGCTGGCTATCTGAAGATTGGCAATGAAGAACGTTTCTTCCCACTGTCTGTAGAACTCGGACTGGAGATGGTATCTGTCTTTGGCGGAACAACATATATTCCTGGTGAAGATGGTAACGTCACTACAATCAAGAGTAAGAAGGGATTGAAATCTTTTTGGAATGCTTTTTGGCCAGGAGGTTCGGATGCCGGTGAGACGACTTACCAGAATGCTGAGGGCAACCAGTTCGGTAGCTGGGTTGCCAGAATCAATTATGACACCGAGTGGTGGACACTCAGCGCATACGCAGACAAATATTTTGAAGACCATTCAGCCATGCTTCAACTCGACTATGACGGTTATGGGTCTGGCGATGAGTGGGAGAAGAAGAAGGACAAAAAGTTCCTTGTATACGACTTTAAAGACTGGATGCTTGGACTGGAATATAACTATAAGCCAGATAACTGGCTGAATACCATCGTCGCAGAGTTCCTATACACTAAGTATCAGAGTGGTCCCATTTATCACGACCATACCAAGACTATTCCCGACCATATTGGTGGCGTGGACGATTTCTATAATCATGGCATCTCATTAGGCAATCAGCACTGGGGACAGGTGATGGGCAACCCACTCTATCTCTCACCAATATATAACTCAGATGGTGAGATCTATATAAAAGACAACCGCTTCATTGCTGTCCATCTCGGACTCGCCGGTCATCCTTCAGAGCGATTCAATTATCGCATTCTTGGCACATGGCAGGAAGGTATTGGTACATATAAGATCCCCTATCTTGACAAACATCATAACGTCAGTTTCCTCACCGAGGGAAGCTACCATATCAGTAGTCGCAGCAAATGGCTCGACAATACTTCTATTACGGCGGGATATGGTATGGATTTCGGTGCTATATTGGGCGGAATCAATTATGGCTTTCAACTGACAATAACTAAACGAGGAATATTAGGAAAATAATTATGAGAAACATACTACGCACATTTGTTTTGTTTGCAGTGATGGCAACCTTGTCATCGTGTAATTGGTTTGAGACCGATAATGCTGGTGACCTTGAGGGACTTTGGCATGTCCGTTCGGTAGAATTCAAAGCCGATGGCACGAAGACCGACCTTAGTTCTGAGCGCTACTATTGGGCATTCCAGAAGAAGCTCTTGCAGATGGAGAATAAAGAGGGGAAGGCGGAAACGTTTTTGTGGCGTTTCCAAAAGGATGAAAACAAACTTACCATTTCACAACCATATCGCTACGACCGAGAGAATGGCGATGAACCATTGGAGTCTACCGACTTGTTAGCTCCCTATTTCATTGAGAATCTCGAAGAGACTTTCACCATCGAACATCTTGGCAGTGGTACGATGTTGTTGTCGTCAGAAACGGTACGCTTGAGCTTCAGAAAGTTCTGAGCGTAATAGATAATGTTTCACGTTCAGAATCTCTTACCGAAAGCGATATTCAGAAAGGTTTTCAATAGAATCTTTGCGTCAAGCCACCAGGAGCGGTGCTCCAAATAATACAGGTCCAGTTCCAGTCGACGCAGCAT
>ODAJ011704324.1_pt1 | contig 11055 bp, 11 predicted proteins | sample 1539241 | NCBI WGS metagenome assembly ODAJ01 (sample SAMN02144231, study PRJEB22623) | gut metagenome | biome: sheep rumen | host: Ovis aries | place: New Zealand
CATCATTTTCAACAAGATGGGCATTGATACAAAGAGTGTGCTTGAAGCTGCAGGCACCAAGTGGAACTTCCTGAAGTTCTATCCGGGTCTGGTTGGCGGTCACTGCATCGGCGTTGACCCGTATTACCTTACCTATAAAGCTGAGATGATGGGATACCACAGCCAAATCATTCTGTCCGGTCGCCGGATCAATGATGATATGGGCAAGTACTGCGCAGAGAACTGCGTGAAGAATCTGATCGCTGCTGATAAAGCAGTTAAAGGTGCAAAAGTTGCTATTTTGGGCTTCACATTTAAGGAAAACTGCCCGGATACCAGAAATACAAAGATTATAGATATCGTTCACGAACTTCAGGAATATGGCATCACACCAGTGATCGCTGATCCAGAAGCAGATGCTGCTGAAGCTAAGATGCTCTATGGTGTTGAGTTTGTGAATATGAGCACGATCAAGGATATGGACGCTGTGATCCTTGCTGTTGCTCATACTGAATTCAGTCATTTCACAATGGCTGAGATGGACAAGTTCTTCGGCGAAGGGAAGAAGGTTCTCCTTGACCTCAAGGGACTTCTAAACCGCAAAGAGTACGAGGCTGCTGGATACAGCTATTGGAGATTGTAATAGACTTTTCTTGCCTTTCCTCTCTGTGTTCTTCATAGGAAGGAGGGCAAGTTTGAGAAATAGACGGAGGAAATGAAATGAGCTATCAAAAAGTGAGTTTTCCTGAGAACAGCACGTTCTTAGTTACCGGCGGCGCTGGATTTATTGGTTCGAATCTTTGCGAAGCTATTTTAAAAATGGGCTATAAGGTGCGCTGCTTGGATGATCTCAGTACAGGTAAGCAGGCTAACGTTGATATGCTCATGGATAATCCGAACTATACATTCATCAAGGGTGATATCAAGGACCTTGATACCTGCATGAAAGCCTGCGAGGGTGTTGACTACGTTCTGAACCAGGCTGCATGGGGCTCTGTGCCTCGGAGCATCGAGATGCCTTTGTTTTACTGTGCCAATAACATCATGGGCACATTGAATATGATGGAGGCCGCTCGGCAGAACGGTGTAAAGAAGTTTGTGTATGCGTCGAGTAGCTCTGTCTATGGTGATGAACCGAATCTGCCGAAAAAAGAAGGTAGAGAGGGAAACCTCTTGTCTCCGTATGCAGTAAGCAAGATGTGCGATGAGGAGTGGGGCAAGCAGTACACGCGCCACTATGGCCTTGATACTTATGGCTTGCGTTACTTCAACGTTTTCGGCCGCCGTCAGGATCCGAACGGCGCATATGCCGCAGTTATTCCGAAGTTCATTCGTCAGCTGCTCCATGGTGAAGTTCCTACCATCAATGGCAATGGTCGTCAAAGCCGCGACTTCACTTACATTGAGAATGTTATTGAAGCAAATCTGAAAGCCTGCATGGCTCCATCTTCTGCTGCAGGTGAAGCTTTCAACATTGCCTATGGTGGGCGCGAGTATCTTTTAGATATCTATTACGATCTAACGAAGGCGTTGGGTGTTGATATTGAGCCGAACTTTGGCCCAGATCGCGCCGGTGATATTAAGCACAGCAACGCGGATATAAGCAAGGCAAAAGAGCTTCTTGGTTATGATCCTGACTGGAGCTTTGACCGTGGCATTCAGGCTGCGATTGCGTGGTATAAGGAGAATCTATAAGTAACGGGAGAATCATTCATGTATGTATTAATGGTTGTACCAAGTAATTTCCCCAATGGTGATGCTGGTGCTGTAAGAGATATGGCATTTGCTCACATTTATATGTGTTTGGGGTACAAGGTATTCTTGATAAGTGCAAGCAGAAATGAAAAAGAAGGAGAAATAGAAGGAGTTCGATTTTTTAGTGTATATCAAGAAGCACATAGCAGCATAGACCATTTAAGACGGTTCCTTAGTTCTAAAGCTGCGTATATGGCCTTCATTAAGCGGATTATAAAGCAGAATGGGCTTCCTACATTAATACATATTAATGATATTTCTCATGGAGCAGTAGAAGAATTAAGAATTATAGCTAAAAAAAATGGCATTCCAATACTTCACGACAGCACAGAATGGTATTCGCCTTGTGAATTCTCACGTGGTAAATTGGATAAACAATATATCTTGAAAGATATGTTGAATAGAAAAATAGTAAGGAATCCGATCAAAGTTATAGGAATTTCCTCTTATCTAACGGAACACTTCAAAAGCAGAGGTTTAAATGCAGTACGTATTCCAGTCATCATGGATGTGAAAAACACGAAAATTGCTGTGAATGAAGATGAAAAGGTTAAGCTTATTTATGCCGGTAGTCCTGCTAACAAGGATTATTTAAAAGAGATTGTGCGTGGAGTAGCACTTCTGGTAGAGGCGAAGCAGAAGAAGCTTGAATTACATATTCTTGGACTAAGCGAGGAACAGACTAAAGATCTAACGGGATTACCCAGCCTCCCGGATTGTGTTAGATCCTATGGTAGAGTTCCACGTGAAAAGGTGGAAGAGGTAATGCTTCAAATGGATTTCTCAGTTCTTCTTCGCCCATCTGAAGAGAGATACGCAAAAGCTGGATTTCCAACGAAATCGGTAGAGGCCATGTCACATGGTGTAGCTATGCTTTGCAATTATTCTTCTGATCTGGACATGTACTTAACGGATATGGATAATGCCGTTATTGTAGATGATTATACAGCCGAGGCTCTTGCACGAGCAATAAGAAAGATTCTGACGCTTACAAGAGAGCAGATAAATGAGATCAAAAGGAAAGCACGGAGGACTGCAATAGATAACTTTGATTATAGATTGTGGATAGAAACAGTAAAGAATCTAATAGAGGAATAGTTGTATGTTTTCGGAACTAAAGAGATGGGTTAAGATCCTCAGAGTCTGTATGCAGAAGAAAAAGGTGATTTTTGGCTCAAAGGCCAATATCGACCAGCATGCTTCTTTTGAAGGCCAAAACAAGATTGGCGCGAACTCCTGGTTTGAAGGCCATATGGGATATGGCTCTTATATTGGGGAGCAATGTATTCTTAAAGCTAAAGTCGGGAAATTTTGTAGCATAGGACACAAAGTTACTGTTCTAACCGGAACTCATCCGAGTCATAAATATGTGTCTACTAATCCTGTTTTTTTCTCACTTGGTCTTCAGAATGGTACAACATTTGTCAAAGAACAGAAATTCAAAGAAAAGAATTTTGCAGACGAAGAACATAGGTATGGCGCTATTATTGGAAACGATGTTTGGATTGGATATAACGCTACAATCATGGGCGGTGTAACAATTGGCGATGGTGCGATTGTTGCCTCTGGTGCGCTTGTGAATTCTGATGTCGAGCCATATACAATTGTTGCTGGTCAACCAGCAAAAGTTATCAGTAAGAGGTTCACTGATGAGCAGGCAGAGTGGCTTGTGAGTTTCAAATGGTGGGATAAGCCACTTGAATGGATTGAAAAACATGCAGAAGAGTTTGATGATATAGAAAAGTTTATCAAAAAACATTCTATGATGGAGAGAGAGGAATGATTACAAGCATCTTATTGAAAGCTGTGGTTGCTCACTTTGGAGAGCGAGGTGCCATAATATGAACAGAACGATAAAAGAGCCGTTTATATGTATGGCACTTCTGGTCTTGATTATATTTGAATTGCCATATTTCAACCTGTTTCTAATCGCCGGATTATTCATGCTACTGCTATATACTGTAGTATACAAGCGTAAACTAGTAGCTAACGGAGAGATGGTAGTTCTTTTGCTGTTTATCTCCTTGTATTTCATCCTTGATTCAAAGCTTGCGCAGTCCAATACATATAAGATCTGGTATGCAGTATCAACTGTCTCATTATATACGTGTGGTTACTATATGCGTTTTGAAGGTTTGAATCGGGAGGAGCGGAGCCTTAAAATAGAGAATGTGATCAAGATTATTGTCATCGCATATACTACTTATGTGCTGATAACAGTCCTTTATAGTTCAACCCGAGGGCAATTTGCTTTAACAAGAAATCCTCTTAATCTCTGGACTGGTACACTCAGGGCAGCGACACACTATGGCACGATGTCAATCATTCCACTGGCTTACGGCTTGCATCTCACAGTTGGAAATGAAGAAAAACGCGGAAGATTTGCTGGTTGGTTGCTAATAATATTTGCTGCTGCTGTTGCAATTATTACGGCAAGTAGAACGGTTCTTCTGATGATCCCACTCGGCGCTATTATCGCATATTTTGCCAACATCAAGATGAGAGGTAATTTCCAACAGAAACATCTTAACCAGTTGGTTGGCTCGTTAGTTCTTCTTGGATTAGGCGTATTCGCTTTTGTGACTGATATATTCGGGCTACAAACTATGTTTTTTAGGACGCAGCTAGGTCAACGATATATGCTCGGTTATGCGCCTACACTTATGAATGATGGACGTATTAAGAACATAGAGTTTTTCTTTCAACATATGAGGCAGAGTTTGTGGGGCGGTGGGTATTCGAGGACGAATGCAGGAAACTTGCACAATGTTTATCTTAATGTGTTCGATTTGAGTGGAATCATTCCGTTTACTCTTCTGGTTTTGTTCACTATCTGGGTAGTCAGAGATTATAGGCGAGTTGCAAAGAATAACTCAGTTAATATTTCGACACGCTTGTTGTTATTGTTGATCCTGTCCTTGTCATTCGTGCAGATGATGCTTGAACCCACGATGGAATCGGTGCCGGTATTTATGTGGTGTTTATTACTTATTTGTGGTATGCAGAATAAGGTTTCGCACTTTGCGAATTGATCGAGAGGTTTTATATGGGAACAATCGCAATAGTAGCTGTTGGTTACAATAGACCAGATTCAATCGAACAGCTTTTGAATTCCCTACTTCGTGCTGACTATGCCGGGGATCAGGTAGACCTTGTTGTCAGCCTTGATAAGGGACAAAGACAACAGGAGATTATCTCCGTGGCTGAAAAAATCGAATGGTCACACGGAGAGAAAATAATCAGAGCGTTTCCAGAACGTCAAGGGCTGCGAGCGCATATCATTCAGTGTGGGGATTTGACTGAAAAGTACGATGCAGTGGTTGTGCTTGAAGATGATCTGATGGTTGCTCCACATTTCTATTCATATGTGAAACAGACTATTGCCCGTTACTCTATAGATGATCACATTGCCGGGATCTCCCTCTATAAACACCAGACCCATCCAGGAGTGAACAGACCTTTTGAACCGGCAAACAATGGCTATGATGTTTACATGCAGCAGTTCGCCATGTCTTGGGGGCAATGTTGGACTAAGGGAATGTGGCAACAGTTCAGAGCTTGGTATAACGAGAATGAGGGGAAGGATCTGTCTGATGGGAATATTCTCCCTGATTATGTAGCGCACTGGAACAAACAGTCTTGGTTGAAGTACTATATGCGTTTCATCGTTGAGAACGATAAGTATTTCATATATCCTTATTTCTCTTTAACAACGAACGCCTCTGATGCCGGGGAGCATTGCCGTATCCCGAATAATGACTTTCAGGTTTCTCTCCAAGAAGGGGATATGGAATACCGGTTTCCTGACTTCGAGCAGGCTGTAAAATATGATGTGTTTTTTGAAAGAGTTGGCATTGAAGATAAGTTGTTTTCCGATTTGGAGGGAAAAAAGCTATTAGATTTGTATGGAAGCCGCATCAATTATGAGAATGCGAGGTATCTGATTTCCACTAAAGCTCTTCCGTATCAGGTGGTAAAAACAGCACAACTGCGATATCGTCCAATAGAAATGAATGCAATTATGCCGACAGATGGTGAGGGCCTTTATGTTTATGATCTTAAGGCTTCTGCGGACGCTCCAAAGGTAAACAAGGATATCCTCACCCGATATGATGTGCGCAGTCTGCATTGGAAGAAAACTTTACATCTCGGTTGGAGTGGGTTTATAGATGCTCTTTTGAATAAGGTTCAAAGAGGAAAGAAGTAAGTATATAATGCAAGGATTATTTCAGCGTTTATTAAAGAGTAAATTCATACATAATACTGGTTGGATTATGTTCGCACAGATATACCAGATGCTCTTGTCATTGGTTATCGGTGTTATCAGTGCACGATATCTTGGACCCAGTAACTACGGAACCATCAACTATGCGGCATCATACATTTCCTTCTTTACAATTGCCTGTGCATTGGGATTGGAAGGTATTGTTGTAAAGGAAATGGTTGATAACCGGGATAATGAGGGCGTTGTTCTCGGTTCCAGTATCGTGATGAGACTGATAGCAGGTTTTCTATCAATGATTACTGTGTGCATTATTGTAGCTGTGATTAATCCGGGAGATCGAGTACTTCTTGTAGTCGCATTCCTTCAGTCACTGGTATTACTTTTTAATGCATTTCATATAATTGATTTTTGGTATCAATCGTTACTACGTTCAAAGGTTTCCTCCATCATCAAATGCATAGCCTACACAGGAATGTCTGTCTATCGTGTTTGGTTGCTTGTGACCGGAAAGAGTGTTGAATGGTTTGCCTTTGCCACCTCGCTTGATGCTCTTCTCATCGCTGTTTTGTTCTTGTATCGGTATAAAAAGGATGGGACACATAAACTGAAGTTTAGTTCATCCATGAGTAAACATCTTATTGGTTTGAGCTATCATTTGATAATTTCTTATTTGATGGCGGCGGTATATAACCAGATGGATCGGCTAATGATTGGAAGGATGATCGACCAGACTCATGTTGGATATTATGCAGCAGCATCGACAATATGTCATATGTGGTTATTTGTACCACAAGCATTGGCAAATTCAGCTCAGCCGATAATAATGGAACTTAAAAGCAGGGACGAATCTATATATATTCGAAGATTACAACAATTAAGCTGTACCATTTTCTGGATTGGAGTCATGTTTGCTGTAGGTGTGACAATACTTTCGCATTTTATCATTGATATTCTATATGGGGAAGCGTATAGCCCGGCAAGAATGCCATTACTATTTATGATTTGGTCTACAGTGTTTTCTGCAATGTCATATGCTCGATCTATATGGATGATTAGCGAAAACAAGCAGAAGTATAATAAGAATATTCTGCTGTGCGGAGTTATTACTAATTTGATTCTGAATGGAATTCTCATACCTAAAATAGGAATGATTGGGGCAGCATTTGCGACTCTTGTTACTGAGATTGTATGCTGCTTTGTAGCGCCATTTTGTATCAAACACACCAGGACTTATGTGAAGTATATGATTGGATCATTGAATCCAATTAAGCTTCTTTTAAATGAACATCATAATTAGGACGATTATTAGGTACAGTATGTATTCAGTTTATGCGGAGGAGGAGCAAATGTTTAAAGGCTGGATTAGTGAATATCGAAGATATGGATTAAAAGCTATATTGTTTCGTTTGTACGGGTATTTGAACGGAGATTATTCTAAATATATTTTATATAAACAAAGTGTTGCGGCGAGGTTCGATTTAGAGAAAATTAAAAAAATCGTTGCAGAAGATTATTATAGTCAAACCAAGGAACCACTTGATTTAAATGATCCAATATTATTTACAGAAAAAATGCAGTGGCTTAAGTTATTCGACGCTACTCCTCAAAAAACAAGGCTTGCAGACAAATATGCCGTCAGAGAATATGTCAAAGAAAAAGTTGGCGAGGAATACCTAGTGCCATTACTTGGAGTTTGGGATAGTTTTGATCAAATTAGTTTTGCTGAATTACCGAATCAATTTGCCTTAAAGTTGAATAATGGCTGTGGTATGAATATTATTGTGAAAGATAAAAGCAAATTTGATGCTACAGCCGCCAAGAGGAAATTTGATTTTTGGATCAAGACCAATTATGCATTTAATGCGTTTGAAATGCAATATAGGGATATAAAAAATAAAATAATTGCAGAACAATATATAGAACAATCAAATGGAAACCTATATGATTTTAAGTTTGATTGTTTTAACGGTGAGCCATATATTTGTGAGTTTATAGGAGATCGCAATTTAACAAAGCACACAGGATTCCAAGCATTTGTGGATTTACAATGGAATAAACTGAATATCGATGATAATACCTATCCTATTTATGAGACTCTCCCATCAAGACCTGATAATTGGGAGGAAATGATTTTAGTGGCTAAAAAGCTATGTGAAGGTTTCTCTTATGTAAGAGTAGATTTATACTCAGTAGAAGGGAAAGTTTACTTTGGAGAAATGACATTTACGCCTGTGGGTGGGCATCAACAATTTAATCCTCCGTATATAAACAAACAATGGGGAGAAAAACTAATATTACCCAAAGCATATAATCTAAAGATTCCTAAATGAAGCCAGATAATATATTAGAAAACTGTGTTATAGATAAGTACATCATTTCGTATGCGGACTTCAAAATAATGTTTGATTTGAGCGAAAGGACGAAGAAATGACCATCTTCAAAAGAATCCATCATGCAATATTGAAGCGTAGAAACCCTCTCGCCTATGCAAAATTGATAGGTGTCAATTTTCCATGGGGGGGGTACACCTCTACGGTGATGTGAACTGGAGTACTGAACCTTGGATTATCACGCTTGGGAGTAATGTCCATATCACTGGTGGTACAAAGTTTATTACTCATGATGGGGGCACGCTTCTTTATAGAAATCAGATTCCAGATCTGGAGATCACGAAACCAATTGTTGTAGGGAATGACGTTTACATTGGAAACAATGTTATTATTCTTCCTGGCGTAACTATCGGCAACAATGTGGTCATTGGTGCTGGAGCGGTTGTCAGTAAGGACATCCCGGATAACTCAGTTGCAGTAGGTGTGCCAGCGAGAGTAATCAAAACAGCTGATGAATATCTTGAGAAATTGAAAAAGGAATCCCTTCATCTCGGTCATTTGAAAGGGCAAGAAAAAGATAAAGCCCTTATGGAGTACTACGGGTATAAGGGAAACTCGAAAGGCATATATTCATGACTTCACTCTTAATCATTGGAGCCGGTAGCTTTTCCCCTGAGGTTGAAGAGCTCGGTAATCTCCTCGGATATACAGATATAGCTTTCCTGGATGATAACCCATCTACCACGTACTGCGCTCCAGTCATCGGGACAACTAATGATATAGCATCTTTCCGCTCAAAGTACACTACAGCGATCGTCGCGCTTGGGAACAATAAAACTCGGATGAAGTATCATGAGGAGTTGAAACGGCGTGGCTACAACATCCCGATACTAATTCATCCAACTGCCTATGTTAGCCCAACAGCTGAAATTGCGCCTGGTTGCATCATAAGAGCTAAAGCTGTAGTGAGTCGAGATGTAAAACTCGGAGAAGCTACGATCCTCAACGTTGGCGCTCTTATCGATCACCATGTGGAGATCGGATATGGCTGTCACATTCTGATGGGGGCCGTTGTAAGGAACAAGGCAAAGGTTGAACCGCTGACAAGGGTGGAGAGTTTGAGTTTGATTCAATAGAAAACCACAGCCCCTCAAATGGAGCTGACTATTTTAAAGCCCAGAAGGGCTGTGGAAAAGGAGAAGAACACACTATGCAAATTACAGAAGCTTTCAAAGGAAAAACGTTAGTCATTACAGGAGGAACCGGGTCCTTCGGCAGCACTGTCCTGAAGCACTTCTTGACCACCGATATCGGAGAAATCAGGATCATAAGCCGCGACGAGAAGAAACAGGACTGGATGAGACACACATTGCAGGCTCAGTACCCGGACTATGCGGGGAAGGTGCAGTTCTACGTAGGTGATGTCCGGAACTTAGACTCTGTCCGAGATGTGATGTATGGGGCCAACTATGTGTTCCATGCAGCTGCGCTAAAAGAGGTTCCCTCCTGCGAGTTCTTCCCGATGGAAGCTGTAAGAACGAATATTATCGGAACAGATAATGTAATTACTGCTGCTGTTGAAGCCGGAGTGCAGAGGGTTGTGTTCCTTTCTACTGATAAAGCGGCATACCCGATCAACACGATGGGCATGACCAAGGCTGTCGGCGAGAAGGTTGTTCAGGCCAGAGCACAAAAGGCCTTTGAACGTGGTGGTACTGTGCTGGCTTGCACGAGATACGGTAACGTCATGTGCAGCCGTGGATCTGTCATTCCTCTGTTCATCGATCAGATCAAGCGTAAGGCTCCGATCACCATCACGGATCCCAACATGACTCGGTTCCTCATGAACCTTGACGAGGCGGTAGACCTTGTGGCCTTCGCGTTTGAACATGCTGAGCCCGGCGATCTGTTTGTGCAGAAGGCAGATGCTTCCACTATCGGAGACTTGGCCGATGGTGTGATGAAGGTGTTTGGTGAGACTGAGAAAAAGATCATCGGTTCCCGCCATGGAGAGAAGCTCTACGAGACTTTGGTGACAAGAGAAGAGATGCTTCGCTCTGTGGATATGGGCCATTACTATCGTATCGCTCCGGATGCTCGCGGTTTGAACTACGATAAGTTCTACGTCCAAGGGACTGTTCACACCGAGGGCGACGAGGCGTACACATCACATAACACCAATCGTCTTGATGTTGATGGCGTGGTTAAGAAGATTATGGGAACTGACTACGTGAAGGAAGAAATTGAAGGGCGTCCGCACGCGGTGGAGGCATAAGTAATGATAGAGCATAACTTTAAATGGGAAAATGACGGTAGGCTGAAGGTCATGATTGGCTGTGGCACACGTCCGGAGATAATCAGACTCGCGGCTGTGATGAAGCGTTGCCGTGAGTATTTCGATACCTGCATCGTCTATTATAATCAGAACTGGGATCCGAACCTCAGCACTGTGTTCTGGGAAGACTTTGAGCTGTACAATGCTAACGGAGAGATTGGCCCGGATATTCTTGTGCCGGTTGTGGGCGAGAATCTGGGCGTCACCTGTGGAAATATCTTGGGCAGGAGCTATGAATTGCTGTCGGAACTGAAGCCGGATGGGTATCTTGTGCTTGGCGATACGAATTCCTGCCTTTCTGCCATCTCCGCAAAGCGTCTGCACATTCCGCTGTTCCACATGGAGGCGGGGAACCGCTGCAAGGACGAGTGCCTGCCGGAGGAGACGAACCGCAGGATCGTGGACGTGATCTCCGACGTGAATCTCTGCTA
>ODAJ012153512.1_pt1 | contig 11054 bp, 8 predicted proteins | sample 1539241 | NCBI WGS metagenome assembly ODAJ01 (sample SAMN02144231, study PRJEB22623) | gut metagenome | biome: sheep rumen | host: Ovis aries | place: New Zealand
GTGGACCAGCCAGGGCTTGAACCTGGGACCTCCAGATTATGAGTCTGTTGCTCTAACCAACTGAGCTACAAGTCCGGTGCTTTCTGTTTGTAAGCGGGTGCAAAGGTAATTGGTTTTTTGCAAATATCCAAATAAAATGGCTAAAATATTACAGGATTGAGATTCAAAATACAAAATTTAAATCCCAGTCAACGGGGCAGACGGGAGGGCAGACGTGAGTGTGGGAGGGCTATTTTGAAATGAAAAATGAAAATGAGGAAATGAAGGAATGTTATAGTGACTGCATGAAAATAAACACAAAAAAATGTGTTTTTGTTTTGTAGTATTCTCGCATAATTGTACCTTTGCAGTCAATTATGGAAAATCATATAAAAGGACTTAGTGCTGTTGAGGTTGAGGCGAGTCGCCGCGAGCACGGTGAGAACGTGCTTACTCCTCCGAAGAGGCAGTCGATGTGGCGCCTGTATCTGGAGAAATATCAGGACCCGATGGTTCGCATTCTGCTGGTTGCTGCTGTCGTCTCTCTGGTGCTGGCTGTTGTGAAGCAGGACTATATAGAGACGCTGGGTATTATACTTGCTATCATCCTGGCTACCACAGTGGGCTTTTATTTCGAGCGTGATGCAGCTCGCAGGTTTAATATACTGACCCAGCTGGGCGAGGAGCAGCCTGTGAAGGTGCTGCGTGAGGGTCGGGTGATGGAAATCGCCCGGCATGAGGTGGTGGTAGGTGATATCGTCATTGTGGAGACGGGCGATGAAGTGCCTGCCGACGGGGTACTGATAGAATGTACAGACCTGCAGGTTGACGAGTCGAGTCTCACTGGTGAGTTATTGACGAATAAGAGCCTCACCCCCAGCCCCTCTCCAACGGGAGAGGGGAGTGATTACTCCCCAAGCAATAGACGCGAAAATCATTTCGGAGAGGCTTATCCAAAGGATATGTTGCTGCGCAGCTCAATGGTGATGGGCGGTTCCGGTCGCTATAGGGTTACGGCAGTTGGCGACGAGACGGAGATAGGCCACGTTGCTCGTCAGGCCACAGAGCTGACAGGCGTGAAAACGCCGCTCAACCTGCAGCTCGACAGGCTTGCCAAGCTGATCAGCAAGGTGGGCGGAGGCATAGCCATCGCCTCGTTTGTACTGTTCTTATGCCACGACCTGCTGACGAACGATTTGTGGAGCACCGATGACTATGTAGGCATGACCGAGGTGGTGCTGAGATATTTCATGATGGCTGTCACGCTGATCGTGATGGCCGTGCCTGAAGGCTTGCCGATGGCTGTCACGCTGGCTTTGGCCCTGAACATGCGGAGGATGCTCAAGTCGAACAACCTGGTGCGCAAGCTGCAAGCCTCAGAGACGATGGGGGCAGTCACCGTCATCTGTACAGATAAGACGGGTACGCTGACTCAGAACAAGATGACGGTAAACGATGTCAGATGTTTGAAGGAAGAAGGAGGAGACTCAGCCCTCAACCCTCAGCCCTCAGCCCTCTATAAGGCCATAGCGCTGAACACTACGGCTACCCACGATGTAGGCAATCCCACGGAGCAAGCCCTGCTGCGCTGGCTGACGGAACAGGGAGTAGACTATCAGCAACTGCGCAACGAAAATCCCATCACCGCCCGCGAGCCATTCTCCACGGAGCGGAAATACATGACCACTACGGTGGGCAACACATTATATATAAAAGGCGCCCCAGAGGTAGTAATGGCCAAGTGTGCTATGAGCGAGAAGCAACGCCAGCAGGCAGAGTCGACACTAAAAGACTGGCAGCAGCACGCTATGCGAACATTGGCTATAGCCCAGGACAGCACACTGCTTGCCATCATAGCCATCAGCGACCCGCTGCGTCAAGACGTACCCGATGCCATACGACAGTGCCATCAGGCAGGCATTGATGTGAAGATAGTGACTGGCGATACATCGGCAACAGCACTTGAGATAGCTCGGCAGATAGGCCTCACCCCCACCCCCTCTCCAACGGGAGAGGAGCGTGTTATGTACATCACAGGCTCCGATTTTGCGGCGATGAGCGACGACGAGGCCCTGAAGATAGTCGCTGACCTGAAGGTGATGTCGCGCGCTCGTCCTACTGACAAGCAACGGCTGGTCAGTCTGCTGCAGCAACAAGGCGAGGTGGTGGCTGTGACAGGCGACGGCACCAACGATGCACCAGCCTTGAACCGCGCCCACGTGGGATTGTCGTTGGGCTCAGGCACCAGTGTGGCCAAGCAGGCCAGTGACATCACGCTGATAGACGACTCATTCCGCAGCATCGTACATGCCGTCATGTGGGGTCGCTCGCTGTATAAGAATATCCAGCGTTTCATCTTCTTCCAACTCGTGGTCAACGTCACCGCCCTGTTGCTGGTGCTCTTCGGCTCGCTGGTAGGCACAGAACTACCTCTGACCATTACCCAGATACTCTGGATCAACCTTATCATGGACACCTTTGCGGCAATGGCCCTGGCCTCACTTCCTCCCAGCCGCGAGGTAATGAATGATGCACCGCGAGCTAAAGATGCCTTTATCATCAGCCGACCCATGATGCAGGGCATAGGCATCGTAGGAGGACTGTTCTTCATGCTGACCTTCGCCTTGCTCTGGTATTTCGAGCGCATACATGGTGTAGACCCAACAGAGATTACCATCTTCTTCAATATCTTCGTGATGCTGCAGTGGTGGAATCTGTTCAATGCCAAGCAACTGGGTTCCCACCACTCAGCCTTCCGCCGTCTGTGGGCTGCCAAAGGCTTCCTGCTGGTCTTGGCTCTGGTGCTGATAGGCCAGTGGCTCATCGTCACATACGGTGGGAAGATGTTCCGCACGGTACCCCTCTCGGCAGAGAACTGGCTATGGATTATCATAGGAAGCTCACCCGTGCTCTGGATAGGTGAGCTGTGGAGATGGATACAACGAATAAGGCATCGGGTATGATTCAGGGTTACGTAGCCACAATAGGCATGTTCGATGGTGTACACAAGGGACACCAGTTTGTGCTGCGACAGGTTGTGGAGCAATCCCGTCGGTGCGGACTGCAGTCATTGTGTGTCACCTTCGACCGTTCGCCTCGTCAGGAACAGGTGCTGACCCCTCTTGACGAAAAGCTTCAGCTGATTCGACAAACAGGTATTGACCGTATTGAAGTGCTCAGCTTCACGTCAGAGCTGAAGTCGCTCAGTGCCAAAACATTCATGGAGCAGGTGCTGAAGCAGCAACTGGGGGTGAAGATGTTGCTAACGGGCTATGACAACCGCTTCGGACATAACCGCATGGAGGGTTTTGCCGACTATGTACACTATGGTCAGGAGTTGGGGATAGAGGTAAGTGCTCTGCCTGCCGAGGGTAGCATCAGCTCCTCGATGGTCAGGCAGCTGTTGGCCGACGGGCAGGTTGAAGAAGCCTCACAGTGCCTGGGACGGCCCTATCGAGTCACGGCCCATGTCACTCACGGCGAGCACATAGGAACATTGTTAGGGTATCCCACTGCCAACCTGGTGCCTGATGACCCCTCCCAGCTGATTCCTGCCAGAGGTGTATATGCCGTTAGGTGTGGTTCACTAAAAGGAATGATGAACATCGGCAAGCGCCCCACCTTCGGCAGTCATCCACTCACCATAGAAGTGCATCTGCTGGATTATTCTGGCAATCTCTACGACCGCCAGCTCACCGTAGAATTTGTAAGTCGGCTGCGTGAGGAACAGGATTTCGAAAGTGCAGAGCTATTGAAGGAACAACTAAAAAAGGATCTATTAGAAACACGACAAAGGTTATGAAAAAGGCGATTAGCTATTTACTGATTTTTCTTGGCATCCAGATGGTGGGTGGAGGTATAGGCAACATCGTTTGGCAACACTTTCAGGGTTCGCCAGACGTTACCCCCATGCAACTCATCGTCACTACAGCAGTCGTTAGTACATTGACCATCGCCCTGTTTCTGCTGACGCGCTGGAGCAAGGTGTCGCCAACGTGGCTGCGCACACGTCCCTGGATGGTGCTGGCGTGGAGCGTTGTAGCAGCATTGGGACTTATTGTACCCTCCATGTGGTTGCAGGAGCAGATGCCTGAGTTGCCCAACTGGATGAACGAAGAGTTCGATATGATTTTGCAGGACCGCTGGGGCTATGTGAGTATTGGACTTTTAGCCCCGCTGAGCGAGGAAATCGTTTTCCGTGGTGCCATCCTGCGCTCACTACTACAGTCTCAACGCCTGTCGGTATGGGGAGCTATTGCGATATCAGCCCTTCTGTTTGCCCTTACGCATTTGAACCCTGCCCAGATGCCTCATGCCTTTGCCGTAGGACTATTGCTGGGATGGATGTATTGGCGCACGGGAAGTATCCTGCCTGGAGTGGCCTACCACTGGGCCAACAACTCAGTAGCCTACGTGCTCTATAATCTGTATCCAGACCCCGATATGAAGTTGACAGACCTCTTTAAAGGTTCTCATCTGCATGTGATGATGGCTTTAGGTTTCTCGTTGCTGATAGTCCTGCCAGCCTTATATCAGCTGCATCTCTGGATGCGCAGGGCAGACGAGAAAAGAGGCTGAAGCAACTCATTGCGTACGGTATGGTAGAAAATGAGCGGGCTGCCTCTGATTCATCAGATAGGCAGCCCGCTCGTCGTTAGTATGTTATGAAAAATTTGAGAGAATGTGAAACTTCACAGTTTCATCAGTGTGTTTTAACTAAACATGATTTAATTATAGAGAAAGCATAGAAATTTCATTTTAGTCTTTAGACTGTACAGGAATCATCACCTTGCTGCTGTCTTTCGAAGCATCACTGATGTTTTCAGCCTGTACGGGTTGGGCTACTGCCACCGTATCCACCTGCTGCTGGATGACGGCATAGTCTTCAGGAGCGTTCCAGCTATTGTCCCATGGTGCCTGCAGAGCCCCTCCAATGGTGAGGATAATAGCCACTACGGCAGCAGCCTTGAATAGTGGCATCAGCCGCTGGGAAAGCTTCACTTCCTGGGCTTTTACGGCTTTGGACTCCTGACCTATCATATCCAGAATTCGTGCATCGAAGTCGTTGCCCAGCATTTCCTCCTCGGCCTCTGCCGTAAAGAGGGGCTTCCACTGGCTCATTGCAGCCGGGATATCGTCCTGACTGAAGAACAAACGCAGGATACGCTCCTCCTCAAGGGTAGTTTCAGCGTTCCAATAGCGCTCCAGCAATTGCTCGATGTACTTGTAGTCCATAACTTGTTATAATTGGGTTCTCTATATAGTAAGACGATTGTGAAACAAGAAAGTTACAGATAAGAGCAAAAAAAATATTTTTTTATGGTTCCAGCTGTTGGAATCGTTCCTTGACCGTCTGTCTGGCTCGAAAGATATTGACCTTGACCTGCTGTTCTGTGATATTCATAATGGCGGCAATGTCACGATAGCTCTTCCCTTCGATATCGCGCAGCTGCATACATGTGCGCTGCTTTTCAGGCAGCTGGTCAATAAGCCGCTTTACCACCTCCACCCTATTGCGCTGCACAGCCTGCTCTTCTGGATTGGAGCCGTGACTGAGGTCTGTAGGGTCAATGCTGTTGTCCAGCGATTCCACCTGATAGTCCTTATGGCGCTGCTTGTCGAGCGCCAGATTGCGGCAGACGGTAAGACAGAAGGCCTCCATAGAGTCGATGGCATCCCAGCTGTTGCGTCGGTTCCATACCTTAATCAGCGTTTCCTGCACTACATCTTCTGCTTCCGCACGATTCATAGTGATGCGGAGTGCCAACCGGTAGAGTTCATTCTTCAGTGGCAAGATGTCGTTTTGGAAACTGACGATGCTCATCGGATGACAGTACCATGTTGTCCATCGATGGCGTTAGCCAGAGTGATGACCACTTGCGACACGCCAGCATCAACAGCAGACAGCGCATTTTCTATCTTTGGCAACATACCTCCAGAAATAGTACCATCAGCCTTATATTCATTAAATAACGTACGTGTGATGACAGGGATGACACTGTTGTCATCATCAGGATTGCTAAGCACACCTTTTTTCTCGAACGAGAAGATGAGCGTTACCTCATATTCAGTGGCGAGAGCCTTTGCCGTCTCTGAGGCGATGGTGTCGGCATTGGTGTTCAGTATGTGTCCCTCTCCATCGTGGGTCAGCGGAGCCATCACAGGGATGATGCCTGCTTCGATAAGCTTGCCGAGCATCGTTCCGTCAACCTTTTTCACATCACCAACCCAGCCATAGTCAACCCCATCTTTCAATGGCCGTTTGCTGCTGAGGATAGCATTTACATCAGCACCAGTCAGCCCCAGGGCATTCACACCGTTGGCCTGCAGACGAGCTACGATACTCTTATTCACCAATCCGCCATAGACCATAGTCACCACCTCAAGCATCGCAGTATCCGTGATGCGGCGTCCATCGACCATGCGGGTTTCGATGCCCATTCGTTCTGCCATCTTCGTGGCCTTGCGCCCGCCACCATGCACCAGCACCTTACGGCCCTTGATGGCAGTAAAGTCTTTCAATAACTGTTCGAGCTGAGCCTCGTCTTCAACAACGGCTCCGCCAACCTTTACTATTGTCAGTCGTTCTTTCATCTTTTTTGGTTATGCTAGGTGTACTAGTCTTTCTGCTATTCTAAATAGGTATATCCGTAGAGTCCTGAACGATAATTGCTAAGGAACTCTTTGCCCTCCTCGAGGGTAATCTTGCCTTGCTTGACGCTCTTGGCCACCCAGATCTCGAGCTGGCGCACCAGTTTTTTGGGGTCGTATTGTACATAGTCGAGTACTTCGGCTACGGTCTCACCGTCGATAATCTGATCGATATGATACTGGCCGTCTTTTACGGAAATATGAACGGCAGTGGTGTCGCCAAACAGGTTGTGCATGTCGCCCAGTATCTCCTGATAGGCTCCTACGAGGAAGACGCCCAGGTAATACTTATCGTTCTTCTTCAAGGAGTGAACGGGCAGCGCATGAGAATTGTGACGGTTGGTGACGAACTGAGCTATCTTTCCATCCGAGTCGCAAGTGATGTCCTGCAGTGTGGCATTGCGTGTAGGACGCTCGTCGAGTCGTTGTATGGGCATGATGGGGAACAGCTGGTCGATGGCCCATGAGTCGGGCAGCGACTGGAACAGCGAGAAGTTGCAGAAATACTTGTCAGCCAGCAGTTTGTCGATGTTCATCAGCTCCTCAGGAATATGCTTCAGGTTCTTGGCCAGTGCATGTATCTCGTGACACACGCTCCAATACATGGCCTCTACCTCAGCGCGTGTCTTCAGGTCGACAATGCCGTGAGTGAAGAGGTCGAGCACCTCCTCGCGTATCTGTTCGGCATCGTGCCAATCTTCCAGCACATTGCGCGGGGAGAGGTTGTCCCATATCTCGTAGAGATCCTTCACCAGTTGGTGTGAGTCTGGGTCTGGCTCGAACTCCTCTGGCATCTCAGGCAGCGAGGCCGTCTCCAGCACGTCGATGACGAGCACCGAATGGTGGGCAGCCAGCGAGCGTCCGCTCTCGGTAATGATATTGGGATGGGGAATGTCATTTCTGTTGGCTGCCTCTACAAAGGTATAGATACAGTCGTTGACGTACTCCTGGATGCTGTAGTTGACGGAGCTCTCGCTGGAGGGCGAGCGTGTACCATCGTAGTCGACACCCAGTCCGCCGCCACAATCCACGAAGTCGACGTTGTATCCCATCTTGTGCAACTGTACATAGAACTGTGAAGCCTCGCGCAGTGCTGTCTGTATACGGCGTATCTTGGTGATCTGGCTTCCGATATGGAAATGGATGAGTCGCAGGCAGTCGCGCATGTCCTTCTTGTCAAGCAGTTCCAGGGCTTCCAGCAGTTCTGCACTTGTCAGCCCGAACTTCGAGGCGTCTCCACCGCTCTCTTCCCATTTTCCACTACCAGACGAAGCCAGCTTGATGCGGATGCCTATGTTGGGACGTACCCCCAGTTTCTTGGCTTCACGGGCAATCAGTTCCAGTTCGTTGGGCTTCTCCACCACGATGAATATCTGCTTGCCCATCTTCTGTGCCAGCAGAGCCAGTTCGATGTACGACTGATCCTTGTAGCCATTACAGATGATGATGGAGTCGCTCTGGCACTGTACGGCAATTACGGCGTGCAGTTCAGGTTTTGAGCCAGCCTCAACACCCAGGTTGAACTTGCGGCCATGAGAGATAATCTCTTCCACCACAGGCTGCATCTGGTTTACCTTAATGGGGTAGACGACATAGTTCTCACCCTTGTAGTCATACTCCTCGGCTGCCTTTTTAAAACAACTCCAAGTTTTCTCGATACGATTATCCAGAATGTCTGGGAAGCGTAGCAATACTGGTGACTGCACATCACGCAGTGACAGCTCGTCCATGACATCGCGGAGGTCAACCTCGGTTCCGTCCTTGCAAGGAGTGACATAGACATTGCCTTTGTCGTTAATACCAAAGTAGCTGGTACCCCAGCCGTTGATGTTGTAGAGCTCACGAGAGTCCTCAATGGTCCATTTCTTCATATCAGTTATAAAAGTTAGGTTATGGTAAGAAGTTACAGCTGAAGTAAATTGCGCAGGGAGGCTACGCTGACCTTTATCTTGTCATAGTCGTCCAACACACTGACATCCAGCGTATACTGTGCTTGAGAGTAGAAGGGTTCACGCTCCTTCAGGTGTTCCGTGATATAGGCAATCAGCTCTTCTGGACTTTTGTCTTTCAGCAGCGGACGTTCTACCTTTGCCATCAGCAGGTGCTTATAAAGAGTATCTGGCGAAGCCTTGAGATACACCACGTCACCTTGCTGATTCAGATAGTCCATGTTGTCGAAGAAGCAGGGTGTGCCACCGCCACAGCTGATGATGACATCCTCAAATTCTGCCACCTCGTGCAACATGTTATACTCTATCTTGCGGAAGCCTTCCTCACCCCGTTCTGCAAAGATCTGCGATACCGACTTGCGCATACGGCTTTCGATATACCAGTCGAGGTCATAGAACATCAATCCCGTATCCTTTGACAAAGCCTTGCCTACGGTGGTCTTTCCAGAACCCATATAGCCTACGAGGATGATACGTCGCATATGCTTACAATTTGCTAGATGATTATTTTTTCTGTTGTTTCTCGATGATGGCCATACACTCATCGTAGGTCAGTTTTGCGGCCTGCTGGTGTTGAGCCTTTGGTATGTGATAATTCTTGCCGTCGAAAGCAATATAGGGGCCATAGCGACCATTCATAATCTGCAATTTGCCGTCAGCATCAAACGCCTTGATATGTCTCTGCGACTCAGCCTGACGCTTGTCCTTAATCAGTGTTACAGCCTCTTCAAGGGTGATAGTCATGGGATCCGTGCCTTTAGGTATCGAGATGTACTTCTTCTGATGCAGCACATAGGGGCCAAAACGCCCAGTGCCAATAGTCACGCTGTCACCTTCAAAATCACCCAGAGTGCGCGGCAGACGGAATAGCTCCATAGCCTCTTCCAAGGTCAGCGCCTCCATGCTTTTACCACTGGGCAGTTGTGCAAAACGAGGCTTCTCGTTGTCGTCTGCAGAGCCAATCTGCACTACAGGGCCGAAACGGCCTATCTTTACAAATACAGGTTTGCCTGAGCTGGGGTCGATACCAATCTGCCGCTCGCCGGCTTTGTGCTCCTGACGGGTTTTCATGGTTTTCTCCACTATAGGCTCAAAACCTTTGTAAAAGGCTTTCATCATGTCTGTCCACTGTTCCTCGCCTTCGGCTATCTTATCAAAGTCCTGTTCTACCTTGGCAGTGAAGTTGTAATCCATAATGGTAGGGAAATATTCCATCAGGAAATCATTCACCACGATACCGATATCTGTTGGCAACAGCTTTCCCTTGTCCGACCCGAACAATTCCTTGCGTTCTTTCTGGCTGACGATTTTTCCCTTCAATGTGTCGATGGTGAAGGTACGTTCCTCACCTTTACGATCACCCTTCTGTACATATTCGCGTTGCTGGATGGTGGAGATGGTTGGCGCATAAGTTGAAGGACGGCCAATGCCCAGCTCTTCCAACTTATGTACCAGCGAGGCCTCAGTATAACGCTGCGGTCCCTGACTGAAACGCTCGATAGCCTGTATCTCGCGACGAGTCAGCTCAAGGCCTTTCTCCATAGGAGGCAGGAGGTGGCCTTCTTCCTCTTGCTGTTCGTCATCGTCTATTGATTCGCGATACACCTTTATGAAACCATCGAATTTCACCACTTCTCCCTGAGCTACAAAATTGGGAAGTATCGATGCCGATGTCGGAGAGACCACCTTTATCTCCACTGTTGTCTTCTCAATCTCCGCATCTGCCATCTGGCTCGCAGCAGTGCGTTTCCAGATCAGCTCATAGAGCCTACACTCTTGAGGCGTACCTTCGATAGAGGTCCTGTCCATATAGGTAGGCCGAATGGCCTCGTGAGCTTCTTGAGCTCCCTTGGAACTGGTATGATACTGGCGCACCTTGCTGTATTGCTCACCATAGAGCTTGGTGATTTCCTCCTTGGAGGCATTGATACACAGTCCTGACAGGTTTACGGAGTCAGTACGCATGTATGTAATCTGTCCGTGCTCATACAAATGCTGAGCCACCATCATGGTTTGTGAAACGGTGAATCCCAGTTTTCGTGCAGCTTCCTGCTGTAAAGTAGATGTCGTGAACGGAGGTGCAGGTGTTCGCTTCATGGGCTTCTTGGCCACAGAGTCCACTACGAAGGTAGCCGTTTTACACTGCTCCAGGAACTGCTCCACCTCCTTATGAGTCTTCATGCGCTGGCCCAGGGTGGCCTTCACCTCAGTCTGCGAACCGTCTGGATTCGTAATGGCGAATATACCATTCACACTATAGTAAGGCTCGCTCTTGAAGTTCTGGATCTCGCGCTCGCGTTCAACTATTAAACGTACAGCCACACTCTGCACACGCCCGGCAGAAAGTGCTGGCTTTACCTTACGCCAAAGCACGGGCGAGAGCTTGAAACCTACCAGACGGTCAAGAACGCGTCGTGCCTGCTGGGCATTCACCAGATTCATGTCGAGATGGCGTGGATGGCTAATAGCCTGCAG
>ODAJ011839960.1_pt1 | contig 11049 bp, 20 predicted proteins | sample 1539241 | NCBI WGS metagenome assembly ODAJ01 (sample SAMN02144231, study PRJEB22623) | gut metagenome | biome: sheep rumen | host: Ovis aries | place: New Zealand
TCGGCTCGGATGCGGATTATACTGTTTTCGCAAACGGAATAGACCATGCCCATCTTGTTAATTCTTCTTTTGAGTATTCAAGCGGACGATGGATGAGTTTTGATTATACATCCCTCGGTGGTGCTTCAAACAACCGAACTTGCTATGTTGACGTGCAGAACGGAGCATTGAATCTTCACAATCAATCCAATTCTTCAATACATTGGATTGCTACCATTCAATACACCAAGACAAACGATTAGTGAGGTGAGCCATGAAACTGAAAGACTTCATTGACAAATTAAGACTTGCACATGATGTGCCGAACTACTACAACAACCACTTTCCGAAGAACCTCGGGTATTATGACGGACAGCGGTTCTCATTCGATTGTTGGAATCTCATCAAAGCCGTTTTGAGCGGTTGGACGGACAACCGAACTGTCGGCTATTACGTCCACACCAATGAACTTGTGACAGGCGACATTGACGGCTACACAATGCTCAAGAAGTGTTCGGGGAGATCAAAAGACTTCTCCAAACTCAAGCAAGTCGGAACATACCTTTACATCTACAAGTCGCCACACGCAGGAGTGTACATCGGTGACTTTGAGATAGACGGCTATTGGTTCAATGTGGTCGAATGTACAGGAGCGTGGGATTCCAAGGTTCAGTACACCTACGTTGACGAAAAGGGTGGCAGATATCTGTACAAGGGTGGTTCAAAGTCTCCTTATTCATGGGAAGAATACGGACTTCTGCCGTGGGTGGAGTACGATGAAAAGCCGACACCCATTCCCGAACCCGAGCCGATAACAAATGTCGCATTTGGTGTTGATGTGTCAAGGTGGCAAAAGGGATTCAACCTCGGGAATGCAAAAGCCGAGGGATTCACCTATTCAATCATCAAGGCAGGTGGAGCAGACTCGGGATTCTATAAAGACCCCTCGTTTGAGAACTTCTACGCTCAAGCCAAGGCACTCGGGATGAAGATTGGAGCGTATTATTACGGCAATGCTTTTTCAACCGAGGATGCACTCCAAGAAGCGAATTACTTTATCTCATACCTCAAGGGTAAGCAGATAACCCATGTTTATTATGATGTTGAGGGTAGGATGCTCAATCAGGGCTACACCCACTTGACGGACATCATCAATGTGTTCTGCCAAACCATGATAAACAACGGCTACGCTTGCGGTATATACACGAGCGAGAGCCACTTCAACTCACGATTTGACGATGCAAGGCTTATCATGTTCCCTCATTGGGTCGCAAGGTACTCCAAGACACCGCCAAAACTGAACAGCATCGCTCTTGTGGAGATATGGCAGTATGGCGGTTCGGTCAATTACATCCGTGACCCGAAGATAAAGGGAACTACCGTTGACCAAGATCAGATAAACATTCAATGGGTGGATGAGCCGAAACTGACCGCACAGCCTGTTGAGGTTGCCATCATCGACAAGAAGAATGTTGACCAGCTTGCCAACGAGGTACTCGCAGGAGAGTGGGGCAACGGAATAATCAGGAAAGCCAAACTGACGCTTGCAGGATATGACTACTACACCGTTCAGCAGAGAGTCAACGAGTTGGTCGAGGAGAGAAGTGCCAAGGGCAAGAAGTATGTCGTGGTCAAAGGTGACACTTTATCGGGCATCGGCAGAAGATTCGGAGTTGATTGGCACAAGATAGCCGAGGATAATGGAATTGAAAAGCCGTACACGATTCAAATTGGTCAGTATCTCTTGATAAATAAGTGAGGGAGAAGAAATGGAGACAATAATTTCATCAATCATCACAGGAGTGGTTGCTCTTGCGACCTGTCTAATCACACAAGGCGTGGCGAACCGCAAGACGACAGCTCTGATCGAGTTCAAATTGGACGAACTGACCAAGAGAGTGGACAAGCACAACAACGTTATCGAGAGGACTTACAAGCTCGAGGAACAGACAGCCTTACAAGACGAAAAAATCCGTGTAGCTAATCACAGAATCGCTGATCTCGAAGGAAAAGTGGAAAGGAGAAAAGATGATGCTAAATAATCGAATTTATGATGTGTTGAAGTACATCGCACAGATTGTACTCCCTGCAATAGCAACTTTATACTTTGCTCTCTCGCAGATATGGGGACTTCCCTACGGCGAGGAGATTGTCGGAACGATAACCGCTATTGATTGTTTCCTTGGGGCTCTTCTGGGAATCAGCAATGTTCAGTACAAGAAGAGCAAAAACGAAGGTCGCTCGGGTGTATAACCCTGACGATATATTCCTGCCTTTCCCCTTTAGCCCTCTCACCCCTTAAAAGGTGAGGGGGTGTTTTTTTATACCTATTCCGACAGTTATTGAAATGATTATCGGAGTAGGTACAGAACTCAATCAAATGCCCAATAGATGTATACGTTCTCACCATCAACCTCTATGCGGTCAATGAGTGATTTGATAGCGGTTCGGACATCCTCAATGGATCCCTTTTCCAATAGATCGTCAAATGACTTGACCACTCGCTTGGCTTCCTCAGGTGTCACTTTTATATCTTCCGTCACCTGTTCCAATTTGGCTTTTTGAGTGTTTATCTCATGAACCTTTTTCTGAATAATATCAAGCGGCATCTCTCCGAGCGTGTATAGGGTCATAATGCGCTCTAATTGTTTGTTTAGTTCATTTATCCGTTTGTCGATGATATTGGGCTTGTTGGGCGATTTAGAGTGTTTGGCGGTGGTGAACTTTAACTTCCGTATTTCACCAAATATCAGCTCGTCAAGTTCTTCCATCCGCCAAGTGTCGTTTTTGCAAGTTCCGGCACCTGTTTTCGGAGCCCTACTAAAACAGCAGTAATAGTCATAAGCGTACTTTTTGCCGTCATGAATGGATGAGCGGTGATATTTGATGTATTTAGCTCCGCACCGCTTACAGTAGACCATTCCGCCTAAATACGATGTAGGTCTGCCGCCTGAGCCGTTGTGTTCGGTTGCAAGTCGCCTTTGGTGAACCTTCTGAACATTCAAAAATAAATCATCATCAATTATCGGTTCATGGGTTCCTTTGTACCATTCCGAACCAAACTTCACATATCCGATGTATGTTTTGGACTGTAACAGCCTGCCGATAACGTCAGCGTTCCATTTTCCGTATTTGTGAAACAAACCCTTGGAGTTGTAATCCTTGGCTATCGCTCGGGATGATTTGCCCCCGGAATAGTCCTCAAACATCTTCCTGATCAGATCCGCCTCGTATTCGTTCGGGATTAGTTCTCCGTGAATGTAATCGTAGCCTATTGGAAGCCGCCAAGAGCCTGCATATTTGCCCTGTTTTGCCCGAGCTTCCCTGCCCATGGACATACGTTCCTTTATTTGTTCTCTCTCTAATTGAGCGAACACGGCGAGTATTCCTATCATTGCCCTGCCTAACGGAGTTGACGTGTCAAAGTTCTCCGATATCGACACGAAATCACACCCATTTTGTAGGAATATATCTTCAATGAGCATGAGCGTGTCTTTTTGGCTTCTCGATAATCTGTCCAATTTATAGACCAGCACCTTTTTAACCTTCCGTGCCTTAACATCATTTATCAGCACAGAAAGAGCAGGGCGGTCGAGCGTTGCTCCCGAATACCCTGCATCGTTGTAAATTTGTGGTTTGTCATAACCAAGAGCCTTGGAAAAGTTTGTCAGGCGGTCGATTTGCTCTGTGATAGAGTAGCCGTGCAGCTTTTGTTCTGATGTCGACACTCTGACATATATTGCGATCATTTTTTATCTCCGTTCATATAATCCATCGTTTTGTTGTAGTACCTGACAGACTCTTCCTTGCCCCCTTCCGTAAACTTTTCAATTCTCGGTTTTGTCATAAACCTAACAGGAGTCCTGATATCAGTCAGACCTATAAGATAATCAAGGCTCACATCAAAATAGTTGGCGATGTTTTTGGCATACTCCAACGAAGGGTCATTGATTCCGTTTTCCCAACGTGAAAGCATCGACTTGTTGATGTTTATATCCGGGTATTTGTAATTCATATCCGCAACAAGCATATCAAGCGATAAATCACGTTCAGAGCGTAAAGTTTTCAGTTTCTTTCCAATGTTTACCATTTTTGAAAATCTCCTTTGTGGATATTATATCGGATGTTTTCTTAAAAAGATAACAGATTTTATTAAAAATATGTTGCATTGTCGCAACGGATGTGTATAATAAGAGTTGAAGTTGTTGCGAACGAGCAACGGAAAGGAGAATAAAGTGGATGTTGAAATTTAAAGGCTATTGTGCTGAAAACAAGATTAAGCAGTCCGAAATTGCTGACATCTTGGATATCACCGTCCAAAGCGTGAACCGTAAGCTCAATGACAAGGAACCATTCACGCTGGAACAGGTGAAAACACTATGCGAACACTTTTCAATTAGTGCTGATGAGTATTTTGTTTAAATTTTTTTATTCAGAACGTTGCGATAACGCAAGGAAAGGAAGTTTTATGGTTATCAACATTCTGAAAAGCGGCGAAGTTGTCGAGGACATCGCCGGACACGAAGTCACAGAAAAAGACGTTCCAATGTTCTACGAGCTATTAAATCGGTTGAGTGAGGGTACACCAAATGAGGATTCTTAAGTATTTGACTCTATGTCTATTCGTTTCTTTTTGGGCATTCGCCATTTCCGGCACCATTCAAGCCCACACATCAAGAACTATCCCTGTCGAACATCATCCCATCATCGAACAGCCAATTGAAATCCAAACGCCTGCTGCAAGGGTTGCAGATGTTCCTGAGGTCCATTACGTCAGCTTCACAGATGAATTTGCCGTAGATCCTATAATCAAGAATCTGACGGAAGAAGAGAAAAGGGAACTCCGCCTGATAGCAGAAGCCGAGGATCTGATTGACGGATCCGAAGGAATGCTCTGGGTAATGCTCACCGTTATCAACCGGATCCGAGCAAACGGCGGCACTGTTCATTCAGTCATCTATGCTCCGAACCAGTATTACACCGCAGGAATGGCATCTAATCCCGGTGAATTAAGCCAAGAATCACTGGATATGCTCATGTGCGGAGTAGATCCCAGCGATGGAGCAAAGTATTTCAGGACAGAAACCTATCACAGTTTCGGAACTCCAGTAGCTCATGTAGGCCATCATTACTATTCAAAATAAAGGAGGAAACATGGCGGAAGAACTGAAAATGAAATATCCGTATCTGCACTTGGTTGGTTCCGATGAGGACCCGATCTATTACAGGGCTTACAGAGACAAGCCTGATCACTACGAGCCATTAACCCATGAAATCTATCTCAACAACCAATATGTGTTCAGGATTGATGATTTTGACGGATTGAAGCATATCCACATGGCAAATGGTGAGTTCTATCGGGTGAAATCATACACCGTGAAATATATGTGAGGTGCCTATGCCAACATTAGCAGAATTGAAAGAGCAAAAAGAATACTATGTCGGGATGCAGTGCAACCTCCGTCAAAAGAAAAGCGAAATTGAGCGGAAGATTTATGAGTACGGAGAACTTGAAAAGATGGTAGACGCACAGATTCAGAGAAGGGAAGGTGAAGAAGATGGCGACACTGTTTGAAATCACGAGCGAGTTTGAGAGGTTGTATCAGCTCGCCACGGATGAAGAGATTGATGAAGAAACGTTTCAGGGAACCTTGGAAATGCTCAATGCGGATCTCGAGCTGAAGGCGGAGGGGTATTCCAATGTGATCCAGCAGCTTGAGATGGAAGCGACCAAGGCCGAAGAGCTCGAAAAGGAGTTCAAGCGTAAGAAGGAAATCCGTCAGCGACACATCAAGGCTATGAAGGATGCTATCCGTGATGCGATGCTCCTGGCAAATGTCAAGGAGCTCGATGCAGGGAAATTTACCATCAAGCTGAAGAAGAACGGCGGACTTGAACCTCTTGTTATCGACAGGCCTGAGGATGTTCCCGACAATATGAAGGTTATCAAGGTTGAGAACGATACAAAACTGATTCGGGATCACCTGAAGGAGCATCAGGAGCCGTGGGCTCACCTTGAAGAGAGGGGAAGTCACATAGAAATCAAATAATTAAAAGGGAAAGTGAGGAATATTATGGGTTTACCAATTTTAGTACTCGGAGAAACAGGCTCCGGCAAGACGTACAGTATCAAGAATTTTGACACGGAAGAAGTCGGCATCTTCGCTGTTGAGAAAACCTTCCTTCCGTTCAAGAAAGATTTCAAAATCGCCAAGCACGCAACTTATGACACCATCATGAATTGCTTCAAGGCAAATCCCCAGCTCAAAACTTATATCATTGACGATTCTCAGTATCTGCTGGTGAACGAAATGTTCGACAAAGCGAAGGACACAGGGTACGGAAAATTCACGGATATTGCCCTGCACTTCCGTAATCTGATTCATTTCATCAACCATCAGATGCCTGATGATATCATCGTCTATTTCCTGCATCACACGGAGACAGACTCCAACACAGGCAAGGTCAAGGCCAAGACGGTCGGCAAGATGCTCGACAACCAACTCACAGTTGAGGGATGTTTCAACATTGTCCTGCTCTGCTCCGTGGAAGGTACGGAACACTTTTTCATCACCCAGAGCGATGGATATACAACAGCTAAGAGTCCTGAGGGAATGTTTGATTTAAGGATTCCTAACGACCTCAAGGCAGTGGACACAGCAGTTAGAAATTATTACGGCATTACAGAAAAGGAGAATTAATCATGAAGAGTTTCAATGGATTCGACAACGCAAAGAAGGCAGCAGCAAGTATGGGCGGAGAGAGACTCCCTGCCGGAGCTTATGTATGCCAGGTTAAGAACGTGAGGTATGTCGCAGGTGAGAACGGCAATTCCGACATGATCGAGATTCTGTTCGACATCACCGAGGGTGAGCAGAAGGACTTCTTTAAGAAGCAGTATGACAGCAATACTTCCGAGGACAAGAAGTTCAAGGGCCGCAAGAGCATCTATGTTCCGAAGGATGACGGATCCGAGCGTGATGAGTGGACCAAGAACAGCTTCGCCAAGTGGGTCAACGCTTTTGAGGACTCAAACGAGGGCTATAAATGGGACTGGAACGAGAACAAGTGGAAGGGCCTTTCCGTTGGCATTGTGTTCGGAGAGACAGGCACTGTTATCGAAGGCCGTGAAATCGTATACACCGAAGCAAGGTTCCCTGCTGACGTTAAGAAGGTTCGTGCAGGCACGGCTCCCAAGGCAAAGTTCGTAGCTAAGAATGGCTACACCAGCAACGGCTCCAACAACTCCAACAATGGCGGCTCTTCTTCCGACAGTGGCTGGCAGTCGGTAGCTCCTGAGGAAGAACTTCCCTTCTCATAATGGAAGGCTATGAGGTTCAGCAGTGCCTTGCTACCTTCAAAATTCTTGTCGATACTGCGGAACAGCCGACAAAGGAATACCAACGCAGATGCGATTCCTTCGGTGTTCCGTATGAGCGACAGAATCTTGATTACGGAGATTATACATATAACTTCCAGCTTCCGTCAGGAATATGGCTGCATGACTCCCAAACAGCCGTCAAGGGTCATGTGGTCATAGAGCGGAAGATGTCCCTCAGGGAACTCTCGGGCAACCTCTGCCAAAACTATGACCGATTCGTCAGAGAGTTTGAGCGAGCTTCCGCCAACAACGCATCAATTTATCTTTTGGTCGAGGACGGATCCTGGATGAAGATAATCACCGGCAAATACAATACAAGGTTCAACAGCAAGGCATATCTGCACAGGCTATTGAAGCTGATCGGGACTTATCAGATTAAGCCTATTTTTGTTCACAAGGAACTTTCAGGGCAGATGATCTACGAGATTTTGTTCCGTGAAGCAAAGAGAAGATTGGAGGACGGAGAGTATGGATGATTACAGTATTAGTTATGTTGTCGAAATGGAGGAACTGGATCCGTGTTCAAAAGAACTGAAAATACGGAAAAAGCAAATCTATTTTGATTCACCAGAGCAGGCTGCAGCTTTCGTAAAAGTATTAATTGAAAGTGAAGTGAGATTCACACTGAGTTATGAAGATTTGGAAGCTGCCCATTTCATTGCAAAACAGATAGAGGAGCAGGAATGTGATCAAAACTAATGGATATTTCCAGCTGCATCGGTCGATATTTGCAAATCCAGTTGTCACGAAAGACCAAGATTACTTCCTTGTATGGATCTACATTCTTGCACAGGCCGAATATGAAGAAGGCAAAAGGGTAGACTTCGGCGGAAAGACCATCACATTAAAGCCAGGGCAATTCACGATAGGAGTTAGTCGGCAAATGTTGGGCGATTTACGCCGAATACAACGGAATCTTTCAAAAGACAAACTTTTTCGCATCCTGAAACGCTACGTAAGTGAGAAACAAATTGCAAAACAGTCAGACGGTCGGAGCACGCTTATTTCCGTACTTAATTACGAACAGTACCAAAATATTGCGATAGAAAATGCAACGGAAATGCAAAACGAATGCGAAACCAGTGCGAAACCGGTGCGAACTAAGGAATTAAATAAAAGAAAGAAAATAAATAAAAGAAATAAAGAGGACCCGTCGCTCGACCCTGAGGGGTCGGCTCCGGTCCCAGAGGAAGAAAATCCGTCAATGATGACTGACGAAGAATGGGAAGCACTGGGAGACAGCGTATGAGCTTTTATGAATTTAAAGTTGAAGATGCGGAACGCTTCGCCCGGGAATATGGAGAAGCAAAGCACAAAGGTAAAGAGCTGGTGTTTAAGCATTGCCCATTCTGCCATGGCGGAAAGAAGCCTGATAAGTATACGTTCGCTATTAACCTTGAGACAGGGAAGTTTAATTGTCAGCGAGGAAGTTGCGGACGGAAAGGTAACATGATCACTCTGTCGCAGGAGTTTGGGTTTGAACTGTCAGGATCTGCAAGCCAGTATTACAACTTCACGGACTCAAATATGCACACCCCTAATGGGCGGTTTAGAAGGTTTAAAGATGCTCACAAGGTTTATGAGTCCAAAGATGAAGCAATCAAGTACATGAAAAGCCGAGGAATATCAGAAGAGGTTTGCCGGAAGTACGAAATCACAACCCATGACAAGGACAAGCAACGGATAGTTTTTCTGTTCAAAGACGAAAACGGAGATATTAAGTTCGTTAAATACCGCAACACAGATCCTGAACGCATCGCCAAAGGCTCAAAAGAGTTTTGTGAGCCCAACTGTATGCCTATCCTGTTCGGCATGAACCATTGCCAAAATTACGAGCGATTAGTGATTACGGAAGGGCAGATAGATAGTTTGTCAGTGACGGAAGCAGGCGTACCGAATGCCGTGTCAGTTCCAACAGGCAAGAATGGCTTCACATGGGTTCCGCATTGCTGGGACTTCGTGAAGAAGTTTAAAGAGATTGTTGTGTTCGGAGATTGTGAGAACGGAGAAATCACCCTGTCAGCGGAACTATCCAAGCGGTTCAAGAATGTGAAGGTTGTTAGGACGGAAGATTATCTCGGCTGCAAGGATGCAAACGAAATCCTGCTGACCCACGGAGCTGAAGCAATACGGACCGCTGTTGAAAATGCAACCTCAGGAACCATCAGCCACATTAAAGACATGGCAGACGTTGAAGCACTCGACATCGAATCACTTCCAGCCATCAGCACCGGCACAGGCCCACTCGATGAACTGCTTTCAGGTGGATTTCATTACGGAGACTTCGTAATCCTGACAGGCCGAAGAGGTGACGGAAAGTCAACCATGGCATCACAATTCACAGTCGAAGCTCTGGCAGACAACCACAACTGCTTTATCTACTCAGGGGAAATGAAGGATGTTGCCGTCAAGAACTGGATAGACCGTCAGATTATCGGAAAGCAGGTCCCATATAACTCGGAAATTGAAGAAGCAGAGAATTGGTATCGGAATCGGCTGTTCATCTATGACGATGAGGCCATTGATGAAGAAGAGACGGAAACCCTGCTCGAAACCATCGAGGATGTCATCATCCAAAAGAACGTCAGATTTGTTTTGGTGGATAACTTGATGACGGCTATGGAAGATACCGCAGGCACAAATGAAGCACTTTACCGCCAACAGTCAAACTTTTGTGGAAAACTTGCGAAGATGGCACGGAAGTTTGATGCGGTCATCATCCTGGTATGTCATCCGAGGAAAACAAGCAATGAGAATCTGATGAATGACGATGTATCAGGAACCGCCGACATTACCAACAAGGCAAACATCGTGCTGACGTATTCCAGAGTGTATGTGAACAAACAGGAACAGGATCCACGGATCAGAGACTTGGCTGTGACCAAGAACCGACTGACAGGAAGGACAGGCAGCGTGAAGATGATTTACTCGGAATACAGTAAGCGCATCTGCTGGGTAAAGGCTAAAGACCTTCCGAAGAGTTATTTGACGGAAGGGCAGACAGAAGAAATCGAAGAAGAAGATATTCCGTTTCAGTGAGGTGAAAAATGAGAGGAAATATGGTCATAACCTCGAATGAGGGCAAAATAATCAAAGGAAACATGGTCATACGAAAGATAGAACCTGCTGGAAACTATATCCTCTGGACGTTCTCAGATGAGGATGCAGCATACAGAGCAGTAAAGATATTCATTAACAGCGGATTTGAATTTGTGAGGAGACTGATATGAGCATAAACAAGATATGGCATTTTGTGGATTATCCCACATCAGAGGATGAAGTTTTGATCAAGACGGTTGACGGAGAGTTAGCAATTTGCGTTTGGGATCAGGAGCACAGCAGATGGCTCGACCTCGGACATGACAGCGAGTGGTTTACCGCCGGAGTTGCTTGTTGGGCATATCTTTGTGATTTTGGCATTCCCGAGACGACCAAGGAGATGCCGCCTGCGAGGTAAAACATGGAAGAGCAACTTGAGGACTATGAGCTGGAGATGCTCAAGCGGTGTGAAAAATGCGAACACTGGAACGGCGAAGAGTGCGACAGCGGATTAGATTACTGCAGCTTTGAAATGAGAGGTAACTATGAGGGTATTCACTGCAAGGATTGAGGTGTCAGACGATTACACCTATGCAGAGATAGAGGATGCCAAGGCTTCGGCAGTTTGGAAGGAGAAACATCCTGGCGGA
>ODAJ012119797.1_pt1 | contig 11040 bp, 8 predicted proteins | sample 1539241 | NCBI WGS metagenome assembly ODAJ01 (sample SAMN02144231, study PRJEB22623) | gut metagenome | biome: sheep rumen | host: Ovis aries | place: New Zealand
GAGTATCTGCCCTATCGCTATAAGAACAACTGCGTGGTCTACACAGGCACACACGACAATGAGACGCTGCGGGGCTGGATCGACAGCATCCTGCCGGTCGAGAGAAAGCAGGTCTGCGATTACCTTGATGTGCGCACCAAAGATCCGCAGGAGATCGTGGAGAAGATGATCATCGCGGCCTTTGGCAGTGTGGCGGACTACTGCATCATTCCGCTGCAGGACTATCTGGGACTGGACAACAGGGCACGGATCAACCAGCCTTCCACAAACGGCAAGAACTGGAAGTGGAGAGTGAAAAAAGAGGCTTTAAACGGAAGACTGTCAGGAAGGATCGCGGAATTGACGGCCCTGTACGGAAGACTTCCGGAGTGAGTATACGTAAAAGCATGTTTTCCGGCAGCTAAGGAAGGAGGCGCTTATGAAGAAGACCTGGTGGAAAGAAAGTGTGATTTATCAGATCTATCCCCGCAGTTTCGCGGACAGCAACGGAGACGGGATCGGAGACCTGAACGGGATCACCTCCAAGCTTGACTACCTTAAGAACCTGGGGATCGATGTCATCTGGCTCTCCCCTGTTTACAAATCGCCCAACGACGACAACGGTTACGACATAAGCGATTACGAGGCGATCATGGACGAGTTCGGGACCATGGAGGATTTTGACAGGATGCTGGCTGAGGCCCATGCCCGCGGGATCAGGATCGTGATGGACCTCGTTGTTAACCACACCTCCGACGAACATAAATGGTTCCTTGAGAGCCGCTCCTCGAAGGACAATCCCAAGAGGGATTATTACTTCTGGCGGGAAGGGAAGGACGGCAAAGAGCCCAATAACTGGGGATCCTGGTTCTCCGGATCCGCGTGGAAGTACGACGAGACAACGGACATGTACTATCTGCACCTGTTCTCCCCCAAGCAGCCCGACCTCAACTGGGACAACCCGGCGGTGAGAAGGGATGTATTCGACATGATGACCCGCTGGTGCGAAAAGGGAATCGACGGCTTCCGCATGGACGTGATCAGCCTGATCTCCAAACCGGCAGGCCTGCCTGACGCGCCGCTCATGAATGAACTCTACGGAGACTGCGGCTGCACGGCAAACGGCCCGCATGTCCACGAATATCTGCAGGAGATGAACCGCGAAGTCCTCTCAAAGTATGACATCATGACTGTCGGCGAGACGGCCTGCGTCACTTTGGAGGAGGCCAAAAAATACGCGAACAGCGAGGGCACAGAACTGAATATGGTGTTCCAGTTTGAACATGTCGGCCTCGACGGTGACGCGGAGTTCAAGTGGTCCACAAGGAAGATGCCGCTCGTACCTCTCAAGGAGAACCTGACCAAATGGCAGAAAGGCCTCGACGGGGTTGCGTGGAACAGCCTGTTCTTCTGCAATCACGACCAGCCGCGTGTCATCAACCGCCTCGGTGACCCTTCAGACGAACTGCGCGAGGTATCCGCCAAGTGCATCGCCACATGCCTCCATATGATGCAGGGAACGCCCTATGTCTATCAGGGCGAAGAACTCGGAATGGTCAACTATCCTTTCCGCACGGTAAAGGATTTCAACGACCTCGAGTCCATCAATGCATACTATGAGCTCACAGAGAAGATGGGTTGGGATCCCAAGGAGATCTTCCCCAAGATCGCGAACAAGAGCCGCGACAACGCCCGCACGCCCATGCAGTGGGATGACTCGCCGAACGCAGGCTTTACGACAGGAAAACCCTGGCTCGCTGTGAACCCGAACTATGTTAAGATCAATGCGGCGGATCAGGTGGTTCGCGAAGACTCTGTATTCAACTACTATAAGAAGCTGATCGAGCTGCGCCACACCTACGATATTATCGTCTACGGCCACTACGAACTGCAGATGGCGGAGGATCCGGATCTCTACGTCTACACAAGGGAACTGGACGGACACAAACTTCTGGTAGTCTGCAACTTCTCCGACCATGAGAGGGAGTTCATGCCCGACGAAGAATTCCGCGAGGGAAAGGTACTGATCCGGAACCTTGACAACAACAAGATCCTGGACGGGATGCTGGAGCCGTATGAGGCGTATGTCATCTATGCGGAGTAACTGATACGGAATAAAAATGACAGGAAAAGCCCCCGGCGAAATGCCGGGGGCCTTTTTGCGCAGTTATAAAGCATTTCCACCTGCTTCCATTTCACTAGATCCCGGCGTTTATGTGTTATAATTAGACACTAAGCAATTATAACGACCGACAAGGAGACTTTTAAGCCGTGAAATGGTTTCAGCGTTTTTACCTGGATAAAGAGAAAGATATGATCGTAGACCTGTACCGGGAGGAAGGCAGGGGTACCATGCACTTTGTGCTCTCCACACCCAACCACGGGACCGGAAACCTGATCCGGAATCTGGCGGCGCTCTGCGGGCTGCCGCTTTCGGAGGGAAAGAACGGACTTTTGGTCATCCGCGGTACAGTGCCGAGTTACATCGACGGCTATAACAGGCTGATCTATGTTTTCAGGCTGGGGGACACGAAGGTGGCCAATATCTACCCGGACGGGCGGGTGGAGACGAAGGCGCACATCCCGGCTATTTCCAAGACACTGATGAGCCAGACTAAGGACTACCGTCTTGACGAAAAGCGCACGATCGTGAAGACATATATCCGCAGCGAGAACAAGTTCCGCACGGATCTGCACACGCATATGAACGCAAACCTTCACCCGGACATTCTGATCGCGCTCGGTATCTGCCATCAGATCCGCTATCCGCTTTATTACATTAAAAAGCTGGGGCTGCACTGCTCATCGGAGCAGAAGGAGAAGCTCGCGGCACGCCGGGCGGTGTCAGAGGAGAAGTACAGGGACTGCGGCCTTACAGGCAAGTACCTGGACAGAAGAATCGATGACAATACATTTTTAAACTTTGCCGACCTGATCCTAAATAATCCTGAGGACGCGGCGTACAATATTCCGCGGATCCGGAGTTCTCTGTCGATCCTCAAGGACGGACAGGCGGTCTTTACGAATTTGGAGAAGGTTTACCTGTACCGCTATGTTTTCTGCAAGGGACAGGAAGCGGAGGACAGGATCGCGCTGGAAAGTGAAAAGATAAGCGGGATCCCGGATGCGGACATCTGTGCCGCGGTCCGGCAGATTCTGAAGGACCGGGAGAATCCGGCGTACGCGGAGAATACACTGTTTCAGGACAAACTCCTGTGGATCGCCCGCAGTTACGCGAAGCAGGGCGTCTGCTACGCCGAGATATCGGACACGACTCTGGTCAAAAAAGAGGGAGCCCCCGCGATGCTGGCACAGGTGCACGCTGTCATGCCGGCTGTCACAAAGGAGACAGGCGTGCTTCTGCGGTTTCTGGCGGCGATCCGGCGCATTCCGCTGACGATCGTGAAAGACCAGGTGGAGACAGGGGATTATTTCCGGGAGAATCTGCAGACGCTGAGGGCGATCGCAGCTGATCCCTATGTGGCGGGGAGTGACATTATCGGCGAGGAGTTAAACGATATAAGGGATATCGCGCCGGTGCTCCACGAACTGGTGAAGATCGCGCAGGCGGATCCGGGATTTGTGATCCGGATCCACGCGGGCGAGAACGACGGACTGCAGGACAACATCGCTAACAGCCTCAAGTGCGTGAAGGAAGCGCTGGCCCCGGGGCAGAAGATGCCGTATGTGCGGATCGGTCACGGGCTCTACACACCGGACCTGCGGAGAGCGAAGGGAAAAGCGCTGATCAGCGCCCTGAAGGAGAGCGGCGCAGTGCTGGAGTTCCAGATCACCTCAAATGTGCGGCTCAATAACCTCAGCAGTATGAAGCGGCATCCTCTCAGGCAATATCTTGCGCTCGGAATCGGTTGTGTGCAGGGCACGGACGGAGGCGCCCTGTATGGAAGTGATTCCATCGACGAGCAGCTCTCTCTGGAGAAGATGCTGGAACTCAGTGACGAAGAGATGCATATGATGAGAACGTGCGAGGACAAGGTCCTGCACAGGAGCCTGAAGGCGTTCGAGGTCAAATGCGAGGCTTATAAAGAGAAAGCCGGGCTGAAAGCAGAAAGGGATACAGAAGAACCGGAGCTCTCCCTGATCGGTAAACGCTCGCTTAAGGCGGCGGAGACTCTGGCAGAGCAGATCAGAGAGATGCCGTCCGATAAGAATCCGATCGTGATCGTCGGCGGGAGCTTCAGCCATGACAGCCACAAGGTGAGGATGACTGAGGAGAACAGGAAGAGGATCGACGATATTTTGGCAAATGAGGATCCGGAGAAGTCTTTCTTCGTGGTCGGGCACTCGCTGCGCGGCTATGAGCAGTATCTGGTGGAGCAGAACCGGGGGAGGTTCGAGATCTTTGCCATGGTGCCGTCCATGATCACGGAGCCCGAATACCGCAAACTCCGCGATGCGGGGGTCGGGATCAGGGTCTCTATTGAACCTGTGCCGATGGGCACTTACAAGAGTTTTGCCTATGAGATATTCAAGAGGAGGCCTTCAAGGCTGATCGCGTTCGACGGAAATATCGCCGGAGCAAATATGATCCAGGAGGCCAAGAACAGCAAGTATCCCTGCGTCATCCTTGTCAACAGCAGGTGCAAGGCTCTCAAAGTTAAAGCGGATTCGCTGGAAGGATATGTTAAACTGTTCTGAGAGGTGAAATCCCGGATCAAAATAATATGATTAAATGTCAATTGATCTGTAAGACTTCACCCGTCTCAGCGTCATCTATAGTATAAGCGGTGCGCAAGCACCGGCCTAAAAGGGAAAATCCATGGAAGATACCGCAATCATCGATCTGTACTGGAAGAGGGACGAACAGGCCATCGTCGAGACAGATCTCAAATACGGAAAATATTGTCATACAGTGGCGTACAATGTCCTGAACGATATCGAGGATTCAAGAGAGTGCGTCAATGATACATGGCTGCGCGCCTGGAACTCAATGCCTCCGAAGAGGCCTTCTGTGCTGCGCGCGTTTTTGGCTAAAATAACGCGCAACCTGGCTTTTGACCGGTACAGGGCGCGAAGCGCGGCGAAAAGGGGCAGCGGCACTATGGAAGCTGTGCTCGATGAGCTGGCGGAGTGCGCGGACATGTCCGGAAACTGGGATGCGGAAGAGGCCTATCTGGCCACGGAGCTGAAAGAAGCCATCAACCGCTTTGCAGAGCAGCTGCCCGAGAGGGAGTGCGACCTGTTTGTGAGAAGATACTTTTTTGCCGATGAGATCCCCAGTATTGCGAGGCGGTATCAGATGACGGAGAACAACGTCACAGTGAGCCTGAGCAGGATCAGGAAGAAACTTCGGAAGTATCTTAAAGAGGGGGAATTTATCGAATGAGAGCAGAGGACTTATTTGAAGCGATGGGCGGCATCGACGAAAAGCTGATCGCCCGAAGTGACCGGAGAGTGCGCAGTTCTCAGAGCAGGCCTTCCTCCGGAAAAGCCGTAAAAAGAGCAAAAAAGAGAAAAGGCAGAAGGAGTGTCGGAGCGGAGATCTACCGCTTTACAGTGGTCGCTATGTCGACGGCAGTTGTTGTTTTCCTGCTCTTTATGGCCAGGGATCTGCTGGGTATCCGCAATCTCTCAGATGTCAGAGACCGTTTGGACTCAACCCAGATGAGCAGTATTGCCGAGCCGGCGCAGGCTGATGATTCCGCCGCTGAACAGCCGGAAGTATCTTCTGAGATGAGAGCCGCAGACGGCGGGCAGGCAGAGGAAGCGGCGGAAAGTGAAGCCGCGGACAGAGCAGCAGGAGTTGATAATAGCGTTAAGACCGCGGTAGATATGCTCGGAGAGCTCAAGGGAGACTATATCAGACTTGAATATATCTCGGCGGAAGATGAGGCTAACGGCGGCAGCCGCAAAGTGCCTGAATATACCGAGGAAGGCGAGATCGCTCTTTCGGAAGCATTTTCAAAAGGCAAGGCGACGCCGGCGATAATGGTTTCCACCGGAAAGGCCACTTATTATGTGTATCTCACGAGGGAAAACGGAGAAGTGCACAGGGCGGTCTTCTATGAGAACGCGTATGTCAGCATGGACAATATTCCCGGAATTGTGATGAAGATTTCACAGGCGGATTACGAGGAAATAGAGAACCTCTTCCGCTGAAGGGAGGATCAGTATGAGAAAGATTAAACTGGCGGCAATAGCTGTTTTGGCAGTTTCACTGTGCCTGACAGGCTGCGGCGGCTCTTCAAACATGAACAGCGCCGCTTATAAGGAAGAGACTGCAGCTGCGGGCGATTACGCGTACGATTCCTATGCCGCAGAGGAAGCCGTAGCTATGGCAGAAGGGGAGGAGTATAAAGCGGACGGCGGATCTGGATCGACAGAATCGGCGCTGCGGGCGCAGGATGGTCAAAAGATCGTCTACACGGGGAACCTGAGCATCCAGACTTTGGAATATGACAAGTCCGCGGCCAGTATCCGAAAGAAGATCAAGGACGCCGGCGGCTTCTCGGAGGCCGAGAGCGAGCGCGACAACGATTACTACTGGTACAGTTACAACAGCGGTTCCAACAATACGCGCTATCTGAACATCACCGCGAGGATCCCCTCTGAGAAGTTTGAGGACTTTATCAATTCCCTGAGCGGAGACGGCAAGATCATGAGCCGCTCTGTCAACGCGGAGAATATCAGCCAGGTATACGCGAATAAAGAGACTTACAAGAAATCTCTCGAGAAGGAGCAGGAGAGGCTTCTGGAGATGATGGACAAGGCGGAGACCATTGAAGACATGATCACCGTTGAGTCCAGGCTCTCGGAAGTGGAGCGCCAGCTGAATGTATACAAGACAGATCTGGCTCAGATGGACAAGGACGTGGAATTCTCCACGATCTACATTGAGCTGAAGGAAGTGAAGCGCTATACAGAGGAAGTGAACAGCACTACCTTTGGCGAGGAAGTGAAGTACGCTTTTGAGGACGCGATCAACAGTTTCAGGAACTTCTGCGAAGGTATTGTCCTGTTTGTAGTGAGGAACTTCCCTTATCTGATCATCCTGGCAGTCATCCTTGCCCTGATCATCCGGGCTATTGGCAGGAGCAGGGCTAAGAGGATCGCGATGATGTCAGATCCGGAATATGCCAAGCTCGTGAACGCTAAGGCGCGGGCCAAGGCGGAAGCAGACGCGAGAAAGAGAGCGGAAAAGGAAGCGAAGCGCAAAGGGCGCGGAGGGCTCTTCGGAAAGAAGGAAATTGCAGACGGGAACGTAGCAGTTTCTCCTCAGGCGGAGAATCCTGAGGCAAACAATGAAGATCCGAAGTAAATTAAGAAAGGCAGAAATGCCGGACAAGAAAAGAGCACCGGAAGCGGTGCTCTTTTTGAGTCGGAAGGATAACAGGAAGCTGCGGTCAGTCATGCCGCTGGGAGAAATCGCTGTAGACCTCGGTAAAGAGAGCGGAATGGGGCAGGCGCTCCGTCCGCAGTCCGGCCATAGTCAGGTGCGTCGTGTCGCCGATCCGGGTCGCGCGGAAATTCGCAATGCCTCTCTGCCGCTCTTCGGTGTAGACTTCCGTGACTGAGGAAGTGGGCATGCAGAAGGACTGCAGAGGCACAAAGGGCGAGATGCTCCACAGATGGGAGAGCAGCACGCATGTGATGCCGAAGTGGCAGAAGAAGGTAAGAGTCTCGATGCTCTCGCGCTCAACGCGGTAGTGGCGGCCTTCACGCACATAGCCGTGCTCGGCCAGCAGATCGTCAAAGGAGGAGATGACGCTGTCGTAGATGGGCAGCAGGTCGGAGTTGAGCGCGACCAGAGTCCCGCGCCAGGCTACGTAATCGGAATAGGCGGGATGCTCCGTATAATAGGAGGGGTACATATCCCATACGATCCTCTTTTTAAATGATCCGTCGGACGCAGTCTTGATATAATAGGCGTCCTGAAGCAGTGTGACGTCATTTACGTCCACCTGGGCCGGGAACTCCCGCAGCCAGTCCAATGTAGTGAGAATATCTCCGCAGTTAACAGCGGCAGCAGCGCCGCGCGCACCGGGGACAGCGCGTCCAAGGGTGATCGCGGCAGTTTCCTGCGCCCGTCCCAGGGGGGAGGCGTAGCAGGTTCCCAAGTTCATCTTTGTGCTTGATCTCAGAGCACAGAGCGCCTTGGCCTCATTGCGGCCGATCTCATTGAGACAGTCGCTCGCGTAATCCGGATCTCCGTGTCGGATGAACAATAATCTCATAGTATCTCCATTCCTCCGCGCAGCTGCGCGGCTATTAATTGCACTTTGTAGTAATGAAAAGTTTGTGCGATAATGATGTTGTTCATGTAATATATTTTACTTGAAATTTACCGAAAATTGTAAACAGATTGCGGGCAAAGACGAGATACAGCATGAAAAAGAACAGCAATGAGCCGTGGCCGGCAGTGCGGGCCAAAATATTCAGGATGGTTTCAGTCGGCGTGATCGACGAACCGGTCAACCAGGCCTATGACGCGATCAGCATCATTGCGCTGCTGGCAAACCTTCTGGTCAGCGTGATGGGCACCTTCGACAATCTCCAGGCAGCATACGGGAGTATATTTATTTTGGTGGAGCAGGTGACGGTGTTCCTGTTCGGCGTCGACTACGTGCTGCGCGTGATCACAGCGCCGGAACTGTACCCGGAGGAGACGCCCGTCGGAGCCAGGGCAAAATATTGCCTGTCCATGTCCGGTATCATAGACCTGCTCTCTTTTTTGCCCTACTACCTGCCGATATTCTTCCCGGCCGGCGTCGCGGCCTTCAGAATGTTCCGCGTGGTCAGGATCCTGAGGCTGTTCCGGATCAATGCGTATTATGATTCTCTCAATGTGATCACGGAAGTCCTAAAAAGCAAGAAGCAGCAGCTTCTCTCCTCGGTATTCATCATCGCGACTCTGATGCTCGGCTCGAGTCTGTGCATGTACAGCCTGGAGCACGAAGCGCAGCCGGAGGTATTCTCCAATGCCTTCTCGGGCATCTGGTGGGCCGCCTCGACACTTCTGACAGTAGGCTACGGAGACATCTATCCGATCACGCCGCTGGGCAAACTCTTCGGCATATGCATCACCTTCCTCGGCGTTGGAATGGTGGCGATCCCTACCGGTATCATCAGCGCCGGATTTGTCGAACAATATACACAGTTCGCGCTGCTGGGGGACAACAGAAGAGACGAGACCCTGAGATTCATCAGCATCGAACTGACTCCCGGTGACTCCTGGACCAATCAAGCCATCCGTGAATTGAAGCTCCCGGCAGGCCTTCTCATCGCGATCGTCAGAAGGGGAAAGGATTCCATCGTGCCCAACGGAGATCTGGTGCTCGAAGCCGGAGACATAGTCGTTCTCGGCGCGGAACCGCTTCCTGGCACGGATAACATGGAACTGAGGGAAATGACCATCTCTTCCAAACACAAGTGGAAAGACCAGGCGATCCGCGATCTTGATATCTCCCGGCAGACCTTTATCATCATGGTGAAGCGGGGCGACAGGAAAATCGTTCCCCGCGGCTCGACGGTCCTGCAGGAGGGCGACAGCGTTTACATGTATAAGAAAGCGTGACGCGCAGGAACGCATCAATATTGTTTCAGACACAAATAAATGCAGGCGGGTGACCGCCTGCATTATCTTTTTTTCGGAACGGGCCTCAGGGATCAGCCTCACACCGCCGCGATCAGGATCAGCAGCTCAGCGCTCTTTTCCATCTCCTGAACGGATGCGTATTCGAAGCGCCCGTGGAAGTTGTATCCGCCGTTGCACAGGTTGGGGCAGGGAACGCCCATGTAGGTGAGCCTTGCGCCGTCAGTGCCGCCGCGGATGGGGCGGGTGATGGGCTCGATGCCGAGCTTTCGCATGGCCTCCTCCGCGCGGGTGATCAGGTGCATGTGATCCTTGAGCGGAATAGCCATGTTGTAATACTGGTCGCGCAGTGTGATCTTGAGAATATCTCTGCCGACAAAAGACTTGTACTTGGCATTGATGAACTTGGCCGCGTCAGTCATGAACTCTTTCCTGGCCTGGAACTTGTCATAGTCATGGTCGCGTATGATGTATTTGAGGACAGCGTGGTCCACGCGCCCTTCCATGCTGTCGAGATGATAGAAGCCTTCGTACCCTTCCGTATGCTCCGGCCGTTCGGAAGCCGGGAGCATCGCGTTAAATTCCATACCGACCAAAACAGCGTTGAGCATCGCGTTTTTGGCATCTCCGGTGTGTATACTCCTGCCCGTGATCTCCACACGCGCTGAGGCAGCGTTGAAACACTCATATTCGATCTCGCCGAGTTTGCTGCCGTCGACTGTATATGCTTCCCGCGCGCCGAAGAGCTCCGTATTAAAGTGGTCGACGCCGGCGCCGATCTCTTCGTCCGGCGTGAAGGCGACGCAGATGGTCCTGTGAGGGAGTTCCGGGTGTGAGGTGTAGTAGGCGAGCAGGTTCATGATCTCCGCGACACCTGCTTTGTCATCGGCGCCGAGCAGGGTCTTGCCATTTGTGACGATCAGATCTTCACCGATGTGGTTCTGCAGCTCCGGGAAAGCTTCGTGGCGCATCACGATGGACTCACTGCCTGCGTGGCCTTTGAAGAGCAGGATGCTGTGACCCTGGTAATTCTCCTCGATTCGGGGATGGACGTTTGCGCCGCTTGCCGCCGGTGAAGTGTCCATGTGCGCGATAAAGCCGATTGCGGGCTCTTCGCCGGGGAGTTTGGCGTAGACATAGCAGTTTTTGCGGTCATAGTGCGCCTCGACGCCCATCTCATTCAGCTCTCTGTAAAGAAGTTTTGCCAGGTCATGCTGCCTGGCGGTGGAGGGCTGGGTGCCGGTGTCTTCGGCTGACTGCGTGTCTATTTTGACATATCTGAAAAATCTGTCGATCAGATCATGATTCTTGATCATTTCGGTGCCTCCTGCGGATAATTGTATTTCTTTGTGCTTCTATGATAGCACTCGGGCGCCGGTCAGTGTTATACTAGATGTCACTATTGTAAAAGAAAGAGGAAAACCTATGACATATAACTTTTTTGCCACGCTGTCGAGAATGAAATACATCGAACGCTGGGCGCTGATGAGAAATGCGCGCGAGGAGAC
>ODAJ012183899.1_pt1 | contig 11040 bp, 9 predicted proteins | sample 1539241 | NCBI WGS metagenome assembly ODAJ01 (sample SAMN02144231, study PRJEB22623) | gut metagenome | biome: sheep rumen | host: Ovis aries | place: New Zealand
TCCAAGGCTCTTGCTTTATGGGATACCCTCACTGATACTGATAGTCCACCTTCATCGAGACGTAGCCCTTAGGCCACTTCTTCTTGTCAAGAAACAACTTGGCCGTGCCGTGGCTGAGCACGAAGAGGCCCGGCCTTATCTCTTTGAACAGATAGTTCATGTCGTTCTGCCCCTCATGATAACTCAGCCGCGCTATCTGCCAGCAGCCGTCGGCGATATGCACTTTCATATTATCGAGCCCCACCACGTAGAAAGTCCTGCCTTCAGCAGTATAACTGCCGATATACTTCATGCCCGTGTCCTGCTTCTTCCGTCGCTTCTTCTGCAGTTCCTTGGCCTTCTCGCGCACCTTCTTGTAGAACTTGTCATACACATTGACACTCAGCATGCCGTCGTGCTTCAGAAACGAGGCTATTTGCTTCTCAGTGAGACGCTGCTTCATCTCCACCATCCTCATGTTCGAGGCAGTTATCTTCCCGTTGTCAAACACCACATCCTCAGCCATCGTGATGCCGAAGTGCTTGTGCTCCCTGAGGGCTGACACGATAGGCCCGTAGCCCGCCAGACGGGCCGCGAAGGTGATAGTGCGGCGATGCGGAAACTTCGTCAGGTCTATGTCCTTCTCCAACTGGCACGTGACGTTATACCTCAACGTCTTGATCCTTGCCTTGAGCGGCTTGGCATGCTCAAGCACCTGATTCACCAGATACTCCTCGAAGGTCATCCCGTCAGCCAGCACGGTCACCTCTGTCAGACTGAGCGAATAGGCGATATCCTCATCCTCCTCCTGCGAATGCGCGTTTAGCGCAGTGAACACTGCGAGCAGCAGGGCCATCATGAGCCGTTTCGTCATTATTGCTTTTTTCTCTGTCATCGGCGACAAAGATAGGCATAATTAGGCAATGCTCCAAACAATTAAGTTTTTTTGGGGGTGATTTCAATTGTTTCTTCTCATTTTTCACACATTTTTAATATAGGATGACAATTTAGAAACAATATTTGTGTTTTTGCACATTTGAACATTTGAGATCAATCGCCGCTATAGGCTTTTTCGCCTATCGTCTCCTGTGAGCCGATGGTCATCTGACGGAGGTCGTAATAAGAGCCGTTGTAGATGTTGAAGTCGACACTTCCCTTGATGCCAGGCAGCCGGCCGGCATCGGTGTGCTGCCAGAACTTCCAGCGGCCCTTGTATTCGAGGGTGTCCACATAATAGTGGGCTATCCAATAAGGATACTGGTCGAAGATGGAGTCGTTGAGATACTTCATCTTAAACTTGAAATAGGTGTAGATGATGGGCTTCACCTGATAGTGCTTCTCCACGATGTCGAGCCACTGGAGCACGGAGGCCTTGAACTGCTCATCAGTCTGCGCCTTCGGCTTATGCTCCACGTCGAGTACGGGGGGCAGGTCACCGTTCTCGAGACGGACCACCTGCAGGAAGTGGCGGGCCTGTTCCTCGGCAGGGGTGTGGACACTGTAGAAATGATAGGCGCCTCGGGTAAAGCCGTTTTCGCGGGCCTGATAGAAATTGTCGAGGAAGTTCTCGTCGGTCTGTGTGGCTCCCTCAGTGGCCTTGATCATCACGAAGCGGATGGGACATTTGTTGATCATCCCTTCGTCTTTGAGTTTGTCCCAGTCGATGCGTCCCTGGTGGTGGGAGATGTCGATGCCGTGGATCTCATAGCCTTCGGGATAGGACACGTCGCCATAGAGGGCGCGCCAGCGGAAGCCAAACGGGGAGACGAAGAAATAGTAGAAGAACCAGATGTAGCCAGCCACGACAGCCAGCCCGCCTATCCACCACCCCCACGAGGGAATCTTCTGGAGCAGACGGACAAGGATTCCAGGACGGTGCTTCCCACGAGGCCCGTGATAGGTGTGGGTGACACCGATGCCCTTGCGCTTAACGACCCTTTTCTTGGTTGCCATAGTAGTGACCTCCACTAGCCCCTCTTATAGGTGGAGATAATTAGAATATAAGCACGGATTACCACAAACTGGGGTAACCCGTGCCTACAGACTTACTTCTGCTGTTCGAGAGCGAGCGTCTTCGTCGGCTGGTCGCAGACCTCAGAGGGTCCCCAGTACTGAATGGGGCCGGGATAGACGTAGGCTGTCTCGCGGGCCCAACGGTCGCGCTGGGCGGCAAAGCACTTGAAGGGTGCACCGTCGAGTTCGACGAGAGCCTTGCGGATGACGGGCTTCATCTCGCCGTTGCGCTTCTCCATGTTCATCATCATCGTGATGGGCACACCTCCGGCAATCCACTGGTCGGCAGGAGCGGTCGTATTCTTCACGATAGCCATGTAGCCGGTCTTGCCGTTGGCAATCAACTGGGCGGCTGAGGTGCCGAGGGCATAGCAGTAATCGGCATCGAAGTTGGAGGGTGCAGCGCAGCGTCCCTCGTAACCGAAGAAGTGGTGCAGGGCGGAGAACTTGCCTGTGTACTTGCCTTCCTTCTTCATGCGCTCCAATTTCTGGGCCACCATCGTCGAGAGCAGTTTCTCGGTCTCAATGAGCGACACCTGCACGTTGCCGTGGGGGTCGCGGTCGAGGGCCAACTGACGGGCCACGCCTGTGGGCAGTGAGTTGAACACGGCAAGGTTCTCGTCGGTCAGATGGCTCTTCACGAAGTCAATGGACTCGGAACGACCCAGGTCCTTAGCCGCCGGCATTGCCAGCACGTCGTTGAGTTGTGCTATCAGTTTCTTGATGGCCGGTATGAACTCGATGACGCCCTCGGGGATGATGACGGTGCCAAAGTTGTTGCCGTCGGCGGCACGCTGGCAGACGGCATTGGCGATGTAGGTGACGATATCGTCGAGGCTCATGCCCTTCTGCTCGATCTCCTCGCTGACGAGGCAGATGTTGGGCTGTGTCTGCAGAGCGCACTCCAGGGCGATGTGAGAGGCAGAGCGGCCCATCACCTTGATGAAGTGCCAGTACTTGCGGGCTGAGTTACAGTCGCGCTCGATGTTGCCAATCAGTTCTGAGTAGGTCTTACAAGCAGTATCGAAACCGAATGAGGTCTCAATCTGCGAGTTCTTCAGGTCGCCGTCGATGGTCTTCGGGCAGCCGATCACCTGCACGCCATAGTTCTTGGCTGCATAGTATTCTGCCAGCACGCAGGCGTTGGTGTTAGAGTCGTCGCCACCGATAATGACGATGGCCTTGATGTCGAGTTGGCGGATAATCTCCAGTCCCTTCTCAAACTGCTCCACCTTCTCCAGTTTCGTACGTCCGGAGCCGATCATGTCAAAGCCACCGGTGTTGCGATACTCGTCGATGATCTCCTTAGTCAGTTCCATATAGTTGTGGTCAACGAGACCACCAGGACCAAGGATGAAGCCGAAGAGACGGTTCTCCGGATTCAGTTTCTTGATCTGGTCGAACAGTCCTGTGATGACGTTATGACCGCCAGGAGCCTGACCGCCCGAGAGGATGATACCCACGTTCATCTTCGTGTTGTTGGCCTCAGTAGCGGGCTCAAACTCTACGATAGGCATACCGTAGGTGTTGGGGAACAACTTCTTGATTTCTTCCTGGTCGCCGACGCTCTGTGTGGCAGCGCCCTCCTTGATCTTCACAGCACCCTGAAGAGCCTTAGGCAGCTTAGGCTGGTAAGCGGCTCTTGCAATCTGCAATGCACTTTTTTCCATAATACTTATTTTTGTTTAATAATGAGTAATTCCTGTAAATTGCCCGCAAAATTAATCAATTTCTGTCAGAAAAAGGAAAGAAAAGCACCTATTTTCGGCTTTTTAATATTTTTTGGGTATCAATCTGTTTGTATCTCGATTTTTTTTTCTATCTTTGCTTACTGAAAATATCAAAATCAACCAAAAAAGGAGATAACTTATGGCAAACAAGAGATCACTTAAGCGTGCGATCCGTTCGATTTGTGAAGAACTATTTGCGGAGGCAATCGCTGTTTCGATGTACGGGCCGGAGCCCGCCAATCACAATGCAGAGGCACAACTTTACTCCATCGTGAGGATGGAGGAAGACTTCATCAGCCGCGTATGCCATCCGGAGCCAGGCATGCCACCCAGGGCCTACTATAAGAACCTCAGAGAGCAGTTCAGCGCACAGGTGAGCGACATCATCGACCAACTGAACGGGTAAATTGAATATCGATAACTGACAACGGAGAATCATGTGGAAAGCTCTTTGTAACTGGCTGTTATACAAGCAAATGGGGTGGACTGCTGAAGTAACGGAAGACCACCCCGCGAAGTTTATCATCTGCCTTGCTCCGCATACGACCAACTGGGATTTCCTGATCGGACAACTCTATATCCGGGCCCGTGGTATGCAGAGCAATTTTCTGATGAAGAAAGAGTGGTTTTTCTGGCCATTGGGTCCTATCTTCAAGCGGATGGGCGGCATACCCGTCTATCGGCAGAAGAAGACGAGCATGACCGACTCAATGGCAGAGACCGCCAAGCAGGCCGACACCTTCCATCTCTGCATCACCCCTGAAGGCACCCGTTCGAAGAATCCCGACTGGAAGAAAGGCTTCTATTTCATCGCCCTCAAGGCAGGCATACCCATCCTGCTCTACGGCATCGACTATGAGAAGCGACACATACAGTGCACCAAGACAATCGTCCCCTCAGGCGACCTGGAAAAGGATATGAGGGAGATTAAACTCTATTTCAAGGACTTCAAGGGGAAATACCCTGAGAACTTCACCATAGGAGACATCGACTAATGCGCAGCAGACTAGTTATCATACTCCTTACGGGCCTCACAGCCCTCAGCGCAACAGCACAGAAACCGTTGCGTACGCTCCTGGAAAATTATCTCACAAGTTATCAAGCCAACGGGCAGGTGATACGCGCCAAGGCTCATCTCGACAGCATCACCATCAACGACTCGCTCCGCACCGTCACCGTCTTTGCCAGCAATGCCTTCGGCGAGCAGATGTTCACCCAGCCATCCACTGACCTTATTTATAATAATATACGGAAGATGCTGCCTGACACGCTGCAGGACTACCGTCTGACAGTGAAGACTGGCGGCTGGCCCATAGAGGACCTGATACCAGCCCGTCTGCATAAGGACGAGACAGCCGGACGAACATGGGGCAACATCGACTATAAAGGGCGACCATGGGTGAGCAACACCTCACTGCCCTATCGCATCACGCGAGGACTCAGCAACCGCCACTTCTCCATTTGGGCCAGTCACGGCTGCTACTATAACATCAGCGAGGCACGCTGGAAGTGGCAGCGCGTACCCCTCTTCGGCACCAGCGAGGACTTCTTCACGCAGACCATCGTCAATCCCTATCTCATCCCCATGCTCGAGAAGGCTGGAGCCGTCGTGTTCTCACCCCGTGAGCGCGACTGGCAGAAGAACGAGGTGATCGTCGACAACGACTCCATCGGCTGCGGCTATGCCGAACAGGGAGAGCGCCACCCGTGGCAGAGCACCCAACAGCCCGGATTCGCCCTCCATCAGGGACATTATCTCGACCATGAGAATCCCTTTGAGGCTGGCACTGCCCGCTGCGCTGAGACGACGGAGCATGCCCACAATATGAGCACCATTGCCTATCAGCCCTCGATACCTGAGACTGGACGCTATGCCGTCTATGTCAGTTACCAGACGATGGACAACAGCGTCGACGATGCCCACTACACCGTGTGGCACAAAGGCGTGGCCACGGAGTTTCACGTCAATCAGCAGATGGGCGGTTCTACCTGGGTCTATCTGGGCACCTTCGACTTCGACGCCGGCTCCACGCCCCAGAACTGCGTGGTGCTCTCTAACCTGAGTCGGATGAAGGGTGTCGTCACTGCTGATGCTGTCAGATTCGGCGGAGGCATGGGCAACATCGAGCGAGGCGGAAGGGTCAGCGGCATGCCGCGATGCTTGGAGGGCTCGCGCTACTTCGCCCAGTGGGCTGGCATGCCTTATGAGGTGTATAGCACCAAGGAGGGCAAGGATGACTACGGCGACGACATCAACAGTCGTTCCTATATGGCCAATCTCCTCGGAGGCGGCAGTTGCTACATGCCTGACACGACGGGCCGCAAGGTGCCCATCGAACTGTCTCTCGCCATCCACAGTGATGCCGGTTTTACACGCGACGGCAAAACCAATACGGGAACGCTGACCATCTGTATGACCACCTTCCGCGACTCTACGCTCAATGCAGGTTTCACGCGACTGGCCTCTCGTGACCTCGCCGATGACCTGCTGGTCAGCATACCCTATGACATACGACGCAAATACGGCAAGTGGCAGACGCGTGAACTCTACGACCGCAACTACTCCGAGTGCCGCGTGCCCGAGGTGCCCAGTGCCATCCTCGAGACGCTTTCGCACCAGAATTTCGCCGACATGAAGATGGCTCAGGACCCCAACTTCCGCTTCGACCTGGCGCGCAGCATCTACAAGGCCCTGCTGCGCTACACCGCCCGTATGCACAATACCGACTACACCGTGCAGCCGCTCGCTCCCACAGCACCCAGCGTCACGCTGACTGAGCGGGGGGAGGCTCACATCACCTGGAATGCGGTCGACGATCCCTACGAGCCGTCGGCAAAGGCCACCAGTTATATCCTCTATACCGCCATCGACAATGGCGACTTCGACAACGGCCGATTCCTCAACTCCGACAAGACAAGTGTGACTGTGGCCATCGAGCCCGACAGGCTTTACGCCTTCCGCATCGCAGCCGTCAATGCGGGCGGTGAGAGTTTCCCAAGCGAAGTGGTCTGCGCCCTTCGCAACGCTACGGCCCAGAAGACGGTGCTTGTGGTCAACGGCTTCCACCGTCTGGCCTCACCTGCCGTCCGTGAAGGCGCAGCAGAGCAGGGCTTCGACCTCAGCGAGGACATCGGCGTCAGTTACGGCCTGACGGCTGGATGGCGAGGCTATCAGACGTGTTTCGACCGATTCAGTATGGGCAAGGAAGGGCCCAGAGGTCTTGGATTCACCAATGACTCGCTGGCAGGACAGTTCATCGCCGGCAACGACTTCGACTATATCCGCACGCATGCCCGTGCCATTGCCTCAGCCCAGCGATACAGCATCGCCAGCAGTTCCTCAAAGGCCATTGAGAGCGGCCGGCTCAGTCTCGAAGGCTACGCACTCGTCGACCTCATCCTGGGACTGGAGCGCAACGACGGCTATTCACTGATCCCCTATTCAGCCTTCCCCAAGGAGTTGAGAGCCCATCTGCAGGCCCACGCCACTACGGGAGGAGCGCTGCTCGTCAGCGGTGCCTACATCGGGCGCGATATGCGTGCTGAAGCCGATAGGGCCTTCCTCGCCTCACTGCTGAAGTGCCAGTACGGCGGAACGAATATCGACAGCCTCAATCGTGACACCATTCAGGGGCTCGGCACGACTTTCACCTTCCACCGTCATCTCAACAGCAGCCACTATGCCGCCCAGCATCCTGACAATCTACTGCCTGTGGCCCCTGCCTATTCGGCGATGGCCTACGGCGACGAGCAGAGTGCCTGCGTGGCCTATAGCGGCAACGACTACCGCGTGCTCACGATGGGATTCCCCTTCGAGTGCATACAGTCGGAGCGCAAGCGAGGCACCATCATGCGGGGTATATTAGCATTTTTATTACAATAAACATACACTAACTAAAAACGATTAATGACATGAAAATTCAAGCAAACTCATCAGGGACAAGGACTATCGAAGTAGAGGAACAGCACTTGCAGACCATAGAGAAGTATCAACTCTTCCGCGATCTCATCGACTCCAACGGCTACGTAGACGAACAGGTCCTCGACAAGTTGAAACTCAACGTTCGCGCCCTCCTCGAAGCACAGGCAGGACTGGACAAGGACCTGCTCGACCTCTGCCTCGACGTCATCTATCACCCCAATATGAAAGCCTACGGGCTGCAGCAACTCGTGCTGCTCTACATCAACTGGAAGAATCAGGGCAACGACAACCTCGGCTCTACCACTCGTGCTTTTCAGGGGACGCCGTTTAATTGAGAATTGAGAATTATGATTAGACTACTATTGAGAATTGAGAATTGGGAATTGAGAATTACAGGCTGACGGACTTTCTGCCGACGACAAAGAAGGAACTCGACCTCCGAGGATGGACGGAGGTCGATGTAATCCTGTTCTCTGGCGACGCCTATATCGACCATCCCTCGTTTGGCGCAGCCGTCATCGGACGGACACTCGAGGCTGCCGGCTATCGCGTGGCGATTGTGCCACAGCCTGACTGGCACGGCGACTATCGCGACTTCAAGAAACTGGGGCGCCCACGCCTCTTCTTCGGCATCGCACCAGGCTGCATGGACTCGATGGTGAACAAATACACTGCCAACCGCCGCCTGCGCTCAGAAGACGCCTATTCGCCCGATGGCCGTCACGACATGCGACCGGAATACCCCACCATCGTCTACACCAGGATACTCAAGCAACTCTTCCCTGACGTGCCCGTCGTACTGGGCGGCATCGAAGCCTCGCTCCGACGACTCACCCACTATGACTACTGGCAGGACAAACTGCAGAAGTGCATCCTCTGCGACTCAGGGGCCGACATGATCACCTACGGCATGGGCGAGAAACCCACCATCGAACTGGCACGCCGACTCAGTGAGGGCGAACGCATCAGCGACATCCGCGACCTGCCGCAGTCAGTCTACCTTGCCGACGACATCAAGCCCTCTGCCGACGATATCGTGCTCCACAGCCATGAGGAGTGTCTGCGCAACAAGCGGGCCCAGGCCGAGAACTTCCGCCATATCGAGGAGCAGTCGAACATGATGCACGCCCAGCGGCTCATACAGGGCGTCGACGGCCGCTTTGCCATCGTCAATCCGCCCTATCCTCCGATGACCACAGAAGAACTCGATGCCTCATTCGACCTGCCCTATACCCGTCAGCCCCATCCGAAGTACAAGGGTAAGCGCATCCCAGCCTACGACATGATCAAGCACAGCGTCAATATCCATCGCGGATGCTTCGGCGGCTGCGCCTTCTGCACCATCTCCGCCCATCAGGGCAAGTTCATCACCTGCCGTTCAAAAGAGAGCATATTAAGAGAAGTGAAGCAGGTGATGGAAATGCCCGACTTCAAGGGCTACCTCTCCGATCTCGGCGGTCCCTCGGCGAATATGTACGGTATGGCCGGACGCAATAAGAACGCCTGCGAGAAGTGCCGCCGCCCCAGTTGCATCCATCCGCAGATATGCCCAAACCTCGACACCAACCACTCCCGTCTGCTCGACATCTATCATGCCGTAGATGCACTGCCTGGCATCAAGCGCAGTTTCATAGGCAGTGGCGTGCGCTACGACCTGCTGCTCTATCGCAGTAAGGACGAAGCCGCCAATCGAGCCGCACAGGAATACACCCGCGAACTCATCTGCCGCCACGTCAGCGGACGCCTGAAAGTGGCACCCGAGCACACCAGCGACCGCGTGCTGATGCTGATGCGCAAGCCATCCTTTCAGCAGTTCTACGAGTTCAAGCGCATCTTCGACCGTATCAACCGTGAGGAGAACCTGCACCAGCAGATCATCCCCTACTTCATCTCCTCCCATCCGGGCTGCCGCGAGGAGGACATGGCCGAACTAGCCGTCATCACCAAGGGGCTCGACTTCCATCTGGAGCAGGTGCAGGACTTCACGCCCACTCCGATGACCAACGCCACTGAGACCTGGTACACGGGCTACGATCCCTACACCCTCGAGCCCGTCTTCAGTGCCAAGTCGCAGAAGGAGAAACTAGCCCAGCGGCAGTATTTCTTCTGGTACAAGCCCGAAGAGCGGCACGGCATCGAGCAAAGCCTGAAGCGCATCGGGCGTCCCGACCTCATCAAGAAACTTTATGCAGGCTCCCCAGAGCCCAAATCCTTTAATCCCAACTTCACCCGTGACAATCATCGAGCAAAGCCTCACGCCGAAGAGCCCCGCAAAGAAAAGCGAGGACGGAATCGTCATCACAAATGACTTCATCGCAGTCATCGACGGCAGCACCTCCAAGGCCACTCGTCAGTGGAGCCGCCGGATGTCGAACGGACGCTATGCGATGACCGTCGTCAGCCGTGTCATCCGCAAGATGCCGCCCGATACTTCGTGCCACCAGTTCTGCGTCAGTGCGACCAAGGCCATCCGCGATGTCTACCTACCCTTCTGGAAACTCACAGGGCGCAAGACTGCTGCTGAAGACCTGGCAACCCATCCAGAAGAGCGTCTCTGCGCCTCGGCCATCATCTACTCCTGCCGCCGACGCGAGATTTGGCTCGTGGGCGACTGCCAGTGCCTCGTCGGAGGCCAACTCTGCGAGAATCCCAAGCCATACGAGCAGACCCTCGCCGAGCATCGTGCCGCCCATGTGCGCCAGTTGCTCGCTGAAGGCAAGACGCCCGATGAGATTCTTGCCGACGATCAGGCCCGTGCCGCCATCATCCCTGAGATGCTGAAAGCGATGCAGAATCAGAACAAGACCTATGCCGTCATCGACGGTTTCCCAATCCCCGAAGCCAAGGTTCCAATAATCACCCTCGACTTCCGTCCCTGGGAGATTGTCCTCGCTTCTGACGGCTATCCCTTCCTCTGTCCCACGCTCGAAGAGTCAGAGAACCGCCTCGCCCTCCAAAAGCAGAACGACCCGCTGAACATCAGCGAGTTCAAGGCCACCAAGGGCTTCGTGCCAGGCAACAACTCCTTCGACGACAGGACATACATAAGATTTATAGCCTGAAAATTTGCATATATCGCAAAAAATGTCTATCTTTGCAGCCGATTTCCTGTCAAGGATGTCAAGACAAGGCTGGTTCGGTAGCTCAGCTGGATAGAGCAACTGCCTTCTAAGCAGTAGGTCTTGGGTTCGAGCCCCAACCGAATCACTCCTTTATTTAATGCTTAAGGCTTGCCGTTCGGGCAAGCCTTAAGCATACTATTTACGGACCAATTCCAAAAGTCATTTGCAATTTATGGGGTCAATTCCAAAAGTCATTTGCAATTTGTGACCTCCCCTAACCCCTCCTGTAGGAGGGGAATTGAATACAAAGAGTGTAACTAATCCCCCTCCTACA
>ODAJ012151935.1_pt1 | contig 11036 bp, 6 predicted proteins | sample 1539241 | NCBI WGS metagenome assembly ODAJ01 (sample SAMN02144231, study PRJEB22623) | gut metagenome | biome: sheep rumen | host: Ovis aries | place: New Zealand
TTTTTTTAACGACTATTTTTTTAAATAATCATAATTTATCAAAAATAAGGTAAAAATATAAAGTTTTAATATTAACGAACAATAATTTGTTAAATAATTATTGAAAAAAGAATAAAATTAAAAAAAATAAAATAATAAAAATAGAGGATGGGAAATTACTCCCAACTATCAAAAGAATTTTGGTCCAGCTTTTGCAGGCCGAAGGCCTGTAAAAGGTGGTTTTATGCTTCTTGTCTTAACCTTTTGACAACAAAGTCCTTATCTAAAGAGAGTAAGAATGAAGCTGCTCTTGGTCCTTGTTTTTGACCGAGAATCATTTTGTAAATAGCTTGGAAAGCCTTTTGTGGTTTTAATCCATGGCTTTCTAAAACTTCATACATAGCATCATGCAATTCTTCAGCAGTTGAGAACTCTTTTTCTTCCATTAAATCTGCAAGGTCTTTCAAGAATGCAATTTGATCATCTGGAAGTGGCAATTTTGGAATGGAATCATATTGAACTTGGAACTTGACGAATTTAGGAGCATATTTGTCTAACCAAGCCACTACATTATCAACTCTTTCTTCATATTGAGCCAATTCAAGTTCGGTTAAGTCACAGAAGTCCTTATCCTTAAAGCTTTTAGTCAATTGGGAATTCTTTTTCAAAATTGCAAAGATCTTTTCAAGGTCCTTTTCTCCAACAATTTGATAAGCATTTACCAAGAATCTGAAAGGAGGTCTGAATGGTAAAGGAGCATCTGCCTTGATTTGAGCATTTTTATAAATGCTTTTGAATTTTCTTCCTTCTTTTTCAGATGGGGCTTCCTCTTCGCCATAAAATACCCTTTCAACTTTATCAAAGGTGTCCATAAAGTCTAACCATGGCATTTTTGGAGAGAAGTCTTTGGATTTCATTGGTTTGCTTCTGAATAAGTAATAGTTAAGACTTTCTGCAGGTCCAATTTCCAACCATTGTTCTGGAGTGAAGAAAACACCATGAGATTTACTCATTGCTTCACCATCCAATGTAATCCATTCGTATGGAACTGGATATGGTGCTGGGTAATCAAAGATCTCTTCAGAGATTACACTACTTACATCGTAAGATCCACCAGCTGCTGCATGGTCTTTTCCGAATGGTTCACAAGTGGTTCCGAAGATTTTCCATCTTGCTGCCCATTCAACTCTCCAAGTAAGTTTACCGTTACCTGATTTAATGTCCATTTCGCCATCGTGACCGCATTCACATCTGTATTTTACAATGTCTCCATCGAAGTCATATGCTTCGGTGGTGTTTACTCTTCCACATTTTTCACAGATTGGGTTGTATGGCAACCAGTGGTCTGCGAGTGGCTCTCTTCTGTATTGGTCAAAAATGGCTTTGATTTCATTGTGCTTTTCAAGGGAGATTCTGATTGATTCAAGATAAGATCCATCCTTATACATTTCAAAACCAGATTTAGGAGTTATTTCAATACCATAAGCATCAAGAACTTTGAATAAAGGTTTTTCAAAGTGTTCTACAAAGTTTTTACAACATCCTTCAGGACATGGAATCATAGAGTATGGCATACCAAGGTATTGATCATAAGATTCAGGAAGTGGGAAAGGAACTTTTCTAAGTGGGTCATGGTCATCTGCAATCCAGATGGTTTCAGCATCATTTCCCAATTCACGCAATGCTTTTCCAATAGCATTTGCAATGAATACGTCACAAGAATTTCCAATATGTATAGAACCTGATATAGATGTACCACTTGCTATGACATGTTTTTCTACATCCATTTCATTTAATTCATCAGCGATTCTTTCAATCCAATGTTTCATTGTTTCACCATAATAATTATAAAAGCTGCTTTCAATTTAATGAGTTTTATATTCCAAACCGTATATGAAAGCCATAATGAAGTAATAAATTAATATAAATTCGATACTATTGATAATAAATATTCAATATAAATATCCAATAAAAATATCCTAATAATTTATTATATTATATATTTTTATTATCATCTTATAAAAAATTAATTACGAAAATTTGGAATTAATCAAAAAAAATAATGAAAAATTATAATAAAAGACAGATTTAGGAAATTTTTTAAAAATCATATAAAAATAGCCATTAAAGGATGTAAATAGGATTCTAAAATAAGAACCCTATTAAGTGGAAAAATAGAGTCAAGCCCTATATAAAAATAAAATCTAAAACAATAGGCAAAAAACAATGCCTATGAAAATAAATTAATAAATTATAAATTGTAAATTAAACTTCAATGATCAATCAACAATGAATCAACAATTAGGTAGATTGAACTTATTGTTCGAATCTACGTCTGTCGATTAATTCTTGACGTTTACCTGCGTTCCAACCACCGTTTGCAGATTTAGCGTGACCTACTTGTTGTACGTAACCAGTAATTCTGTCATACCATTCTACATCAGCAGTTTCACCACAGGAAGGGCATTTGTTGCTTAATCCTTTCATTAAGGTCTTACAGTTTAAACAGAAACTGAATGCTGAACTGTAAGCCCAGAAACCAATGTCAGATTTTCTTGCAATCTTATTGGTTAAGCTCATTAATGCATCAGGATCAGAGTATGATTCACCCATGAATGCATGGAAGATGTGTCCACCAGGAGTTAAGCTGTGGTATTTGCCTTCGATTTTGACTTTGTCTGCAAAGGAAATGTCACTGTTTACAGGTACGTGTGAAGAGTTAGTGTAGTAGTTAGCTCCATTGTCACCTTGTAAGATTGCTTTATCTCCGAATTGCTCTTTATCCAAGGTTGCAAATCTGTATGCAGTGGATTCTGCAGGAGTTTGCAATACAGACCATCTGAGTCCAGTTTCTTCTTGTAAGGATTTTGCTCTTGCGTTGATGTATTCTAAACATTTGATACCGAATTTGTTTGCATCAGGGTTTTCGATTCCTTCACCGAATAATGCAAGCAACATTTCATTAAGACCACAGAAACCAAAGGATAAAGTAGCGTTTTGGATTCTGTAATAGGTTTCACCATCAACTTTTTGATCTAAGAATGGTAAGATATCAAAGTTGTTTAAACAGTTAAGACCTTGGTTTCTTCTAATCATCAAGGTTTCAACAGCTAAATCCATGTAGTTGTCTAAGTATTCGAATACATCGTTTTCATCTCTGGATTGGTATCCGATTCTTGGTAAGTTCAATGTTACGTAAGCTAAGTTACCTGTTCTTAAACAGTCTTGTTCCCAGTCACCGGTCCAGGTGTCTTGGAGACAGGTTCTGCAACCCATGTAGTTAGCCATTTGACCTCTGTATTTAGGTAACATGTTTACGAAGTAGGATGAACCGTATTTTGCAGAAAGTTCGTGAACTAAACGTAAATCATCATCATAGTCACCTTTTAAGGTCTCTTCACGTAAAGTGTAAATTGTATTTGGGAATAAGTGAGGTTTACCTTCGGAATCTCCTTCAAGCAAGATTTCAGTGAATGCTCTTTGGATCATTCTGGTTTCATCTTCAAAGTCAGCGTAAGTTCCTACAACTTGACCTTTAGGACCATATGCAGTAACATCTTGCAAGAATTTTGGAACTCCGAATTCTAATTGCATACTTGTGAATGGAACTTGGGAACCTCTTGCTGCATAAGCCATGTTCAAGTTGTAAACTAACATTTGAATAGCTTGTTTTACTTCATCATAGCTTCTGCCGGTTGCAAATGGTGCAACAAATACGTTCCAAAGGGACATAGCTTGCCCACCGGACATGTTTTGCTGTGCTGCTAACATGATTTCCCCAGTATGGTTCATCAAGGTTTCCATGTGGGAAGGAGGTGCAGCAACTGAAGTGTGATCTCCAGTACCGTCTACTTTAAGACCATGTTTAATGAATGCTCTTATATCGTGTTGGAGACAGTTCAATGGTCTTCCAGCAAAGAATTCCAAGTCGTGAATGTGAATGTCACCAGACATGTGTGCATCAGCTAAGTGAGCTGGTAACATGTGTAAGAGAGCATATTGTTTTAATGCTTCATCAGCAACATACTTGTGAATGGATTCAGGATTATGCATCATGTTTGCATTGTCTCTTGAACCGTTTTCAATTAAGGAAGTGATGTTGTAAACAGGAATACCTAAACGAGTGTATCTGCTTCTTAAATCTTCTAATCCGTATTCAACAAGTTTTGTGTTTACGATTTCCCTAATCATAGGAGCAGTAAGGTATTCGACATTGAGTTTTTTGAGTTCTTTCCAAACTTCAGTAGCAATTTCAAAAGCGGTTTCTTGGGAAGCACCAGTTTCTTCAACTAAGGTACTTGCAATTTTTGCCATGTCAAATGGTTCAATTTTATCTCTGGAAGAACGTACTTTTAAAGTAGTTTTTGCTAAGTATTTGTTAGCTGCTTCAGAATCAACTTCTTCCAAGCATTCGTAAACAATCTTTTTGATCTCTTTAGTGCTGATTCCATCGTATAAGTTTTCAACAACAGTTGAAACAATCCTTTCGGATTCAAAGTATGGAGCATCAACCATAACTAAAGACTTTAACAATTTCTCATAACTGAAAGCTTCACAAACACCGTTGTTTTTCTTAACGGTGATTTTAGCTCTTCTAATATCGTTTTCTACATTATCGACTTTTTCCACTTTAACACCTTCATTTAAAATAAAAATCAAATAATAAACAATTAAATTAATAATTATGTAATCATGAAAATTTAGATAAAACTTTCAAAGTGATTACTAATAATTATGTACTTACATGTATAATATCCATTCGAGATTATACGAAAGTTTGTAACTATACAAAAAGTTAGTTACTTCACGAAATAATATATGTAATAAGATGTATATAAATCATTCGTTTTTATACGAACAAATTATAATGCAACAATTGTGATGATGGAAAATACTTAAAACAAATAAAAAGAAAATACTTAAAAAATTAAAAAATTAAGGGATTGACCCTAATACTATCCTTAATCAATGAAATAACAATCCAATATAATCCATTACCCAATTGCGAACAAATCAAGCAATTATTTTCCAAAGAACACATCCAATGAACTTTGCTTAGATTTATCACTTTCAAATAATGAATTGATACCAAATTCCTGAATTTCCAATCTTTGCTCAAGGTAGTGGGATACAGGATATCTGTTTACAAGGTTCTGTGAAATTTCAAGATACTTGACTACAGATCCCTTGGATACGCTGAGAATCAAGTCTCCACCACATTTACATTTACCTGTAAGCGGCATTCTCCTATACTTTGCACCGCATTTAGGACATCTTACTTTCTGCTTGGAGAAAGCTCTTGAATTTCCCATAATGTCCGGCAAGAAGTGAGAGGACAATACTCCCTCTACAACTCCCCTTTGGTCTACAGCCCTGATGAGTTCGGCTAAATTGATTTGAGCTTCCACTTTCTCTTTCATGGATCCTAAACGTTTGTATAAGCAAACTTTTGGCCCTGCATGAATGCTTGAAGTGTGATGTGAAAACATCAAGTCATGATATTGCCTGTCAGTTCCTAAATGCTTAGCTACATTATCCACCAAATCCAACATGTCTGCAGGTTTTAGAGGTTCCTGAGACCTTTCAAAGAATTCAAGTGGGAATCTTTCAAAGATATCCAGGTTATGGGATTCATCATCTATCTCCTCAGGGTCTATACGGGTGGATAAAACCAAAGGAGCATCCATACTTCCTCCACGAGTGCTTGGCAAGTAGGATTTTGAGAAATTGATCAATGCATCAAGCAATAATAGGACAGAGTCTTCGTCACTGTCACAGTTTCTCCTTTTTGCAGAATGGAAATACGGGTGTGCGTAACATCCTAATGCCTTGGTGAATCCTACGATACGGCCCAATACTCCTGCAGATGTGTGGGGAGCAAGACCTGCAATAAGATGTCCAATCAAGTCATATTTGTCCTTTACATTATAGAACCTTTCCATTCCATAATATCTCTCAAGCAAGTCATCAACGAAATTGGCTACACCTACCAAATACTCACCGCAATTATCGGAAACTACAATATCCTGAACCTTAAGTTCAATGATTTGGTCCTCACTCACAATGTCTTCGCCATAGCAGTCCTTAGTATATCCCATTTCCAATAATTTTGGAACGGTTACTCCAATTTCCTTTGGAATGAAGTGAGTTAGTGGCAAGTCAGTGGAGTCATGACGAATAGTTCCTTCCTTAAAGGTGAACACCCCGTTTTTAGCCCTTAATATACCTTTTTCCAAAGGTTCCGGAAGCTTGTCTTCAGAGATTAAACCTATAACCCCCTTGACTTCATCGACTTTACGAACTCCTACATTATTGGAAGCTTTTGAAAGCATATGTGCCAAATTGATATCCTTTTGACCGGACTTACCGATAACGGTAGGGGATCCGCAATGTGGACAAATAGCTTGGAATGAACTTAATCTGCAATCAGGATTTGTACATTCCCTTCTTGCGAATTCGACTTTAATCTTTTTCTTCTTGGCAGCTTCTGCAACCAAACGTCTGTTTCCACCATTGTTTCCAATAGGGAAGAGCACATGAGGAGCTGGTCTCATCAATCTTTCTTTTGATTTTTCAGGACGGCCAACCCTTGTACCTATATAACATGGAGCCTTATCCTTTATCTCAAAATCGATATTCTCATTGATGATGTCAACGACTTTCATCTTGTAATACTCATCAGCAAGATACTTTGAATAATCTCCATTTATAGTCTTAAGTAAGCTAAAGCCATGATTTTTGTCAATTATTACTTTCCCATCCTTAAGCTTATGGCATAATCCCATAACTTCCAAGATTCTTTTTTGATAGGATAAGTCAAGTTCTAGATCCTCTCCATTTAGATATCCGTTTTCCAGATAGTCTCTTCTTGTATCTAACCACTGGCTTAAGTCAACTAAATCCTTAATGGAGATGTCATTGTAATAATAAGTGTATTCAGGATGCAAAGGCACATTAAACTCTTCAGTAATCTTAAATGCCTCTTCAACTGTGAATTTCTTGGTTTGCAATGAATTTAAATCAAATGCCTCTTTTTCCTCATCAGTGAATGATTGATACTTCTCTGAATTCCTTATTGTTTCAATCCACCATTCTTCACACCAGCAAGCACCTAACATTGGCTGGTTATTCCTTAGGAATTCTCCAAATGCAACAAGCATGTCTCCAAGGAAAAGAATCTCAACAACTTTTCCCTTAACCTTTCTTGCATCCTCAATGGAATCCAATCTGCGGACTTCACCGGATTTCAGTTTTACAGTTGGCCCTTCAATTGAATCTACAGGAACTACACAGTTACCTTTTCCAGGCCTTTCGATTTTAAGCTGTGTTCCAACTGCCAAAAATTCCAATAACTCCATTGTTGCAGGATGAACACCCATAGTTGCAAGACCCGTGTTTCTGGAACGACCATATCTAAGCCTAAATCCACCCTTTTCAGAAGGATAACCTAAAACAGGCCTTCCACCAATGATATCGTGAACATATTTGGAATGTTCAAAGAGTTCATCCTTATCGATGATATTGTCATCACTCTCTTCAACAACCTCTTCATCAGATTGGGAACCTTCATCTTCCTTAGATGAACCTACACCTTTAGCATATTCCTCTAAAAATTCCCAACTGTCCAATTTAAGGGTGTGAGCGTATTTTAAGATCTTTTTGGATTTCTGAATAACCCCTTCAACCATCGCAAGAAGAGCTCCACCTCTAATGTTGTTGGTTTCTACACGAGGCAAGTCTCTGTGAGACACTTCCACTTGGTCTGTTGGCTCTCCACTGACTTCAACTGGAATGCTTCTTGCAGCTAATCTAACCTCTTCAGGAGTTGGAGAGTATTGCAAATTAGTTACTTCTGATTCGTAAAGCTCAACCTCTTCCACATATCTTTCTATCTCATCATCAGTAGGCTTATAAATGTCAAGGCCAGTAGCTACACGTATCTTATCACCTAAAAGAACGGATAATGCAGCAGCAGTACCTCCTGCACTACGGATAGGACCTGCAAAGTATACCGCAACATACTTGCTTCCATCAGAATTGCTTTTGATCTTTACTCCAGAGATACCTTCCAAAGGAGCCGCTACAACCCCTTCTGTTAAAATAGCTAAAGCAGTTCTTAATCCTTGGTCAGCAAAAGCTTGTTTTTCAGCCTCTAGCTTAGCACCAGTTTCTTTTGATTCCTGAGATGCAATTTCAGCAGCAATTTCAAATGCCACTTCTTCCCTAGACATCTCCTTTTCCAATTCTTTGATACGCTTTGCAATGCCTTTAGGACCTACAAGCCCTTCCACTCTCTCTGCTAAGTCCTTTGCCAATGGAATTTCAGTCTCTAACTCAACATCAAACCCTTTTGATCTTGCCTCATTAGCTATCTCATAGAGCTTGAGAGTTTCACTTTCCAATCTTTCAAAATAATCCATTCCATCATCCATTATAATCACTGAAAATAATACTAATATTTACAAACAATTTGATAAAAATTTTTGACTAAAAATTTAATTTTTTCCTTATTTTTTCTCTAATATTATTATATTCCTTATCATATTTAAAAATATTAAGAGAGCATTTAAAAACTAATATGAAATTGAAAAAAATTTTAGAAAATTTAAAAAAATTAAAAAAAATGGGATGAAGAATAATTAAAAAAATAGAATAAAAATAATTTAAAATTGATGAAAATAATTTAAAATTAAAATAAAAGTAAATTAATTAAAAAAAGAAACTAGCTAGAGCAAAATACTCACAACTAGTGAAAATAATTTCAATCAAACTTTTTTTAAAAGTTTGCTTATACAGAGAATCTTAAAATGAAACAGAAGATTCCTAAAATTACACTAAGTGCGATGACTATTTCTGGAGCGATTTTTGGACCTACACTTTCGTCATCAAAATATCTTACTAAACCTGCCCCGCTCATAGGCATGCTGATCTTATTATCTTTTTTTGCCATAAATATCACGTTAAAATAATTGAATAAATTTGAATTTTTTTATTGAATTTTAAATTTGATTAATTAATTAAGCATCAATATACTATATCAATACACTATAATATTAATATAAATTTTATAAGTATTAACTATTTCTATCATTTCTTATATTAAAACTTTTAGTTTATAAAATTTTCAGCTAAAAATTCTAATTTAGAGGAATTATAAAAATCCTCCAAAAATTAAAACTAAAAGTGCAGCGATTGCAAATGTTATCAACCAAACAGGAACGCTCCAAGCCATTACTTTAGAACCATCTAAAGGAGGTATCGGCAATAGGTTGAAAGCTGCCAGGAAGAAATTGATTCTTGTACCAAGAACGCAAGTCAATGCGACAAGATATCCGGTTTCAGTGTATGCGAAATCCCCAAGAGATACTAAAATAAGGAAGAAGATTAAACCTAAAATGATATTTACAATTGGTCCTGCAATGGAAATGATACCATTTGTTTTCTTTTCCATACCATTACTATAAATAACAACTGCTCCAGGAGCTGCAAATATGAATCCAAAGAATGAACTGACCAATGCAATAATGAGTCCTGTAGGCCATAACTCATATTCCGCATAATATCCATAATGCATTGCAACGAATTTGTGTCCTAATTCGTGGAAAATGAAACCTGCTCCCACTCCAATCATAACTATAGGGAAAACCAAGCCTATATTGCTGTAATCACCATTGGAGTAGAGAATGGTAAATCCTAAAGCAATCACTATAAAGGATATGATTAAATCTCTTATCTCTTTACCTGTAAATCTAAACATAACATAAATTATATTTTATAGTCATATAAAGTTTATGATTATATAAATCAATGAAAAAAATAAATGAAAAAGAAATTGGAAAAAATATGAAAAAAAACAAAAGAAATTATCATATTATTCCATATCTTCAGGCCATTCACTGAAAATTGCCTTAAACAAGACAAAATTAGAAACAATAGCTAAAATGATTATCAAGATAATTATCATTGAATTGGACTGAATCAAGTATTCAACTCCACTTAATGCTAAAAGGAATGATAATAGATTATTCAAAAAGTGAGCAAATATAGGCACCAATATGTTTTTAGACTTTATATAAAGAATTGAAACGCAAATACCAAATAGGATAGCACCTAAAATTCCTCCAAAATTATGGCAAACACCAAACAACACTGAAGAGATCAAAATGGCTAATGTCACATTCAATTCCTTATTGAATCTTCTTAAGAACAATCCTCTAAACAATAGCTCCTCTATAATCGGAGAGAGTATAACTACAGTGAAAAAGTAAAGAACCAGTATTGAAATGCTTAATGCTCTGAAATCTCCAAAAAGAGGTGAATTGAAGCTAATTATTGACAAATGGCTTAAATATCTCAAGATGAAATATATTGCTGAAACAAATAGGATATTTGCAATTACAATAAATGAAATATGATAAATGTCAGAAACCTTGAATATTGAATCATATTCATTTCTTAAAGCGTCTCTAAATGAGATTTCACCAAAATCAATTTTATTCAACTCATAAGCAAAAAAGAGCAGCATGATTCCATACAATATGAATTTGAAAAATAAACTTCCTAAATGAATCTTAGAGATCATAGGAATTAAGGTAAGAACTAATATAATCAATAAAAAGAATGATAAGACCTTAATTATGGATAATTTATCTAAAAAATCATTTAATCGAATCATATTGAGTTCACCTTTCAAAAATATATAAAAAAATATCTATATTCATTTTAATTTTTAGTTTTATAATATATAAGTTTAAACGAACATATTTTTAATAAAAATAAAGAGATTTCAGGAAATCAAATCATGACAATCGACTACATTCCAGAAGAATTTGAAATCAATTACAAGCACGATTTAAATGGAACAAAATCCATTAAGCTATTGAACAATTCCCTTTTGGTAAACAATCCAAATCCAGAACTGATAGATATAAACAGAATAAGCAAGGATAAGTGGATTCAATTTTGGGAAGATGTAGAGAGAATAGGCCTTTGGGATCTTGAAGAGGAATATCAATCCTGCACTTTAGAGGGAGGATTCACTTGGAGTGTAAAGATCA
>ODAJ012151873.1_pt1 | contig 11035 bp, 6 predicted proteins | sample 1539241 | NCBI WGS metagenome assembly ODAJ01 (sample SAMN02144231, study PRJEB22623) | gut metagenome | biome: sheep rumen | host: Ovis aries | place: New Zealand
TAGGTGATGGAGGAGATTTCCGCCGGATTTTCCACGATGCGGGGATCCGCCATCAGGAAGCCGGACACATCCGTCCAGTTCTCATAGACGTCCGCCCCCACGGCCCGGGCCACCAGGGCGCCGGTGATGTCGCTTCCGCCGCGGGAGAAGGTGCAGATATCGCCGCTCTCCATCGCGCCGTAGAAGCCGGGCACGACCGTGGAAACGCCGTCCGAAAGGGCTTCGGAAAGCCGGGCCTGGGTCTGCTCGGCGTCGAGCATGCGGTTGTCCCGGAAGACGATGCCCTGCGCGGCGTCCAGAAAGCGCCAGCCCAGAAAGTCCGCCATCAGCAGGCCGCACAGATATTCCCCGCGGCTGGCGCACCAGTCCCGGCTGAGCCCGTCGGCAATGCCGCGGCGCACCTCCTCCAGGTGCTCCTCCACGGGGAGGGTCAGCCGCAGATCCCGCGCGATGGACAGATACCGTTCCTCGATCTTGGCGAAGGTTTCCTCAAAGGATTTGCCCTCGGAGGCCTGCGCGTGGCAGAGATAAAGCAGATCCGTAACCTTGTCGTCCCCGGGAAAGCGCTTGCCGGGCGCGCTGGGCACCAGGTAGCGCCGGGTCGGCTCCAATTCCAGAATGCCGCGGACCTTGCGGAACTGCTCCGCATCCGCCAGAGAACTCCCACCGAACTTGGTGACGATACAATCAAGCACAGGCGTACCTCCAGACTTCACTACATCACAGGCGCAATTCTACCGCCTTCAGGCCCTTCATGTCAAGTAAAGCAGGGCTTTCGGGCGCTTGTTTTTATGATCCCTTTATGATAGAATAAGCGCCTGACGAATCCGGGGGCGGAGGGCCGTCCCCGTGGAACCGAAACAGGGAGGGAATGACCTATGACGACCATGACGACCCGGGAGCTGAAGGAGCAGCTGGCCGGTCTGCAGGGGCAGGAGGTAACCCTGCGGGGCTGGATCCGCAACCATCGGAAGCAGAAGGGCCTGGGCTTTATCGATTTCTATGACGGAACCTGCTTCCGCAATCCCCAGGTGGTGTACGATCAGACGATCCCGGACTTTGAGGCCATTCAGGCCCTGCGGGTCGGCGCGGCCATCCGGGTCACCGGCCGGGTCGTGCCCAGCTACCGGGATCCGGAGACGCCGGAAATTCAGGCCTCCGGCATCGTGCTGGAGGGAGACAGCCCGGAGGACTATCCCCTGCAGCCCAAGCGGCACACCCTGGAGTTCCTGCGGGAGATCGCCTATCTCCGTCCCCGCACCCGGCTCTTCCAGGCGGTGTTCCGCGTGCGCAGCGTGGCGGCCATGGCCATCCACACCTATTTCCAGGACCGGGGCTATGTCTATGTCCATACGCCCCTGATCACCGGCAATGACGCGGAGGGCGCGGGCAACACCTTCACCGTGACCACCCTGCCGCCCCAGGAGCGGGACGATCCCTCGAAGGACTTCTTCGGCAAGCCCACCTCCCTGGCCGTGACCGGTCAGCTGGAGGGCGAGACCTTTGCCATGGCCTTCAGCAACATCTACACCTTCGGCCCCACCTTCCGGGCGGAAAACAGCAACACCAAGACCCACGCCGCCGAATTCTGGATGATCGAGCCGGAAATCGCCTTCTGCGATCTGGAGCAGCTCATGGATCTGGAGGAGGATTTCCTCAAGGCGATCGTGGCCACCGTGATGGAAAAATGCCCGGACGAGCTGAAGTTCCTGGATCAGTACGCGGGCGGCGGCCTGCTGGAGAAGCTGACCGCCCTCAAGGACAGCCATTTCGCCCGCATCACCCACGAGCAGGCCATCACGATCCTGCGCGAGGCCATGGAGAAGGGAACGGAGTTCAAGTTCGAGCCCGTCTACGGCGGGGATACCGCCAAGGAGCACGAAAAGTACCTGACCGAGGAATATTTCCACAGCCCGGTCTTCATCTATGACTGGCCGAAGGAAATCAAGGCCTTCTACATGTATCAGAACGAGGACGGCAAAACCGTCCGCGGGGTGGATCTGCTGGTGCCCGGCGCGGGCGAGCTCATGGGCGGCAGCCAGAGGGAGCACCGCTACGACCTGCTGGAAAAGCGCATGGACGAGATGGGCGTCAGCAAGGAGGACATGTACTGGTATCTGAACCTGCGGAAGTTCGGCACCTGCGTGCACGCGGGCTTCGGCATGGGCTTCGAGCGCCTGCTGATCTATCTCACGGGCGTGGAAAACATCCGGGACGTCATCCCCTACTACCGGACCCCCATGAGCTGCGATTTCTGACCGATCTTGACCGGATCCGCTCCGGCAGGCGCCGCCTGCCGGAGCTTCCTTATTTTCTGGGGGAGAATTTCATTTGACAAAAGCACCCGGAATCTGTATGATACAATTGTTCGGCTGAGCAGAGGCTTTTCTTTGCCCGCTGTTAATTCGATAGACTGTCCCCGATTAAACCAACGCGATTGATTTCGCGATCGATTTTCGGACACCGCGTCAGCGGCGAACCGCATATGATTGGGAACCGGGTTCTGCCTCCGGAGGAGCAGCGCAGTCGTGCGAAGCATTGTTTTCGTACGGCTTTTTGCGTGTCGTTCATGAAAGAAGTATATGAGAGTCTGAAAGGAAAGGGAGGGAAGTCATGAGTCCAGTCATCGCTGTTCTGATTGCGCTGTTGACCGCGGCCATCGGCGCGGTCGTCGGGTATAAATACCGGCAGAACTACATGGAAAAGAAGATCGACCGAACCGAGGAATACGCCAAGCGGCTGTATGACGACGCGGTTCGCAAGGCCGAGGAATACAAGAAGGAAAAGGTGCTCGAGGCCAAGGAGGAAATCCTCCGGGCCAAGGCCGACAACGACCGGGAGCGCGCGGAAAACGAGCGGGAGATGCGGGAGCGCCGCAACGAGGTTCAGAAAAACGAGCGCCGCCTGATCCAGCGGGAGGAAACCCTGGAAAAGAAGGCCAACAACCTGGAGGCCCGGGAGGAAGGGCTCAACAAGAAGACCGCCGATCTGGCCCGGCAGGAGCAGGAAATCACCGAGCTGAAAAACAAGCAGATTTCCGAGCTGGAGCGCATCGCCGCCATGACCCGGGACGAGGCCAAGCAGATCATCATCGACCGGGTGCAGAAGGAAGCCTTCCACGACGCGGCCGCCATGGTGCGGGATATGGAAAGCCAGGCGAAGGAGGAGGGCGAAAAGAAGGCCCGGAACATCATCGCCCTGGCCATCCAGAAGTGCGCCGCGGACCATGTGGCGGAAACCACGGTCAGCGTCATCAACCTGCCCAATGACGATATGAAGGGCCGCATCATCGGCCGCGAGGGCCGGAACATCCGTGCGCTGGAGACGGCCACGGGCGTGGATCTGATCATCGACGATACGCCGGAGGCGGTCATCGTCTCCGCCTTCGACCCGGTTCGCCGGGAAATTGCCCGCGTGGCGGTGGAAAAGCTCATCATGGACGGGCGCATTCATCCGGCGCGCATCGAGGAAATGGTGGAGAAGGCCCGCAAGGAGGTCGAAAACCAGATCCGCGAGGCCGGCGAAAACGCCGTTTTCGAAACCAACCAGCACGGCATTCATCACGAGCTGGTCAAGCTCCTGGGCCGGCTGAAGTTCAGAACCAGCTATGGCCAGAACGTGCTGAAGCATTCCATCGAGGTCAGCCATCTGGCGGGCCTGATGGCCGCGGAGCTGGGGGCGGACGTCCAGCTGGCGAAGCGGGCCGGCCTGCTGCATGATATCGGCAAGGCCGTGGACCACGAGTCCGAGGGCACCCACGTGACCCTGGGCGCGGAGCTGGCGCGGAAATATCATGAAAATCCCGATGTGGTGCACTGCATCATGGCGCACCACAACGACGTGGAGCCCCAGACGGTCGAGGCGGTTCTGGTGCAGGCGGCGGACGCGATTTCCGCGGCCCGGCCCGGCGCCCGGCGCGAAAGCCTGGAGAACTATATTCACCGGCTGGAGAAGCTGGAGGAAATTGCCAACAGCTTCGACGGCGTGGAAAAGTGCTACGCGATCCAGAGCGGCCGCGAGGTCCGCATCATGGTCAAGCCCGAGGATGTCACGGACGAGGGCATCAAGGTGCTGGCCCGGGAGATCGCCAAGCGGATCGAGGAGCAGATGGAATATCCCGGACAGATCCGGGTCAATGTCATCCGCGAGACCCGCAGCACCGAATACGCGAAATAAGCACGGGCTTCCGGGGCAGGCGTCAGGCCTGCCCCGTTTTTGATGGGGCGGGGAGCGGAGCGCTTCCTGCATTTGGGGAAAAAGCCGGAAAAGCGATTGAAATTGCGGCCGGATCGTAGTAAAAAGGAAGGGGAGGCGCGGAAGGCCTCCAGGGTCTGAAGGGAAAGAGAGGAAAGACAGTGAAGAAAAAGATCCGTTGGATGCTGGCGGCGCTGCTGTGCGCGGTCCTGCTCCTTTCCGGAGCCTGCGCGGATGGAGATATCGACTCCCTGGCGGAGCTCAACGAGCCGGGCAGGATCGTCGGCGTCAGCCAGGGCAGCGCGGCGGAGCTGACCGTGAGGAACGAGCTGCCGCTGGCCGGCAGGGCGTATTTTACGGACAATCAGACGGCCTATCTGGCCGTGGCGCAGGGCAAGATCGATGCCTTCGTCTTTGACTGGAACCAGATGCGCATCGCCATGGAGCAGGGCGTGTCCGGGGTGCACCTGCTGGAGGAGACGATGGGCGAAACGGTTCAGATCGGGGTGGGCATCTCCCCCGTCTCCGCGATTCCGGAGCTGGAGACAAAGATCAACCAGTTTATCCGGGAGCAGCGGAAGAACGGCCGCCTGGATGAGATGTTCCGCCGCTGGGTGATGGACGGAGAGGATGACATGCCCGACATCGAGCTCCCCGGGGAGCCCAAACTGCATCTGACGGTCGGCACCACCGGGAATGTCATGCCCTATTCCTATTACAAGGGAACGGAGCTGACCGGGTATGACATCGAGCTGGCGTACCGCTTCGCGGCCTGGCTCGGCGCGGATGTGGAGTTCAAGGTGTATGATTTCGGCGCGATCGTTCCCGCCGCGGTGACCGGCGACGTGGACTGCATCATGTCCAACCTGAACATGACGCCGGAGCGGCGCGAGGCACTCCCCTTTTCCGAGGCCCTGTATGAGGAGCATCTGGGCGTGATGGTGCGGGGAGAAGCGCCGGAGGCTCCGGCGGAAGCGGCGGGAGAAGGCGAGGCCGTTCCGGAATGGGCGGGCTACAACGGAAAGCGCCTCGGCGTGCTGACCGGCCCGCTGATGGAGGACATTGCCCATACCTATTTCCCGGACAGCGAATATATGCTGTTCAACAGCTATCCGGACTGCATCGCGGCGCTGCTGGCGGGCCGGATTGACGCGTACCTGGGCGATGAGCTGGGGCTGATCACCGTCCACGCGGAGCAGCCGCAGATCGACTACATCCGCGACCGGATCACCTTCCAGGAGCAGAGCTTTGCCTTCCGGAAGGGGGATGCCCGGAGCGCGGCGCTCTGCCGGCAGCTGAACGCCTTCCTGGCGGTGAGCCGCGCGGACGGAACCCTGCAGGAGATGCTGGACATCTGGCTGGGCGTGGATGAGTCGCGCAAGACGGTGGACATGTCGGATCTCACCGGGGAAAACGGCACGATCCGCGTCGTCACGACCTCGACGGACATGCCCTTCTCCTACATGAAGGACGGCAAGAACGTCGGATACGATATCGACCTGGTGGTCCGCTTCTGCCGGGCCGCGGGCTATCAGCTGGAGCTGGGGGATGTGGACTTCGCTGCCCGCATTCCGGCCATTCAGTCCGGCAAATATGACTTTACGACCGATATGAACGTGACGCCCGAGCGGGAGGAGCAGGTGCTCTTCTCCGATCCCACGAGCACCGGCGGCGTCGTGCTGGCCGTGCTGCGGGACGCGCAGGCGGCGCCGGCGACGGAGAAGCCGGACGCGCCGGCTGACTCCTTTGCGCAGATGAGCGGCAAGCGCATCGGCGTCCAGGTGGGCACCACCAGCGGGGAGCAGGTGCAGGCGAACATTCCGGACGCGAAGCTGCTGTACTATAACAATCAGACCGACCTGCTGACGGCCCTGCGGGCCGGCAAGATCGACGCCTGGGGCAGCGATGAAACCGTGCCGAAGTTCCTGATGAAGGAAAACGACGATCTGATGCTGCTGGACGGGTATCTGGATACCTTTGACCTGGCGGCCATGTTCCCCAAGACGGACATGGGCCAGACCCTCCGGGATCAGTACAGCGCCTTCGTGGAGGGGCTCTGGGCGGACGGCACCATGGCGGCGCTGGACGACATCTGGTTCGGGACGGACGAGGAAAAGCGCACCGTGATGGACTATGAAAACCTCCCCGCCCCCAACGGCACCCTGCGCATGGCGCTGGACACCTCGATCCTCCCCTTCGCCTATGTGAAGGACAACCGCGTCGTGGGATACGATGTGGATCTCGCGGCCCGGTTCTGCGAGGCCTATGGCTACGGGCTGAAGGTCATGCCCATGGACTTTGGCGGTGTGATCGGCGCGCTGCAGAGCGGCAAGGCGGATCTGGCCGCCTGCGGCATCACCATCACCGAGGAGCGGAAGGAAAGCGTGCTCTTCAGCTCCCCCACCTATCACACCGGCGCGGTGCTGACGGTGCTGAAGAAGGGGGACGGCGCGGCCGCGGGCCAGGCCATCACCTCCATGGAGCAGATGAACGGCAAGCGCATCGGCGTGCAGACGGGCACGACCTTTGACGACATCGTCCTGCAGAGTCTGCCGGAGGCCAAGATCAGCTACTTCAATACCTATCCGGATATGGCCGCCGCCCTGGAGGCGAACAAGATCGACGGCTTCCCGGGGGACGGGCCGGTGCTGCAGATGATGGCGGCGGAAAACAGGCGTCTGGCCCTCCTGCCGGAGACCCTGGATGACTTCGAGTTTGCCTTCGTGCTTCCGAAGACGGAGGCGGGCGAACTGCTGAAGGGGGAGCTGGACCGGTGGCTCAGCATGATGACGGACAGCGGTGAGCTGGAGACCCTGACCCAGAAGTGGACGACGGGTCCGGAGGCGGAGAAGACCGTGCCGGACTATGCCGCCTTCCCCGCGACCCGGGGCATCCTGCACCTGGCCACGGAGGGGCAGTATCCGCCCATGAATTACTACCGAGACGGGGCGCTGGTGGGCCTGGAGATTGACCTGGCGGCACGGTTCTGCAAGGACTACGGCTACGGGCTGGAGGTGTCCGGCATGAACTTTGATGCCATTCTGCCCGCGGTGCAGGCCGGGAAGGTGGAGCTTGGCGCGGCCGGCATCTCCGTGACGCCGGAGCGCATGGAAAGCGTCCTGTTCTCGAATCCCTATTATATCGGCGGCACGATGATGGCGGTGCTGAAGGCGGAAGAGCCGGCGGCCGCCGGGACGACGGCCGGCGAGGAGGACCGGGCGGAGGCCTCCGAAAGCGGCATCGTCTCCAGCTTCAACAAGACCTTCCTGCGGGAAAACCGCTGGCAGCTGTTCCTGGAGGGCGTCGGCAACACGATGCTCATTACCCTCCTGGCCATCCTCTTCGGCACGCTCCTGGGCTTCCTGGTGTTCATGCTCTGCCGGAACGGCAATGTCGTCGCCAACGGCGTCAGCCGCTTCTGCATCTGGCTGGTGCAGGGCACGCCCATGGTGGTGCTGCTGATGATCCTGTACTACATCATCTTCGGCAGCGTGGCGATCAGCGGAATCGCGGTGGCGGTGATCGGCTTCACGCTCACCTTCGGCGCGTCGGTCTTCGGCCTCCTCAAAATGGGCGTGGGCATGATCGACCGGGGTCAGTATGAAGCGGCGTATGCCCTGGGCCATTCCAACCGCCGCACCTTCTTCCGCATCATCCTGCCGCAGGCCATTCCGCACGTGCTGCCGGCCTATCAGGGGGAGATCGTGAGCCTCATCAAGGCCACGGCCATCGTGGGCTACATCGCCGTGCAGGATCTGACCAAGATGGGGGATATCGTCCGCAGCCGGACCTATGAAGCCTTCTTCCCCCTGATCGCGGTGACCGTGATCTATTTCGTGCTGGAGGGACTTTTCAGCTTCGCCGTCAGCCGCATCCGCATCCGCATCGATCCGAAGCGGCGCAGGCGCGAGCGCATCCTGAAGGGGGTGAATCTCCATGATTAAGATTGAGCATCTGAAAAAGGAATATCCGAACGCGACGCCGCTGAAGGATGTGAACGTCGAGATTCACGACGGGGACGTCATCTCGGTGATCGGGCCCTCCGGAACCGGCAAGAGCACCCTTCTGCGCTGCATCAACCGGCTGGAAACCCCGACCGACGGGCATATCTGGCTGGACGACGTGGAAATCACGGATCCGAAATGCGATCTCTGCAAGGTCCGGATGCGCATGGGCATGGTGTTCCAGAGCTTCAACCTCTTCGGCCATCTGACGGTGATCGAAAACATCATGCTCTCCCCCATGGACCTGCTGGGAAAGAGCCGGCAGGAGGCCTATGACGAGGGCATGCGGCTCCTGCGCACGGTGGGCCTGGCGGAGAAGGCGCTGAACTATCCGGACGAGCTGTCCGGCGGGCAGAAGCAGCGGATCGCCATCGCCCGCACCCTGGCCATGGATCCGGAAATCATCCTGCTGGATGAGCCCACCAGCGCGCTGGACCCCACCATGGTGGGCGAGGTGCAGGCGGTGATCCGGGAGCTGGCCAAGACCGGCAAAACCCTGATGATCGTGACCCATGAGATGAATTTTGCCCGGGCCATCTGCAACCGGGTCTTCTACATGGATGAGGGCGGCATCTACGAGGACGGCACGCCGGAGCAGATTTTCGATCATCCCCGGCGGGAAAACACCCGCCGCTTCATCCGGAAGCTGAAGGTGCTGGAGCTGAAGATCGAGAGCCGGGATTACGATTTCCTGGGCATGGCGGGCGAGATTCAGACCTACTGCAGCCGGAACCAGATTGCGCCCAGAACGGCCGGCCGCATTCAGCTGGCCTTTGAGGAAACCGTGGAGCGGGTGCTGCTGCCGTCGCTGAAGGATCCGCGCATCCAGGCGGTGGCGGAGTATTCGGAGGAAACGGGGGCCGCGGTCTGGGACATTCGCTACGGCGGTCCGCGCTTCGATCCCCAGGGCACGGGGGACGAGCTGGCGCAGGCGGTGCTCCGCGGGATCACCGGGGAAATCCGCTATCAGTGGAACGAGGGCCAGGAGCTGCCCAATCAGCTGACCCTGCGCCTTTCCTGACGGAGCAGGGACGCCTGAGGCGGGCGGCCGCTCCCCTGCGGGAGAGGCGGCCCGGGAGAGAGGAAGCAACGTGGAGAAGAGAAGCGTAACGATGGTGATCGGCGGGCAGCCGTGCCGGTTTGTTTCCGACGATTCGGAGGAGTATCTTTCCGCGCTGGAGCAGCGGGCCAATGAGACCCTGCGCCGGACGGAGGCCTGTTCAGGCGCGTCCGGCTGGAGCCACGCCATGCTGTCCGTCCTCTCCCTGACGGATGAGCTGCTGCGGGCGGAGGAGCGGATTCAGGCGCTCAGCGCGCCGCGGAAGCCGGAGGGCAGCCGGGAGCTCCCCGCCCGGAAGGCGTCCGGAAGGGACGGAGACGGGGAACGGGGACAGATCTCCGTGTGGGATCTTCTGGATCAGGACTGATCCGCGGACATACAAAAAGGACGGCCAGGCTCATGCGAGCCTGGCCGTCCGGCGTTTTGGGGTTACTGAATCAGCGCGCCGCTGGGACCGAAGGTATAGGTCACGCCGCCGATGGTGGCGGAGCCGCCAGACATCATGATGCCGTTTTCGCCCAGGTAGTACCAGGCGCCGCCGTCCTTCAGCCAGCGGGAGAAGTAAATGCCGTCCGCCGCGGAGTAGTAGTAGTCTCCGGTGACGGGATGCCGCCACCAGCCCCGGGCGATCTTTCCGCTGGCGTCAAAGGCGTACACCTCGCGGTCGATTTCCCACAGCGCGTTGGCGACCATTTTGCCGTCGGCGGGGTTCAGATAGTACCAGCTTCCGCCGTCCTTCAGCCAGCCGACCTGCATCACGCCGTCGGCGCTGAAGAAGCGCCAGTCCGGCCCCTGGCTGCCGGTGGCCAGGCGCACGTCCTGCCAGCCGGTGGCGATGGTGCCGTCGCCCTTCATGAAATACTTCCGGGTGCCGCCCGCGCCGGAGGCCCACTGGTTGGCGTACATGGCGCCGTTTTCCGCAAAGAAGTACCATTCCTTCCCGATCTTGGTCCAGCCGGTGGCCAGGGTGCTGTTGCCATTGGCGTAAACCCAGGCGGGATTCGCGTCGTCGATCCAGGGCTGATACCAGCCGCCGGTCAGCAGCTCATAGTTGCGGAAGGCATACTGCTGCCCGTCGATGCGGAAGGTGCCGTGGCGGTAGAAGTAGATCAGCCCCCGGGGGTCGACGGTGGCGTAGTAGGTCTTGCCGCCGCGGACGATCCAGCCGGGCGTGGCGGTGGACACCCCGGTCCAGGCGCCGTTCTGGCCGAACAGATAGGCCGTGCCGTTCTGGGTCACGGCCACGTTGTGGGCCATGACGCCGTTGGTGTTGAAGTAGTACCAGGCGCCGTCCACATAGTACATGCCGTTTTTCAGCAGGTTGCCGGCGGCGTCGTAGTAATACCAGTCGGTGCCGTTCTGAATCCAGGCGTTCCGCGCCAGCCGGGCGGCGGAGGCGGGAACGGCCAGCGCTGTCAGCAGCAGGGTCAGCGCCAGCAGGAAGGAAAGAAGCTTTTTCATGGGGACACATCCTTTCGAGTCATAATCATCAGGGATCGATATTCAGGCGCTTCGGGCCGCGCCGCGGCCGAAGGGCGCGATGAATCAGGGGGTTTGCTGGCCGCCGCTCAGGAGCAGCAGCAGCGGGGAGCCCTCCGCGGCGTCCGTCGCTTCCGGAGCCGGCCAGATCAGGATTCCCGCGGGGCGGCGAAGGACGCCCGGCTGCGGCTGGAGCCGGATCCGGCGATAGGGAAAGCGGGCGGAGAAGGCGGGAAAGCGGCGCTGATCCCACTGGGCCACGGGCGTGGCGCCGGGATCCGGCGCTTCGGGGTCGGGC
>ODAJ011493464.1_pt1 | contig 11034 bp, 8 predicted proteins | sample 1539241 | NCBI WGS metagenome assembly ODAJ01 (sample SAMN02144231, study PRJEB22623) | gut metagenome | biome: sheep rumen | host: Ovis aries | place: New Zealand
ACGAGTTGCTGATGGAGCGCAACGCCAAGGGCACCTACTGGCTGCACTTTGCCGTAAGGCCAGAGGGCAACAGGCGGAAAATAAGGCTGATTGCTTGTTGACGAGAACAACTATTGTTGATAGCAAAGAAGTATTACTATGACAACCTTCGTGAGGCATCCAGTCGCAGGAAGATAAATAGCAACAAGGTGAAACCCCATAGCGACGAGCCGCCATAGCTGAAGAACGGTAGCGGAATACCAATGACGGGCGTCAGTCCGAGCACCATGCCTACATTGATAAAGACATGGAAGAGGAAGATGCTGAGCACGCAATAGCCATAGACGCGTCCAAAGCGCATGGGCTGACGCTCGGACAGATAGATGAGACGCCAGATGAGTGCCAAGAACAATAGCAACACACTTGCAGAACCCAGGAAGCCCTCCTCCTCGCCTACGGTGCAGAAGATGAAGTCGGTATCCTGCTCGGGCACGAACTTCAGTTTGGTCTGCGTACCATTCAGGAAGCCCTTGCCCTCCAAGCCACCAGAACCGATAGCTATCTCCGACTGGTGAACGTTGTAGCCGGCACCACGCAAGTCCTCATCGAGTCCCAACAACACGTTGATACGCGAGCGCTGGTGAGGCTCCATAACGTTCTGCATGATGAAGTCAGCACCATAATAGAACAGTCCCGAACCCAAGGCAAAGAGAGCGATAAAGAAGTAGTTACGGATGCGCGTTGAGAGTGCCTGATAAATCAGATAGCCCACCAGGAAGACAACCAGCGCAACCTGTATATAGACGATATTGATGCCCAAAGAGAGTAGCGGCAAGGAGAGCAACGTAATAGCCGATGCCACCATCAGCATGCGCCATGCCAGTTTGCGATGGCAATAGACCCACACCATGCCGATAGAGAACAGCTGGATAAGCAGCATAACGGCAAAAGGTCCTACCATGGTTGGCGACGCGCCTATGGGTACCTGGGCATAGCGGATGCCGACCACGAAATAGATGACCATAGCCACGCCAGTGAAAAGGATGCTGCCCGGCATGCCCTCACGATAGAACATGAGGAAGAAAGAGAAATAGACCAGTGCTGAACCCGTCTCACGCTGTAGCACGATGCACAGCATAGGCAGCAGGATGACCAATAGCGTTACACCAAAATGGCGCCACTGCTGGATGTTATAGCCATAGGTAGACATGAGTTTGGCAAGTGCCAGTGCAGTGGCAAACTTCGCAAACTCCGCAGGCTGCAGGCGCAAGGGACCTAATACCAGCCACGATCGGGAGCCCTTGATGCTGTGCGGGTTAAAGATGGTAGCAAAGAGCAGCAGCAACAGCAAGGCATAGATGATATAAGCAAAGGTATCGTATATCCTATCGTCCAGCAGCAAGACCACCATACCCAGCATGATACTGGTAGCTATCCAGACAATCTGCATGCCAGAGCGCGTAGACAGTGCGAAGATGTCCGTCTCGCCATACGAATAGCTAGCACCGCAGACACTAATCCAGCCAAACGACAGCAGGGCGATATAGATGATTACCGTCCACCAGTCGATGTTGCGCAAAACGCCTTGCTCTCTCTTGTCTCCTGCCATACTGCCTATTCTCTCTTATCTGCTCGTACTACCATACGAGATATGTCTGTTCTGGAACTCCTCTGCCTTCTTCATGGAAGCCTCAGAGAGTTTACCGTTGATATACTGTTCCATGATAAGACCACCGATAGGTACACCATAGGTAGCACCCCAGCCGCCATTCTCCACATAGACGGCAACGGCAATCTTTGGATTATCCATGGGTGCAAAACCCATGAATACGGAGTGGTCGTGACCACGGTTCTGCGCCGTACCCGTCTTGCCACAAGCCACGAAGTCGTACTTAGCCAGTTCGTGACACGTGCCACCCGTAGCGGAGGCCCGCATGCCCTGCACCACATAGTCGTAGGCGGTTCGCGAAGCCTTGGTATAACGACGCTGCGTATAGAGTGAGTTCAGCTGTTCATTCTGGATGCGCTTGACCACATGCGGCGTGATAAACCAGCCTCGGTTAGCAATTGTCGCAGCCAGGTTGGCAATCTGCAGCGGCGTGGCATTGACCTCACCCTGTCCGATGGCGATAGAAATAATGGTCAGACCGTTCCACGAGCCCTTGTAGGCTTTGTCGTAGAACTCGGCATTGGGAATGAGGCCACGCTTCTCGCCAGGCAAGTCGATGCCCAGCTTATAGCCAAAGCCCATACTTACCATATAGTCGCGCCACGTATTCATGGCATTCTGTACGCTGCCGTATTTGTTCTTCGCACCTATCATATAATAGAGACCCCAGCAGAAGTAGCCGTTGCACGATGTCGACAAGGCCGGCACGAGGGGCAAGGGCGACGCATGGCCGTGACAGCCCACGTGCAGTCCACGATAGTTGAAACCGTGGCCACAGGGATAGGCAGTATGCGTAGGATGGATGATGCCCTCCGTCATAAACGTCAGGCCCTGCGTGGTCTTGAAAGTAGAGCCTGGCGGGTATTGTCCCATAATACTGCGATTCAGCAGCGGTTTCCACACGTTCCGACTGAGCAGACGATGACTCTTGGAGCGTTGGCGACCCACCATCATACGCGGGTCGTAGCTGGGCGACGACACCATGCACAACACCTCACCCGTCTTGGGTTCAATGGCAACGATAGAACCTATCTTACCCTCCATCAGTCGCTCACCCAAAGCCTGTAGATTCGCATCAAGACCCAGCGTCAGATTCTTGCCAGCCACAGCACGACGGTCGAAGCGTCCATTCTGATAGCGGCCCTGCACACGACCGTGTGCATCACGCAGAAGGATCTGCATACCCTTCTCACCACGGAGCTGTTTCTCATAGCTACGCTCCACGCCCAGCTTTCCGATATAGTCGCCAGGCTGGTAGTAGTCGTCTTCCTCGATGTCGGCAGGCGACACCTCTGCCACGTCGCCCAGTACATGGGCAGCAAAGGGATAGCGGTACTGACGGATGCTACGGCGCTGGATATAGAAACCGGGGAAGCGGAACATCTTCTCCTGGAACACGCTGAAGTCAGCCTCCGACAGCTGACTCATAAAGAGCTGTTGCGTAAAGCGTGAGTAGCCTGGATTCTTGGAACGGTCCTTGATGGTTGCCATGCGGTTGTCAAAGTCCTCACGGGTAATGTTCAATGCGTCGCAGAAGTCGAGGGTGTCCAGATGGTCCTTAGCTTCGTTCATGACCACCATGATATCGTAGGCAGGCTGGTTATACACCAGCAGCTTACCGTTGCGATCGTAGATACCACCACGCGAAGGATACTCTATCTTCTTGAGGAAAGCATTGGAGTCGGCACTCTTCTTATAGTCGTCACTGGTTATCTGGAGCGTAAAGAGGCGGATGATATAGACCACCACAATGAGTAGTGCCACACCAGCAATGACATAGTGCCTATAGTCTAACGAGTAGTCCTTCATAGCCTATTACGCATGAACATCAATCTCTCTTACCTATCTCCACCGTGAATATCAACAACAGCGTCAGTGCTGTGCTGCTGACCACACAGAGAAGCCAGTAGAGCACGTTGGAGAAGGAAAGCATCTCCAGCGTAAAGAAAAGCAAACAATATACCAGGACAAGAGGCAAGACATAGTAGGTATATTTCAGTGGACCAAGTGCTCTCAGCGAGGGTTGCAGGTTGTCGGCAGAGTCACGGGGTACATAGAGTTCCAGATAGTAAGGCTGTATGGCAGCAATCACTGTCAGCGATGCCGCAGCCAATCCCGGTGTGTTAGAGAAGATATCGATACACAAGCCAAGCAGGAAGCTCCACAGCAGTATGGCCCACTTCTCGTAGTTTCGTGGGAACATCGTGACGAAATAGACGTAAAACAATGGTGTGGCATAATGGAACAGATGGATGCGTCCCAGAACAATAACCTGTGCCAGGAAGAACAGGGCGAACCACCCCAACCGTTTCAATAAATCTGCTGACATCCCAAAGACGTTTACTATTGGACTATTTGACTATTTTCTATTGGACAACTGCCACTACTCATGAACGTTCAGCTTCAGCGAGTCGCGGGCGGCCTGCATCACACGCATGCGGGTGGCGATAGAGCGGTCGCTGATGACTACCACATCACGCAGGTTGCCGAAGTCGGTCGTCAGACGGACCTTCAACTTATATGACAGTCCATCACGGGCATTATAGACCTCTACAATCTGACCAACGAGAACTCCCGGCGGGAAGATACTGGAGTAACCATTTGTCTCCACCCAGTCACCACGCTTGAAACGTGCATGACGGGGGATATCCTCCACAAAAGCATAGGCAGCATCCTCGCCATACCAGCGCAGCACGCCAAAATAGCCGTAGCCGCGAATGGCACAACTGATGCGTGACGAGTGGCTGTTAAGAACAGGGATGACAACACTGAAATGGTCGGAGACAAGGTAGGTAACACCCACCACGCCACGTCCACAGGCTACACCCATGCCGACTTCCACACCATCAGCCTTACCCTTGTCGATGGTCATCAAGTTATCCAGCTTTCCCAACTCGTTGCTCACCACCTTGGCGGCAATCAGCTGATAGCGACTCAGCGAGTCGAGGCCCTGCTGTTCCTGAGGATCTGTCTTCTGGGTAGCCTCGCCATACAAGCGGCGCAGCTGTGTTACCTGACGTTCCAGATAATAGTTACGCAACGTCAATTCCTCATTCACTTTCGTCAATGAGAAATAAGACTCCACGGCTGATGTCCACTGGTAGAAACGGCCTGCCACAGCATTGGCAGAAGAAAACCAGACACTGTTCTGATAGTTATTGTATCGAAACAACAATGTCAGGCTCAGCGCCTCCAGGAACACGAAAATCAGCCAATGGTAGTGACGGCTGAGAAACTCCAGAAGGTTCTTCATACTTTAGCAGTTAGCAGTTAGCTGATAGCCATTGGCACTGAAGCCAAGAGCTAACAGCCAAAAGCTATTATCGCATGAGGAATGTGAAGCGGTTAACGTTCTTCAAGGCTATACCGGCACCCTTGGCAACAGAATGCAACGGATCCTCTGCGATATGGAAGGGGATATTAATCTTTGCCTCCAGACGACGGTCGAGACCGCGCAGCAGAGCACCGCCACCAGCCAGCCAGATACCGTTCTTCACGATGTCGGCATACAGCTCGGGAGGAGTATTCTCCAGAGCAGAGAGTACGGCATTCTCTATCTTGGCAACGGTCTTGTCCAGACAATGGGCAATCTCCTGATAGCATACGGGAACCTCCATAGGAAGGGCAGTGATACGGTTAGGACCATGAACCACATAATCCTCGGGAGCCTCATCGCCCAGGTCGGTCAGTGCTGAACCTACGGCAATCTTGATACGCTCTGCCATACGCTCAGAAACCTTGACATTGTGCTGACGAGACATGTACTCCTGGATATCGGCTGTCAGGTCGTCACCAGCCGTACGGATGGAGTTATTGCTGACGATACCACCAAGCGAGATAACGGCAATTTCCGTAGAACCACCACCAATATCAACAATCATGTTACCCTCGGGAGCCTCTACGTCTATACCGATACCAATAGCTGCTGCCATGGGTTCAAAGATAAGATATACGTCACGGCCGTCGGCATGCTCTGCAGAGTCACGTACAGCACGCAACTCCACCTCAGTAGAACCTGAGGGTACACCAATGACCATACGCAATGAGGGAGAGAACAGACGGCTACCGGTATGTACCATCTTGATGAGGCCGCGCATCATCTGCTCACAGGCAGAGAAGTCGGCAATGACACCATCGCGCAAAGGACGAACGGTGCGGATGTTGTCGTGTGTCTTTTCATACATCATCTTAGCCCGTGAACCTACGGCAATCATCTTGTCGGTATGGCGGTCAAGGGCTACTACTGACGGCTCGTCAACAACAATCTTATCATCACTGATAATGATGGTGTTAGCCGTTCCCAGGTCCATAGCAATCTCCTGGACAAAACTAAAAAATCCCATTATTCTTTTACTTCAGGGTTGTTAATTACTTAATTCTAAAGTACTCACAAATAGCAGCATCATAGTGTGAGCTGACCTTGAAAGCATGGTAGGCAAGCTGACGACGCTGCTGGAATGTGCTCTGAGCGCCATCGGTGTTCAGAATGTTAAGCATGATGGGGTACTCTTTCTGAGAAGGGATGATGAGAACATCATTGAAGTTCTTAGCAGCAGCGCGAATCAGCGAGATACCACCGATATCGATCTTCTCAATGATTTCAGATTCCTCAGCACCGCTGGCAACAGTTTCCTCGAAAGGATAGAGGTCGACAACAACCAGGTCAATCTCGGGAATCTCGTACTGAGCCATCTGCTGGCGGTCGCCTTCATTCTCGCGACGTCCCAGAATACCACCAAAAATCTTTGGATGCAGGGTTTTTACACGTCCGCCTAAGATAGAAGGATAGGTCGTCACCTCCTCCACCTTCTGACACTCGTAACCCAAGCTCTCGATAAAAGCCTGCGTACCACCTGTAGAAAGGAACTTCACACCCTCTTCATTCAGCTTCTCCAGCAATTCATCCAACCCATCCTTGTGATAAACAGAGATGAGCGCTGTCTTAATTTTTTTAATGTCTGCCATAAAATAATATAACGTTATATTCGAATTCGGACTGCAAAATTACAAAAAAAACAGCATACCACACCATGTTTCCACAAAAAGTTTCACCTAACAGACAAAATAATGCGATACGTCAAGGCGCGCTACAAAGTATAGGCAAGATTTACCAGCAGCGAAGAGGCTGAGACATGATATTTGGCATAGGCGACACTCAACTTAAAACGCTCCAACTCGATGCCACCGCCAAGAGACAGACCGGCACCATGACTAGCAGAGGTATCTTCACCTTCATAAATCTTCATCTCACTGCTACGACGGAAGTTATAACCAGCAGAGACGAAGATGGCAGAACCGAGACGGATGTCGGCACCGACAGCGAGGTGCTTGATGAATGCCTGATCCCAATTATTCAGACGAGAGAGCGTAGCATGCAATGTCAAGGGGGCATTGGGTAACTGACGACTGACACCTACCAGCAAGTCAAGAGGAATGCGCTCGAAGTCTTCGTCATAGGCTTTGATCTGACCTCCCAGATTGCGGGCAACAGCAGACACTGACCAGCCACGCTCGGTATCCTGATAGTTCAGTCCCAGGTCTACAGCAACAGCTGCAGACGAGTAGCTGCCAATAGTAGAAGAGATGAAACGTGCCGTAATACCACCGCTGATGCGGTTAGAAAGCAGATAGGCGAAAGAGCCTGCCAGTGCAATATCCTTAGGGGAGAAAGTGCCCGTCTGCAGATTGCTGGCGGTGGTCTCCTTGATTTCACCGTATGACATATACTGTGCACTGACGCCCCACGAAGCACGCTCTTTGTAAGCACGGACAAAGGAGGCTGAAGCAGTGGCGCTGCCCTCCATATAGGTCATGAAGTTGACGTTCAACGATTTGTCACTGACATCGGTAATGAGAGCTGGATTGTGGAAGATGACAGTAGCATCGTCATTGGTCAGCGTAACATTATCGCCACCAACAGCAGCGACATGGGCACTGACGGGCAGGCGCAGAAAGCTGTATACTTCCTGCGATTCCTGGGCTTGTGCACCAATAGCTAACAGCCAAAAGGCTAAAGCCAAAAACCTTCTCATCATCATAACAACGGCAAAAGTACAAAAAAAGTGTGAGACCACCAAAAAATATGGCGGTCTCATCACAATTATTATAAGGTGTACATATTAAATGATATGTAGCGTACCCATCAGGTAAACAAGTCCGAAGCCAAGTACCATAGAGATAACACCCATGATGATACCTATCTTAGACATATCGCTCTGCTTCACGTAGCCAGTAGCAAAGGCCAATGCGTTAGGCGGTGTAGAGATAGGCAGAATCATAGCACTGGAAGCTGCGATAGCAACACCTATCAAAACGGTACCCGTACCACCGATGGGCTCCAGTTTATCACCCATAGCGCCACACACTACAGCCAGAATAGGCATAAGCAGTGCGGCTGTTGCTGAGTTGGAAATGAAATTGCTGAGCACATAGCAGATGGCACCACCTAACAAGAGGATAAGCAATGGAGAGAACTCAGCGAAGGGAATGCTCTCGACGGCATTGGCAGCAAGACCAGAAGCGTTCAGACCGTAGCCCAGGGCGAAACCACCGGCAACCATCCAGATAACACTCCAGTTGATCTGTTCCAAGTCACGCTTATTGATAACACCCGTCAAGGCAAAAATGCAGAACGGAAGCATAGCCACCGTGTTGGCATTGATGCCGGTGAAACGGTCGGAGAGCCACAGCAGGACGGTAAGGATGAAGGTGATGATAACCACCCATGAATGGAAACCCTTCTGCATGCCGCCATCGATATTCAGTTCTACGGTCTTCTGACTGAAGGGGAAGAACTTCAGCAGCAGGCGCCAGCTGATGAACAACAGCACGATGACCAGTGGGAACATAAACATCATCCACTGACCGAAACCAAGTCCGAGGTTCAGCCCCTCGGGATCGTTCAGGTACTTCAGTGCGATATTGTTAGGAGGTGTACCGATAGGGGTACCCATACCACCCAGATTGGCTGCAACAGGAATAGACATAGCCAGTGCAATACGGCCCTTGCCCTCGGGAGGCAACTGACGGAACACTGGTGTCAAGAACGTCAACATCATAGCTGCCGTAGCAGTATTGGACACAAACATAGAGAACAAACCTGTCACCAGCAAGAAGCCTAAGAGTACCATCTCACTACGTGTGCCGAAGGGGCGCAACAGCACCTTCGCCAACTGTGCATCGAGACCTGTCTTCGTAGCAGCGATAGCCAGTACGAAACCGCCAATAAACAACATAATAACGGGATCGGCAAAACAGGCCATGACGCCCTTATAGCTGAGCAGTTTGCCTACCTCCTCTTCTTGTACCAATGGCGAGATACCGCTGTCCGTACAGAACAGAAGCATCAGCACGATGATGGCAATGGACGTGGCCCACGAACTGACAACCTCCAATATCCACATCAGCGTAGCAAAAGCGAAGATAGCAATGACACGCTGTTGGACAACGGTTAGGTTCTGGATGCCATACCACTCAGCGGGTATGTTCCAAAGGAAAAGAGTGACAAGGGCTACCAAAGCAATCTTGATAGCACGTTTGGTACCATCGGTAGGATGGTATTTACGTTGGTGGCGTACAGCATTATACGTCTCAACGAGGTGAAAACCTTTGTAATTATTGAACATGGTGTGGTTATGTTATTTTTTTGCGACTGCAAAGGTACTAAAAAAGCGGATAATAAAAGCGTAAAAGTGACACGCATTTTAAACTGAACATTGTATAATGATGCAAAAAAAACACTCCACTCTGCAGAAAACAAGTTTTTGCAAAGTGGAGTTGACAAATAGTTGATATAATAATAGTTAGTTTATTCTATTGTAAAGGAATCGACATCGACGTAGCCTCCTATTTTCTGGGTGGCAAAGTTGAACAGTGCATACTTGGAACCCATGAAGAAGCGCTGCCAGTCAAAACGCAAGCGGTAGTCATTGCCCACTTTCTGCCAGTTCTCACCATCCAGGCTATAATAGAAGGTGGCGATATCAGTACGTGGCACGAAGTTACCGTCAATGCGCAACCATATCTTCGTCGTTGCCAAGGGAATGCTTTCGACTATCTTCTCAGTGGCATCCTCTACCGCTTTGTCACGCTGCGACAGTTTGACGGAAAGTTCAGCAACACAGAGTGTCAGCTTCTTGCCATCCTTCTTAATCATCAAAGCACCCGTCTCATCATTGAATGCTGCCAAACCGGCACGGTCGCCAGCTTTCATGTGTGACAAGTCGAGGACAACGGTAGCACTACACTTCGGCCCCTTCATACGTTGTGTCAACGTATTGGGAGCAAGATAGAGGTTGGGCACCACACGACTGGTCTTCAGACGGAGGAAACCTGGGCGGTCAGTCAGTGACCAGGCACTATTGACGGGATTATGGTTCCATTGCCAATGGAGGCCAAGCTTAGCAGAGACAAAATCGTCACTGCACACGATATGCTTCTCAGGTTCGCCACTGATCAGTGGACGGACATGATTAGGAACGCGTCCATCTTCATCACCCAACATGGGCCAACCGTCAATCCAGCGGCAGGGCGACAATGTCAGTACGCGACCGACACCACCACGATCCTGGAACATGACACCGTACCAGTCGCCATCAGGTGAATCAACAATGGTTCCTTGTGCCAGATAGGAGAAGCCACCGAAGTCAGATTCCAGAATGACATTCTTCTCGTAGGGGCCACGGATATTGTCGGAACGGTAACACACCTCGCGGCGATGACGTCCCGGAGCATAGACGTGGGAAATCATCAAGAGATAGTAGCGACCATGATGCTTAATCATACGAGAACCTTCCAGCAGACCAGTCTCGTCAGCTTCGCGCTGGAACAGTTGTACATGAGAACCTTCAATAACATCAGAGAGGTCGGCCTTCAACTCCATCATCTCTCCCGTGCCATAGATGACATACACACGGTTGTCGTCGTCGAAGAACAGCGAGCAGTCATGGAAATGGCGCATGCGTGACACCAGCGTCCACTCACCAGCAGGATCTTCGGCACTATAGATATAGGTGTCGCCCATGGAACCACGCTCGTTAGGTGCAAAGAGCACGTAGAAACGGCCATTGTGATACTTGAGTGAGGTTGCCCACTGACCACGGCCATAGACGGTACCTTCCTGCAAATCATATTTGGGTGAATCCGTCAAACGGTCATAGACGTAACCAATCGTTTCCCAGTTCTTGAGGTCACGAGAACGCATAATAGGAGCACCAGGCATCAAGTGCATGGTGGTGCTCACCAAATAATAGGTATCACCTACGCGTATGATATCGGGGTCGGGCACATCAGCCCAAAGCATTGGATTTTCAATAAAAGTACCAAGAGTGCTGCTGGAACGCTTTCCAGCAGCCTCAATGGTTACAAAACAAACTACTAATGATAAT
>ODAJ012147458.1_pt1 | contig 11034 bp, 2 predicted proteins | sample 1539241 | NCBI WGS metagenome assembly ODAJ01 (sample SAMN02144231, study PRJEB22623) | gut metagenome | biome: sheep rumen | host: Ovis aries | place: New Zealand
TGTCCACGGAGGACTCGAACTCGAAGGTCTTTCTGTCCGCGGTGAAGACCCTCACCTTCTTTGTCGCGATCTCGGTGCCGAAGGGGTCGATGAGCACGAGGGTCGAGCTCCCCGCCTTCTTGGCCGTGACCGTCTTGCCCGACACCGACAGCACCGCGTCGCTCGTCTTGCGTGCGGAGCCGCTCTTGATGCGGATCCAGCCGCCATTGGTCGTGGCGTAGGCGGCCGTGGAGTTCGCGGGCATCTCGCTCGCGCCGGACCACGTGGGCTTTATGTACTTGATGGTGAACTTCGCCGACCTCGTCCCCTTGAAGTTGCCCGTGCCCGTGACGGTGACGGTCGCCGTCTGGGTCTGGCTCTTGTTCGAGAACTTGGGGGCGTTGTTCTTGTAGGTGAGCGTGAAGTCGACCCCGCTCTTGAGCGCCGCGCCGCCGAAGGTCAGCTTGGGGGTGGGCTTGACCTGCTTGCCCGAGCCCAGATAGCCCTGCGTGGCGATGGCAGCCATCGTCGCCTTGGAGATGTCGATCGGGTTGATCTTGAACGTGACGGCCTCTGTGCCCGTGTAGTTCCCCTTGCCGGTGATGGTCACGGTGGCGGTCCCGGCGTTCACGTTGTTCTTGTAGCTCAGCGTGTAGTCGGTCCCGCTCTTGAGCGTTGCGGTCCCCATCTTCACCGTGGGCGCCTGCGTCTGGGCTTTGCCGTTGTAGGTCCTGCCGGCTATGCCGGAGACGGTTGCTTTGGAGACGCTCGCCTTGGCGATTGGGAAGGTCTTGCTCACGCTACCCGTGTAGTTGCCCTTGCCCGTGATGGTCACGGTGGCCGTGCCTGGCTTGGTGTTGTTGGCGTACTTGACCGTGTAGTCGGTGCCACTCTTGAGCGTCGTGCCGGCGAAGGTCACCGTCGGAGCAGGCGTGAGCGCCGCTCCGGTGTAGGTCTGCGCGGAGATGGCCACCGTGGCGTCGGATATCGCGCCCACGATCTTGAAGGTCTTCTTCACCGACCCGGTGTAGTTGCCCTTGCCGGTGATGGTCACCGTGGCCGTGCCCGGCTTGGTGTTGTTGGCGTACGACAGCGTATAGTCCGTGTCCTTCTCGAGCGTCGCGTCGTCGACCGTCACGACGGGTGCCGGCGTGAGCGCCTTGCCGGTATAGGTCTGGTTGGCGATGGCCGTGACAGTCGCGCTCGAGATGTCGACGACGTCCACGTGCACCACCACGTCGTGGCTGGCATGCTGGCCATCGCCCGTCGCCGCCACGCCCGCATAGCTTGTGACCTTGCCCTCTGGGTCGTCGTACGTCACGCTGAGGTCGTTGTCACCAGCGTTCAGCTTCGTGTCTGCAGGATAGGACAGACGATACGTACGCGCCAGCATCTCGCCGGATCCGTCGCCAGCCACCTCGGCATCCACTGCCTCAATCGCCGACGGTTCGGCCCCATCGACTGCGAACAGGTCCGTCGTGACGGTGTCGGGCTTCACGTACTTGGTGAAGGTGACCGTCACACCGTCCTCATCCGCCTCGACCTTCTCGACCTCCGGCGGATCGAGGCTCACGAGCGGGATGTTGACGTCAAGCTGGATGGGCAGGACCGGCATCCAGTAGGAGTCGGAAGGGACGGTTACCATATCGCCAGACGCGTTCTTGTAAGAAAGCGTCTTGGTTCCATCGATGCCGTAGTCACCGACCCACACCTTCTCCATCACGGGGTTGCCTGATCCGTCGGTCACTAGGTTGAAGTCGTCGTCGTAGGTCGGGCGCTCCTCCTCATGGCCCCAATCGCCTGTCGAGAAGCTCTCGTAGCCCGCCTTGCTCACCTTCACCTGCCAGTAGCCCTCAGGCACGAACCACTGATAACGACCGTCAGTTCCGGTCACCTGCGGGTTGTCCTCGATGCCAAACTGCTTCGAGTCAACAAACTGCGCCTCGTCGAGCCCATAGGTTGCGGCAGCAGGGTTGTAGGTATAGAGCTTGACCGTCGCCCCCTCGACGGGGTTGGACAGCACCGCCTCGTACACGATGCCCGACGGGTCACTGGCCTGCTCGTTCTGCTTCGCCTGCTGCTTGCACCAGGCCTTGTAGTCCTTTTCCCAAGAGCGGTAGTAGTCGTTGCGCATCTTCTCTGGTATAAGGTGACGGAAGAACCACAGCACGGTCACCTTGCCCTGCTTCTCGCGCCACTTCATCTTCCAGTAGAGCCAATAGAGCCAGTTGTCACCCTTCTTGTAGGTCTTCCGCTCGCCACCGGCGGTGGAGTCGAGTGTGTCGGTAATGGCCTTCTGATAGCCCTTGGTGGCCTGAGAGGTGGTCACGTTCACCGCCAGATTCACCGCCACCTCCCCTGCAGTTCCGCCGCTCAAGATGCCCGCCGAGGCCGTAGCCGTATCCACGGCGATATTCTCAATCGCGTTCTCCGCAAGGTCGGTACCCTCACTAAGCTGTTTCAGGCCGACAGGCTTGGCGTTCGGATCCCTCGCCTGCTCGTCTATCATCTGATTGAGCTTGTTGAAATCCGTATAGTCATAGTTGTCGCGTACCGTGCCGACGGTGTTTTCGCCCCACTTGTTCTTGAGGCCGATTGCCTTCTTGGCACCCCAGTTCTGCGTCGTCTCTTTGGCGGTGCCGCCGAAGAAACCACCGACCTTGCTGGCGATATCCGTAAAGACGTTCTGTGCCGTCAGGACCGTGTCGCCATCAGAGGTCGTTGTCTCAGCCTGTCCGGTGAGTAAGCCCTGGGACTCCAGTTCGTTGACAGCGCCACCCGCTTCGTAGATGGCATCGACGAGCGTCACCACCACATAGTTCCACTGGTCCCATACCTCAATAAATCCGGTCTGGGCATCCACCTGATCCTCGTCGATGGTGTAGGTGATGTCCACGCGCTGGCCATTCTTCTCGTCCCACGTAGTCAGCGTCATCGTCGAGCCATCCATACGCGTGCGCAGGTAGAGGAAATTGTCGGAGCCTTCGAGGTAGTAGGTCTTGAGCGTCTCTATCTGCATGTTGTGGTTGTCGTCGACCGTACCGATGTAGTAGAGATAGGAGTCGTCCTGCGTCACACGCGTGCCAGCCGCCTGGGCCAGATGTCTGCCGTTGTAACGTGTCGCCTCGCCCGTGGGCACCGGGCCGTCGTCAAGGAGCCAGCTCTCATAGGGTCCAATGACCCGCTGAGCCTCGTCGATGACGCCTTGTACCTCGCTTTTCACCTGTGCGGCACTCATGTCCTGTGTCGTCACCTGATGATGCAGCATGAGCAGAGAGTTGTTTGCGACAATCGCCGCAGCATCCGTCTCGTCGCTTGGAATCGTCTCAGAGCCAAGGAGGAACCACTCGTCGATGTTGCCCGCGCCTGTCTTGAGTTGCGAGACCGAGACGCTCGGCAGGTTGTCCCACGTCACGACGCCATTGTTTGCCTTGATGGTCTGGATGTCCTCGGCAGTGCACACCAGCACGTTGCCCCGCGTCCCCATGGCTCCCAGGAAGGCCGAAAGCTCGCTGTCGCCGCACGTCAGGAATCCATCGAATCGCCCGGGGTCGGCGATACCGCGCATCGGCAGCACCAGATTGATGTCCCCATCGAAGTCGAAGCTCAGGTCGAGCCTGCCGGGCGAGTAGGTGAAGTATTCGGGCTTGGTCACGAAGGCATGCACCTCGTCGCTCGCAAATGCGTCGCGTACCAGCTGACCGGTGTAGCTCTTGGCTGCGACCTCGCCGCCCATCACGAGAGGATTGTTGTACTTGATCTCGGTCTTGACGTCGTCAATCCACGACTCGGCCGTCTTCAGGGCGTCGGTCATCTGTAGGTCGACCGTCGATGCGGAGCGCGGTACGCTTGCCTTCACGTCGGTAACACCATTGCCGTTGGCGAACTCTATGAGCCAGAAGGTCTTTGCGTGGTCCTCGCCCTCCCTTTCGTTGTCGTGCTCGCTACGGTAGATGCTGTCGTACTTGTTGGGCATCGCACCGCGGTAGTACGTGACGATATTGGAGTACTGGTCCTCTCCCGAGCTTGACTGGTAGCACATCGTGATGCGCTCGACCACGGGGAACGACGTGGTGTAGGTGACGGTCGCCACCTCGGATGTCGCCGAGTCGACGTCGCCGCTCTTGGTCGTCCACTGTGCCGTCGCCTGCAGCTGGAAGTCGGTGAAGTCCAGAAGGTTGTTGGGCAGCGTGATCTCGGCCTTGTAGTAGCCGTAATTGTCAGCCGAGGTCGTGCCGGCACGCATGCCGTTGACATAGAGCACCACGTCGGCATTGGGGCCAGTCTCGCCAGACACATAGAAGGACTGCCACGCCACCGTGCTCGGAGCGGAGAGGCTGATCTCGTGCATCTCCTGACGGGCTGTGCCTACGAGCGAGCGTGTCCTTCCGTTGTTGGTGACGACCCATACGCTGGCCTCGGTACGGGACATATCGGTCCGCGGAATGACGAGCGTCATATCGAGCGGGAAGCTTGCGCAAGAGTCTCCGTGCAGCTTACGCACCTCAGACAGCAGGATCTTGAGCGAACCGTCGGCCATGCACTGCGTCTGACCAAAGAGGTTGTCCCAACGATTGAGCGGGACGGCACGACCGTTGAGCGAAAGGGCCTTGGGGCTCATGTAGCCCTGACGAGCGTCGCCCGACGGCTGGTTGGTAGACAACTCCAGATAGGCATCGTCAGGCAGCTCTGCACCATCCATCAGCTCGGCGTGCATCGTTATGCTCACCATGTCGGTGTAGCTGGAAGCAACGCTCACCGTGCTGTTGGCCCGGTTGACAAGCTCAGTAGCCTCCCAGTCGGGGTAGGTCAACGGATCTGGCCGTGTGATCGTACCGGTGTTGATGTCGAACGTGATGCTAGCGCCGCGATCCTCGCGACTCCCTATCAGCACGTCTCCCCGCAAGTCTTCGAGTCGTCCGTATGAGCCGTGTGACAGACAGTCGGAATCGACGGCATAGAGCGTGTAGGACCCGGCATCAAGGAAGGGTGTGCGCAGTTCGGTAGTGGAGATGGCCGTGGCGTCCTTGTCCACGAGCGTGCCTTCGCTGTTGTAGAGCAGCAGGGTGCAGTCTTTGACGCCTGGATTGTTGAGCTCCAGGGTCGCATAGCCACGCGAGGTGAGCTTCGCTGCCTCGATGGTGTCCGACGTCTTGTCGCGCGAAAGGGTGACCTCAAACGTCTGGCGTGCTGCGTAGTCCGCGACTTCGGTGCCAAGACGCGCGGGCGCCTGATTGTCGCGGTGCGTCACGGTGACCTCGTAGGTCGTCTCCCCGTCGACCTCGAGGAAGTGGTTGCCATAGTAGCGCTCAGGCTGTAGGACGATGTGCGACCCGTCGGACTGGTAGTGGGGCACGCTGACCGTGGACCGTTCGCCGTTGCCGTAACGAATCACGCGGGCTACTTGCACCTCCGTGGCACCATCGTCGAGCGAGATGTCCGCCGTCGTGCCATCCGCGTACGTGAAGTGCAGACCCTCGAAGCTGATGAGTCCCTGCGGCTGAGGTGCCACAAGCTGGGCGGCAAAGCTTGCAGAGGCGTCTTCGGGTACGACGTACTCCACCGAGCCGGCATCAAGCTTGACACTCGGCGTAAAGGTGACGACAGAACCCGACGTGAGATCCGGCAGGGTGACGATGTTGCTGTACGCCCATGTGTTGTAGGACGTGTACCCACCCGATGCGAGCGGGGTACGAACCTCGATGATGCCCCACGCATCCCCTTCGGCAGGGGTCTTGCCCGACGCGCACGAGAGCACGAAGGTCCCTCGGAAGAGCTGCTTGCGCGGCACTTTGACGCTGATGGTCTTGTTCTTGTCCGAGACCTTCACCTTACCACTGGTCTTCCAGAACGAGGCACCACGCCCAGTGGGCGTCACCTCCACGTAGAGGTCGTGCTCAGAGGGGCCGAACATCACATAGTTGCCCGTAGCTACCAGCACGTCACTCGACTCGTCGTCTCCTGCACGGCGGTACCACGCTACTTGATAGTCAACACTCCCGTTGGGCAGCGCATCATACGCATCGGCATAGCTGCCATCTTCCATCTCGAAGGTAGCCTCGAGCGAATGGGCCTCGCCCTCTTCGACGCGCGCACCCGAATAGGAGACGTCGAAATGAACCGGATCGTCCTCAGTGCCCTCGCTGGGACCGATCGAGAATATGTACTGCTGGGGTGTCGTACCCTTGAGCGCAGTCGCGCCGCTCACCTTGTCGGAGATGTCGACATACGCCACCTCGCCGGTGTCCACGCCGTTCTCGTCGTAGACGGGCACCTCGCCCTCCACCACGAAGGCATAGGTGCCAGGAGCCAGTTTGAACACAGGGTCATTCTGGTGATACCGGGCATCTTCAGGATCATAGGTATTGGGATTGAGCCACTTCACCTGCTGCGCAGTCGGGGTGGTAGTGCCGTCGTAAGCCCAGAGGCGGATGCGGCCGGAATGCACGGGCCAATCCCCGTAGCTGCCCTCGAACCTGAGGGCAGAGAGCCGTGCCCAGCTACCGAAGGTGATCTTGGGATTCTCCAAGGCGGTGTAGGGCATCTCGGGCATGTTGATGTAGTGAGCGTAGGTGCCATACCAATGATACGAGGCTGATGAGCCATCGCTGTTCATGAAGCAATAGGACTGACTCTCCGTAGTGCCCGTACCGTCACCGTTGTCGACTGCATCTCCGGGCTCGGCGCCATACTTCTCCGCAAGGGTCACAAAGACCGGCAGGATGGAATAGGGGGTCCCGTCAGAATACGTACCGTTGTCCGCCAGCTCATGCGGGAAGGCCAGCTCGCCGTCGTTGGTCTGGGGAACGAGGAACGCGCGGATGCGAAGGAGCGCGTTGGGGCTCGACAGGAGACCTTTGACCAGCGGGGCTGCCACCTCGAGCGTCGTTCCATCCTCGCTCATGAGGTCTGCCGCACGCTCGCGCCATACGTAGTACTCGGGCTCATCTGAATGGGTCTCCGTCATCTTGAGCATGTAGACCAGCTCGGTCTCTCCCAAGTTGTAGCGCTCGTCACGGATGTCGAGGGAGATGGGGATCCGCAGGTTGGTGTAGACGCTCTTTCCGTACATGTTGGGCAGCCAGATAGTACTCGGCGTGTAGGAGATCGGCCCGAGTGACAGCTGCTCGAAGGCCGTCTCGGGCACGGCAGCCGGCTTCACGCGGATGAGGAAGTCGTGCGTAGCGGTACGCGCCTCACCCTCGATGGTCTCGGTCAGCGTAACGGTGAAGGTCTGCTCGCCCTGCGTGGTCGGTGTTCCCGTGATGACGCCCGTCGCTGCATCGAGCGTGAGGCCTGCAGGTAGCGTGCCGTCCGTCACAGCCCAAGAGAACTCGCCGGCCTCGGTGGCACCGCTCTTGCCCTTGAGCGTCGCCGAATACTCGTCACCCACACGTGCATCCTTGAGGGAAGTCGTCGTGATGCGTGGGTCGTTTCGCACGGAGGTGCTGGTCGCGTCCACCTGGATGGGGTGATACGCGTACGTGTACGTCTCACCGCCCAGGCTCATCGTCACGATCGGGAAGTAGACGCCGTCTGTCGCCACCACACCTGCAAAGTTGGCATGGTCGATAATGACATACGAGGTTGTGCAGGCACCGGTTTCCACATCGACAGGATTGAGGTCGATGCGCTCGTTCAGGCTCTCGTCGCCGCGCTGCCACAGGGTCGTGAGCTTGCTGTCGTCGTTGAAGTTGAGATAGGTAGGCCACGTGGGCAGGGCGTCGAAGCCCGCTTCGGCCAGAATCTCGGGGATGCGCGAGATCGCTTCGCGCCAGAGCTGGGCATATGCACCGGGCGTGCTCTCATCCGTATCCTTGTTGTAGGTACCCACGAGGGTCTCGATCGACTCGTCGGCCTTCCACAGGGCGATGCTCTCCAGCTGGGGCTTGTTGTCCTCAGTCAGCGAGATCGCCGTATCAATCCAGAAGCTGATGCGCGTATCGCTGGCGAGCACGAAGGGATTCTGGTCGGGAGTCTTCCAATCGAAGATGATGTCCCCAGAGTCGTCCTGCACATCGCCCTTCTGGTCATAGTCGTCGTCACTCTTACCCTCTGTGTAGGGCTTGACGTGGAAGTCGGTACTGCCCTCGTAGTAGACTGAAGGGTCGTCGCTCAGATCGAACTTGGGATCGTAGAGACCGTCATTGACGACGCGGTAGCGCTGTGCAAAGTAGCCGTGGTTCCATCCGCTCTTGTTGTAGATGCTATAGGATCCAGACGGTAGCTGCCATTCGTTCCTGCCATCCGAGCATGTGAAGTCCTCAAGGTAGAAGGCGTCGCCCTCGTCGTCACCGTCAGTGTCGACCTCCTTGGGATATACGTGGTATTCGTAACTGTTCCCGCGCGGGTCGGCACCCATATACTCGAAGTAGACCGAGGTCCACTCCGCATAGGGAGATCCGTCAGCCTTCACCAGCTGGTAGGTACCGGTCGTATGGAGCGTCGTCACGAGCTGGCCCGTCTCGACGTCCATGAAGAAGAACGGATCCTCATCGGTTGCCTGTGCGGTGAGTTCAACATCGTCCTCAGAGACGACTGCGTCAGCCTCGTCCGCCTCTACCGCACTTGCATCCTCCGATGCGTCATCAGTGGTGGTCTCATCTTCAGAGACAACGGCGTCAGCGGCATCGTCACTCTGTGCCTGCAGGTCGTTGTCTTGCTGTGGGGAGTCACCATCCTCCTGGCTTGGTTCCCCTGACGACTCCTCTTCGTCGGGCGCAGCATCATCCTCCTCGAGGACAACCTGCTCTAGGACGTCTTGCGTATCGCCTTCGAGCTCATCGGTCATCTTCGCCAGTGCGGGCGTAGGCACCAGCTGGACAACCATCGAGAGCGCAAGCGCGATTGACAGAAGCTTCCTTCTCACGACAACCACTCCTTCCCACGAACAGCCACGGCATAGAGCACTATCCATCATCCACAATGGGCCAAACGCAGCCGAAGCGGTAGGCTAGTTCTGGTATAGGAGGGCCTTTACCTGCGTTTTGTTGTTGGTAAAGAATTAGGCCCGTCAGCCGGGAAACTGACGGGAAAGCGTCCCTTGCCGACAACACGCCCTTTGACAGGGGATTCTCGCGTATGTAAAGGCCCCCTCGCTGAGGGCAGTACCGGGCTAAGGACGGGTGTGGTAGAGGCTGAGGATCTCAAGGCGGTTGTGGCAGCCGGTCTTGCGCAGCAGGTTGCGCACGTGGTACTTGACCGTCGCCTCCGAGACGAACAGCTCCGCGGCGATCTCGCTGTTGCTACGTTCGTCCAGCACCAGGCGAAGCACCTCGCGCTCACGTGCCGAGAGGTCATGCCGCGTAGCAAAGAGCTCGAAAATCTCGCGCTCGGTGGACACATGCTCAGCCACCGGAGTGTAGAGACGCTGGTAGAGTACGAAGAACAGCATGATTGTGCAGGCAAATAGAACAGACACGACCGTGATGAGGACCAGGGGCACCCCACCGAGCGTCACGGCGACGATGGTCCCCAAAGCGTCACCCACACGGCCAGAGAGCAGCCCAAGGCCCGCAAGCGAGGAATCTCCGCGCGCGGAGGCCAAGTCGGACAGCAGCACCACCCTGAACACCGAGAAGAAGCCATTGAGCAGATATCCGAGCGTCCACATGAGCGTAGCCGGTGCAGCCGCACCCGCCAATGCCAGCATGAGGAAGGGCATCACGAGGGCACCTGCACAACAGAGGGCCCCCAGCCTGCGGTCACGGTCGCTCACGAAGCCTGCCACCAGTAGTCCGACACCATACAAGAGACGAGAGAGCTCGAGGCTCACCCCATCAAGCAGGTCGACCGAGGGAAAGCTGAACCCAGCCCCCTTAGTCAGGCTCATAAGCGTAACCACGGCACAGGCAAGAATCACCGTGCTCTTGTCGAGGCGGTCGGGCGCTGCAGCCACACCCTCCTGCGCAACGAGCGGTGCACGAATGAGCGCAATCGTGGGGAGTGCCAACAGGCCACAGGTCACGAGACCCATGACGCCATGGGTGAGCATGCCACCTCCAATAACGGAGAGCAGCCATCCGAACCCCGTCGAGAGCGCATAGGCACCGCCGAAGACCACTCCCCTATGAGCTTCATCGACATACTTCGCGAGGCAGAAGAGATAGTGGCCCTGGATGCACCCACAGAGGAGGTTGGCCAGATACCCAAACGCAAGCACCGAGGTAAGGTCGGGCGCAAGCGCAGAAGGCACCAGACAGAGCACGAAGGCTACCACGGCAATGCTGACGGTAGAGCGCTGTCGCAAGTCGCTCTGGCGTCGCTCGAGATACATCGAGCCGCTAATGCCCACAGCCTGCATTAGATAGCCAAGGCCCATGGTGAGGACATCCACCGATACGGGCGAAGAGAGGGACGTCAGGCGATAGAGCCATAGGAGCCATCCCGTGGAGGTCAGCAGGAAGCAGAACAGCGTCAGGAGGCCGACGCGCGCACGCCCGTCCGATACGAAACGCTTGATGTCCATGGCCCCCCTTCCTCACGTGCACACCCTACCACGTCTCCACCGGATAAGGTAGCTATGTTCCGGAAGGAGCACCGTCTCGCAGGCGTGCCCGCCGTCCCCACAGCGGAGGGAGGCGCCCCTCTCTGCGACCTCTCGGGCTGCGACGAGGAAGGGCGTGGCGCTAGCGAGGACCTGTTTGAGCGCCTGAAAGGCGCGAGTTCCGCAGCTGCCGCGCCCTGACGAGGAGCGCGTTGCCCGAGGGCGATCAGAAAGGGGCGCCTCCCTCCGCTGTGGGGACGGCGGGCACGCTTGCGAAGCGATACCGCAACGCCATCTCCTACAAGAAACAAGACACCCCCTCACCGCGACTACGGCAAGGGGGTGTGAGACGTAAGAGCCTACGAGTAGAGACTGCTTAGAGCTTGATCTCGATGTCGACGCCGGCGGGCAGGTCGAGGCGCATCAGGCTGTCGACCGTGCTGGAGCTGGGGTCGAGGATGTCGATGAGGCGCTTGTGCGTGCGCATCTCGAACTCCTCGCGGCTGTCCTTGTCCTTGTGCGGCGAGCGGATGACCGTGTAGAGGTTGCGCTCGGTGGGCAGGGGGATG
>ODAJ011576057.1_pt1 | contig 11032 bp, 7 predicted proteins | sample 1539241 | NCBI WGS metagenome assembly ODAJ01 (sample SAMN02144231, study PRJEB22623) | gut metagenome | biome: sheep rumen | host: Ovis aries | place: New Zealand
AGGTGTAAATATGAGTAATAACAGTATTTTCAATGCTACGGTATGCATTATAGGAATTCTTATTCTTTTGATTCATACTGTAAATATCGTTATGAAAAAGAACAAGCGCAGCGACGAAGTTATCCTTCTCGACTTCTTTGTGTTTACAATTATACATTTTGCGACTTATCTGACATTTACGCTTATTAAGACCAGATACACAAGTGACGCGTTAGTAATTGCTTTTTATACAGCATTTTATATAATGAATAACATTGAAGTGCTTCTCTTGTTCCGTTATGCCAAAAGCTATATCAGCATTGACGCGAAAAAGAAAAAAGCTTTGTCAATTTTTAATGGCTGTACCTTTGCGCTGTTCGTATTAATGGATATTCTCAATATATTTACAGGCATTTTCTTCACGGCAAAAAACGGCGCGTACATCCGCAGCGACACAATGATTTTATCACAGGGATACCAGTTCATTATGTTTGCAACCGTATTTGTTTTAGCTTTAACCAATGACAAATTGATTCGCAAGGAAAAAGTAGTTTTTGTCTTTTATTGCGTTTTACCGTTTGTTGCAATTATATTACAGAACATTTTCAAGGGCTATGCCATTGCCTATGCTTCAATTATCATTGCAATAGAAGTTTTGATTATGTTTTTGAGTGTTCAAAAGAATATTGTAATCGCAGAAGAAAGGGAAAAGAATAAGGAAGCACAAATTAAACTAATGCTCTCGCAAATACAGCCGCACTTTATTTATAATTCACTTTCTTCAATTTCTACACTTATTACAATTGACGCTGAAAAGGCTCAAAAGGCTTTAGATGATTTTACAGAATATTTAAGGTGTAATCTTTCTTCATTATCAGAAACGAACCTGATTGCGTTTGAAGATGAATTAAGACATATTCAGTCCTATGTCGCACTCGAAAAAATGCGTTTCGGAGAGCGCGTAAATATTGATTATGACATACAGACAACTGATTTTTATGTTCCACCTCTCAGCATTCAGCCGATAGTTGAAAATTCAATCAAACACGGTATTCTTAAAAGAATTGAAGGCGGAAGCATCACCTTGAAGGCGTATAAAAATGACGACTCATATATAGTCGAGGTTATTGATAACGGTGTGGGCTTCAGCGCTCATGACATAGATTTGACTGAGAATACTCATATAGGAATCAGTAATATTAAATACCGTGTTGAAAACAGCTGCGGCGGAAGTGTTTTTATTAAAAGCGAATCCCAAAAGGGCACCTGTGTAACAATTGTATTTCCAAATGAGGTAAGAGTATGAAAACGCTATTGGTTGACGATGAGGAGTTGCAGTTAATTCGTCTTAAAAATGAAGTTGAAAAGGTTCTCCCTGAGGGGAGCGAATTCTTTTGCTTCATCAATCCTTTGCAGGCGTTGGAAAAAGCCGGCGAAACAAAGATAGATATTGCCTTTCTGGATATTGAAATGCCGGTTATAAACGGAATTCAGCTGGCAAAAAAGATAAAAGCAATCAACCCTAAAATTAATATTATTTTCGTTACCGCATATGAGAATTATGCCATTAACGCCTATAATCTTCACGCCTCAGGATATATTATAAAACCGGTTAACGAAAGCAAAATCAGACAAGAAATTGACAATCTTCGATATCCGATTGAGATCTTACCGACAAAAAGCCTTCAGGTTAAATGCTTTGGCAATTTTGAAGTGTTATCAAACGGCATTCCCGTAAAATTTCAATACAGCAAATCCAAAGAGCTTTTCGCTTATCTAATTGACAGAGAGGGCGCAGCCATCAATGTTAATGAGCTAAATGCCGTTTTGTGGGAGGAAGATCACAAATCGTATTTGCGAAATCTTATCGCCGATATACAAACAACGCTTAATTCCTGCGGCGCCAACGGCGTGTTTATTAAACGAAGAAGCGAGTGCTTTGTTGATGTTGACAAGATTGATTGCGATGCATATGAATACAAAAAGGGCAATCCGGATGCAATAAGGTTGTACCGCGGCGAATATATGATGCAGTATTCCTGGCCTATTTTTGACGCTAAATAAAAAGCAGAAAATCAAAGATTTTCTGCTTTTTATTTGTTTTTGTGGCACTTCTGTGGCACTGTATGTGATATAGTATATTTGATATATTGTCTATAAAATTAATATTTTATAGTATTAGGTGTTTGATATGGTATGGTCAGCAAACGCTCAAAACTAATCAAATAAATAATTGAGGTGATTTTATGATAAGTAAAACTAAAAAACTAATGAGCATATTGCTTTCAATTGTTATGATGCTGTCCGTTATTTCAGCTCTCGGCTTCAACGCTTTTGCTTACGCTTATGACGATGAAGCGGTAAGCGGACTTTTTGCGGCAAGATACAGTAAGTATCAGGTGTTCGATGTTCAGCGTTCACCTGTTTATCCGGGCGGAACTCAGGCAAATCCGTCCGAATTCACCGTAAAAAGTTTCAGGACGCCTTACGGTATGCCTACAACAGAAACAGATGACGGCTGGTTTTATTTCAAAGGAGTCGGCAGCGCAGCCGAAAGCGGTGTCTCTTACGGGGCACTCTGGAGATGCGCAGATGAAGGTTTAGACCCATATATAGTTGAACTTTGGTATAACGATAACCACGGTACTAATGTAAAATGCTCCACCGGTGTTATAGGTGGTATCGGTACGGAAGGTTTCTTCTATGAAGGCGACAGCCACTGGGGATATTATTTCTCAAACAATAAGGCTTATGAATATAATTCATCACTAAGCATAACATATACACCTGTACAAAACGGTCGAGTAGTTGTCAGCCGTGATGTATTAAATAATTACGAGGCAGGCAGTATGCTAATTCCCGACGGTTATTACAATGTAACACTTGATCCCGGCGAAGGCAGCGGCACCGCTTATACATACGGAGCAAAGTCCGTTACTTTTGCAAATCCGAACGCATTTACCGCTCCTGCAGGAAAAGTATTTGATTATTGGGAAAACAACACAAACAAATATTACGTCGGCGACAAAATGAATCTTTCAAATGACGCAACCTTCGTTGCGCATTGGGTAAACGGTGTAACTGTTACTTTTGATTCTAACGGCGGTACTCCTGTTGCTTCTCAGACCATCAAGCCAAATACAACCGTAAATGCCAAAGAGATAAGAACATTTAAAGATGGATTCAAGCTTAAAGCTTGGCAATTAAACGGCGTTGACTTTGATTTATCCACACCGGTAACCGAAAATATTACGCTTACTGCAGTATGGGAAAAAAGTAATGCAGTTTTTGAACTCGACGCAGAATACGGAGATATGCCTTCAGGCTGGACAATAGAATCATCTAACAGCGACCTTAAATGGACTGTTGGTGTTGGCGACTACAGCGAAAGTACAGGAACCCATAGCGGAAACTACAATTTCAAATGCACTCACTTAGACAGAGGTGAATATGCATATTTAGTTTCACCTACATTGGATTTATCTTCGGAAGAGGCAACTCTTGAATTCTGGTTTATCAATCGTGACTGGGGCGGCGATATTGATATTTTTGATGTTTGCTACAGAGTTTCAAACGGTGAATGGGTATCAATATTCAGCACTGACGGTAACTCAAACGCTGTTTGGACTGAAGAATCAATAAATCTTCCCGAAGAGGCTCTTGTACCGGATGTACAAATCGGTTTTAAGATGACGGATTCCTACGGTTTCGGTGTCGGACTTGACGACGTTTCTCTTGTAAAAGCAGGCACGCCTGATCCTCAGCCAAGCAACCCTAATAACGGTGTCAATATTACAGTTGCCGATACAATAAGTGAGAACTTCTATATTGACGATGCGTTCTACGGTGAGGATTCATATGTATCCGTTAATTATAATCACAATAGTAATATAAGCGAAACAACTGACTTTAAGACAGATGTTAAAGCAATGAATGAACTCACTGAGTACAGCGACGCTTCAAGCCCGTACAACGGCTCGAGAATTATTTCAGTTCTTCAGGCTCCTGCACAGTCAACCGAGAAAATAACAATCAATGTTTACGCAAACGAGGCAGACGCACAGTTAGGTGAAAACGTAATAGATACTATTGAATACAGCGTATATGATTATTGTCGCGCTATCATTAACGGTAATTATGAAGAAAACCTGAAAGACCTTGCAAAGTCAACTCTTGACTATGCTGCGGCAGCTCAGACATACTTCAGCTACAACACTGATAATATGGCGACCAAAGATGTGTCAGGCGATTTTTACGGCGAGGTTTACGCTGCAGATTTATCAACAGTTGCAGGCATAACATCTGCGCCAAGCTGCATAAAGAGCGCTTCGGTTGTCGTTAAATCAGACCTTGAAATCAATCTTCTTTCAAAAACACCGATTGATGTTTCAGGAGCAACAATTGACACAACAAACGGTGGCAACAGATTTAACGCAACGAGCTATCAAAACGGCGATTATTATGTTGTTCATATTCAGGGAATCGAGCCTTCAAATATGGATAACACGATAACAGTACACACAAGCGAAGGCGATATTATTATGACTGCTAACGCTGTTATTAAAATTATGTCACAAAGCAGTAATACAAACCTTGCAACACTTGCAAAGGCGATGTATCTTTACGGCGTTGCTGCAAACAACTATTTCGCATAAGGAGGGATAATAGATGACCGATTTTTATAATGAACCTGAATTCAAGGTAGTTATTACAAGAAGCTCAGATGTTATCTCAACTTCAGAGGAATCAACCTACCAAAGCGGACAGTTTGAAACAGAAGATTTTCCACTTGGATTTTAACAAAGTTAACAGAGGGCGGGTATTTCCCCCCTCTGTTTTTTTATATTCGAACGATATTTTTCTAACTTCACATATCAAATCATTGCAAATTCTCTGCGTTTCAGATTAATTGAAATATTGTTTTTGCTAAAATTTTCAAATGATTTTTCAGAATTAAATACACACAATAATCTTGCAAGGTGAAAATTGTTTGCAGGGCGCATTACGCTTTATGCAATAATTACGCCCTGCAAATAAATGAAAAAAGAGGTGTATTACGATGGCAAAGAACACAGTACCAGAGGCTAAGGAAGCTCTCAATCGTTTCAAGATGGAGGCAGCATCAGAGGTAGGCGTTAATCTTAAGCAGGGTTATAACGGTGACCTCACATCAAAGCAGGCCGGTTCAGTAGGCGGTCAGATGGTTAAGAAAATGATTAAGGCTTATGAAGAGTCTATGAGATAAGCATTTTCTCTTTTACCGCGCGAATGGCGGTAAACACTATATTAAAAGCCGAGGCGCTGCCTCGGCTTTTTCCGAATTAATATTTAATTGCCGTTACTTCCCCGTAATAATCAAACGAATAGATATAATCTCCAAAGAAGGTGCAGCGATTCATAAACGAAGAATCATCACCGCTTTGGGAATGGATTTTTACGTTGCTTATAGCGTTTGAAGCCACCTCAAAGCTGATTACTCCCGAGGAGTCAGTTTCATTACTGCTTGAGTAAAAATCAACCGCGTAGCGTGAATTCTCCCTATCAATAGCAATCGCCTTGTGGTCTGTCTGCGCCGAGGAGTATACGCCGTCAATCTCTGCGAAATCAAGCACCTTCGGATTAGCCGCATCACTCACATCAAAAAGCGCAAGCTTAAGGCCGTCGGTTGCTTCAAGGTCCGAAGCCTCCGAAGGTTTAGTTGAATATCCGATACCAAGCACAGTGTTTTCATCAATAGGAATAAGCTGACTTGAAAAGCCTGTGATTTCAACCTCGCCGAGTATTTCGGGATTTTTTACGTCGCTAAGGTCTATTACAAAAAGCGGATCAATCTGCTTGTAAGTAATAACGTATGCAGTATTCTTTACAAACCTTACAGACTTAATACTCTCGCCTTTTGCAAAGTCGCTGACACGACCGATTTCATCAAGCTCATCATTGAAAATATAAATCCTGTTTGTATCGTTATCGCCGTCTGAATAATCGAAACAGGTTACGGCAACGCGGAGATTTCCGTTAAATTCATCCATTGAAAACTGATTGTTTACACTTCCCTCAAACAATGCGACATTGGCAAACCGGATTTCATCACTTTTAAGAGTAACTTTGACTATTTCCGTTTCCATATCCTCATAGTCAACATATGAGGTAAGATACATATTGTTTTCGTTGCAGTAAATGTCATCACTTGTGCCGTAAACCGCCTTGGTTGAAGCGGTTTTTTCTGATTTTTGAACATCAATACCGCTTACTACAACAAACATACTGTTTTCAGAGTCTTCAATATATTTAATATCTTCTATCGGCAATGGCTCTGCTTCACCCGACACGCCGCACTTCGGCGCATAGTCCTGAGGCGTTTTAGAGTTTTTATAAAGTGTGCTGTGCTGTGACACAATATAAAGCTGTGTGCCGATAAGACGCGAGGTGGTATAGTATCCGCTTTGAACAAACTCATTTAACTTTTCAGGGTTTTCAATATCTGAAAGGTCGTAAATCTCGGTGAGGGTAAATGCTTCATAATCCTCAGTGCTGTATGAATTAGCATTGAGAACAAGTCTGTCGCCGCAAATATAAAAGTCTGAAATAATTGTATTTTGCGCAAGCTGTTCATAAGCATAATGCTCGTATCTTTTCGCTTTGTATTCTGATATTGAAGAAATCTCTTCTGCCTTATCACCTTCCGGTTTATATATCTTTATCTCATTTGTGCCTGCTGCACAGTAATAGATGTATCTGCCGTCATTTTTTATAATATCGCCCTCATCAACGCCGTCAACTTGTACATTTGTTTCAGAATGAGAGGAAGAAGCAGCACCTGTTACTTCGCCGTCAGCCGCCGAACCGACAGCCTTTTCTTCCACTTCGTTATAAAACAAAAAGCCGTGATTTTTCTTCTGCGCTTTTGAAACTGTTTTATAAAGCTGATTATAACTTTGAAATGACGGAAGAGCATCATCTGACGCACTTGGATTATCAGTACGCTCAAAATAAATATTTGCAGCAACAACAGCTGAAGCCGCTGCTATAATAAGAACAACAAACACTGCCGCAACAGCAGATATAAAAGGCTTTGTTTTTGTAAGGCTCAGCCTTTTCGGCGTTTGGGGATAAATAATACCTTTAACTGCGTTTGCATTGAGCTTTTCGGGAGGCTGAATGTTTTCATTTTCTATTTTGTTTTTTATAAATTCTAAATCATTATTATTTTTCATATGGCATCACTCCAGTATGCTTCTCATTTTCGAAAGCGCTCTTGAAAGTCTTGACCTTACCGCAGTGGAGGTAAGACCTGTAATTTTTGCTATTTCTTTACTGTTAAATCCCGACACGGCAGAAAGCAAAACGATTTGCCTGTCGCTATCGCTTAACGTATCAAGCGCATGGATTAAATCGGTTGTTGTGCCGTCGGGTATTTTTTCATTTGAGGTGATGTTTACAAGAGTTTCGATATCAACATTCTGCCTCGAGTCAACCTGATTTTTTATGTACTTATTGCAGGAGGCTGAAAGAATTTTATAAAGCCACACATTAAATGCTGACGGATTTCTGACCTCTTTAATCTGCAGAAATGCTGATAAAACCGTATCACTTACCGCGTCCTGTGCGTCCTCAACACTTCCCAGTCTGTAATAAGCATAGCGAAACAGTGCTGTTTTTCGTTCATCGTACAGAGCACAAAACGCATCATGATTACCCTGCTGCGCAAGTTTTACAAGCTCCTTTTGTGTCATAACCTCACCTCCGTTGACGCCGTCTGTAATTATAGTATATTATTTTCGCAAAAGTGTTGCAATAAAATTTATTCACTTTGAAATAATGGACGTTTGTATATTATTCAAAAAACAATATTGATTAATTTATTTTTTTATTCTATAATTAATTTGGAAATTTTTAATTTGGAGAGAGCATTATGAATAGGACAAAGAAGTTTTTATCAGTACTGCTGTGTCTGCTTATGGTTGCGTCAGTGTTTTCTGTGGTAACGCCTGCTGCATTTGCGCAGGTTTATACGGGAACATCAGGCGGAATCAGCTATTCGCTTGACACAGACACGGGTGTTCTTACTTTGAGCAAAACTGACGGCGGAACCGGAAGAAGCGCCGGTTATACAAATTCAAGCCGAAACAGAGCTCCGTGGTATAATCAGCGTAGCTATATTAGAACAGTTGTTGCCGAAAGCGGTGTAATTGAGCTTGGAGATTATCTTTTTTATAATTGTACAAATCTTACATCAGTAAACTTTGCAAATACGGTTGACACAATCGGCTCCTGCTGTTTCAGAAGCTGCACAGGCCTTACAGGAGTAATTCTTCCCGCGGGATGTTCTTGGTTTTATAAGGAGATATTCCTTGACTGCTCATCGCTTAAATGGGCTGTTCTTCCCGCAAACAACTACACAAACACTTATTCGGGTATGATTCCCGACGGCACCTTCAGCGGCTGCACATCGCTTGAAAGCGTGTATGTCGGCTCAGGTATCAGCTCGCTTGACACGAAAGCTTTTTATAACTGCTATAACCTTAAAGGCGTTATATGGGCAAGCGGTACTATAAATTCCGTTGGTACCAATGCACTTTACAATGTCCCCTCTTCGTGTGTATTTGTGTCGAATTCAAATCTTTCATCCTGGTGCTCATCAAACGGTTATGCCTTTACGCCTAACAGCGGAATATGCTCTTCAAATACAAATTCAACTTCAAACCTTACATATAACATTGACCTGTCTTCAAGAGCAATTAGTTTTTCAGGAAGCGGCGATATGAATTCAAAGCCGTGGGATCCTGTAAAGCTTGTTTTAAGCTCGGTAAATTTCTCTGCTGTTGATGGTGATTATTCAATTATGTCCGGTGCATTTCAGGGCGCAGGCATTGAATCCGTAGTTTTTGATACAACATCAAACCTTACAATAGGTCAGTACGCATTTGCAGATTTATTTCGTTCAACCTACTGGCTTAACATTCCTGCCAACACAAATGAAATTCAGTCAAAGGCTTTTGACGGCAGCGGTTTTAACTATATCACAATCGCTTCCGAAAACATCAATCTCGCAAGCGATGCATTTACGCTTAGCGGTTATGCAAGATTTTTCGGAATTCCGAATTCGGGTGTAAGAGAATTTGTTGAAAGCGGAAAAGCACTTGGATATAACTGGCACTACTACTGCTTCGGCGACACACATATCACCTCAAAGACCGTTGTTGAGCCTACCTGCACGGAGCAGGGCTACAGCGTTGTTTCGTGTGTAAACTGTGATATGAGTAACGAAAAGACCGAATACACAGATGCACTCGGTCACGTTTATGAGGCTACCGGCACTAACGCTTCAAACTTCCTTTACAGATGTAAGAGGTGCAGTGAAACAAATCTTCCTATTGATGCAGTTACGGTAAATGCTGCGTTTGAGGATGCAATAAGCCATGACAATGACAATTCGGCATACTACCAGTCAAACTACAACGGTGTTGCAGATGTGCTTGTCGACGGGTATGTTAATGCAAAGGACTTCAAGCTCATAACAGAAGTTATGGACAGACAGGACCTCACAAACAAGCAGACCGTAATTAATGAAAGCACAACTTATCAGACAATGGAAGGTTTCGGTGCATCCGGCGCCTGGTGGGCTCAGGACACAGGAAGCTGGGAAAATATCGACGATATAACTGCACTTCTTTATAACAAAGAAACCGGTATCGGACTTGATATATACAGATATAATCTCGGCGCAGGTTCAAACGATGACCCGCAGCTTTACGAGGTTGGCAAAAGGGCGAGATGCTTCCTTCAGGCTGACGGAACTTACAACTGGAATAACGACCCGGGCGCTATGGCGACTCTCGCCTCTGTTAAGAGAAATAATCCCGACCTTAAGGTTACGCTTTTCTGCAACAGCGCACCCGTTTCAATGACGGATAACGGCAAGGCGTACTGCAGTACCGGTGCAACATCAAACCTAAGTGAAAGCAAGTATCAGGCATTTTCCGATTATGTTGTTACCTGCACAGAGCATTTTCTTGACGAGGGTTACAATGTTACGGAGGTTTCCCCTATTAACGAACCCGAATGGGGCTGGGCAGCTTGGCAAAACGGCGACGGAAGCTACTCAATGAACCAAGAGGGCTGCCACTGGGAGCCAGCTGCCGCAAGAACCTTCTATAACAATTACTTTATTCCTGCGATTACAAGTAATTCACGACTTAACGGAAAGGTTGAGGTTTCTGTTTGGGAGTCGGGACAGCTTAATCACAGCGAATTTTGGAACAATCACCTCAATTATTATTTCTCATCACAGTCTTATATAGGTGAAAGATACGGCAACTATAATCAGAACATCAGAAATTATGTTGATGCGCTTGATACCCATTCATACTGGGCAAGTACTTCTGACAGACAGACTGTTGCAAACCAGCTTAAGGGCACAAATTATTCCGCTATTAAGAGGGTTAAGTGCTCTGAATACTGCCAGATGACAAACGACGGCAGCACCGGCGTTTACGACCTTATTCAGCGTGAGGGAGTTACAAACGGTCTTACCATTGACTACGGAATTGCGCTTGCTGACATAATGTATCAGGATCTGACAATTCTTAATGCTGTTGAGTGGGATTGGTGGGTTGGCTGCGGCTACGGAATTTATCCTGACGCACTTGTCTATATAAACGCAAATAACCACTCCGACGTTCAGACATCAAAAAGACTGTGGGCAATGGGCAATTATTCAAAGTTTATCGACATCGGCGCAAAGCGTGTCAGCGTTTCAACTCAGAGCGCTGTTTCGTCAAACGTTGAAGAAAGCGCATACCTTAATCCAAACGGTGACGTCGTTGTAGTTTACATTAACAAGGGTACTGACAATCAGTTTACGTATTTTGATTCATCACAGTACAGCACACTTGAAACATATATCACCGATGAAAACCGTGATTTAGCCAAAGTTCAAAACGGCTATGTGGACGGCAAGGCAGTATTAATTCCTGCGAGAAGCGTTACCACGGTAGTCCTTCACAAGTAAATAAAAAATCAAAAGCGCCTGCGTACCGTGGGCGCTTTTGAT